>ERZ1673741.315-NODE-315-length-60342-cov-59.397515_pt1 | contig 60342 bp, 59 predicted proteins | sample MGYA00580209_ERZ1673741 | MGnify/ENA primary metagenome ERZ1673741 (study PRJEB41218, sample SAMN15661754) | gut metagenome | host: Homo sapiens | place: Canada: London | collected 2015-08-20/2019-03-30 | study: EMG produced TPA metagenomics assembly of... | reverse complement strand
TTGAGTATTAATAACTTATTTAATAATCGTCTCGTTTTAACGGGACACTAGTGAACAGACATAGAAAGTGCAACCTTTGAAATTTAAGCGTTATGATACAGAACAAATTATTCCGTGATTGCCTCGCTGCGATACCTGCCGAGCAAAAGGCAGAGTTCGATTTGTCTTTCGGTATTGCCGAGCGCATTAGTGAGATTCTGAAAGCCAAGGGACTCACCCAAAAGGATTTCGCCCGACTGCTCAACAAGCGAGACTCAGAAATCTCCAAATGGCTAACAGGCAGACATAACTTCACGACTCAAACCATTGCTCGTATAGAAACTGCTCTAGGTAGTAAACTCATTAGCATAGCTCATTGATTGGGCTATGCGATAAATAAAATACTTAATGCGTTTTAAACACCAAACGCTATAATGATAATATACTCAACTATCCCAATTTTTCATTTAAGATTTCACACATCTTATTATATAAGGCAAGTTCAAGGCCTCTACCACCAGTACCACTGAAATCCCCTTTAAATGAAAACAAACTCTCAGATTTATCTTTAAGGGCAGATAAGACATTTTCAACCTTATTAATATAAGGCTCATAAAAATAGTCGTTGTTTTTCTGTAAACCCTGTCTTATTTCATCATTAAGGAATCTCACATGGATATAGCCCATTAATCGTATCATAGCACCAACCCCGGTTGTTTTGCAGAGAATTGACCGATGCTTCATATATATTGGCCAATAATCAGAAAAGCAATCCTTAACTACGGTATAAAAGCTAATTAACTCTGAGGCCATATAACGATACTTAGGCTTCCCACTTATTTTTGAGAAATCTACATACCAAATTCCTTGGGGAGAAGACATATGTCTCATCAAAGCTTCTGCCATACAAGCTTGTGAGACGAATCCTTGACCAGAACCCAACATCTTTATTTTTTGATAGAAAGGAGAATCGAGATTGGTATTCATGAACTTCACAAGATTGTGAGAGATATAAATAAAGTTTTTTTCTTTATCCGTTGAATCCTCAGAATAATTCATACCATATATATCATAATATAGAGAACGACTTACACGCTTTTGATTGAAATTAACCTCAGCAAAGACTTGAGCTTGTTCCCATGTATCAAAATTCATCATAATGGTACAATTGAAACGAAACTTTTCCAAATATTCTTTGACTATTATATCTTCTTCTGTTATCATAAAACCAGAGACATCCTCATATAGTTTAATCATACTATAAAGTCGATGTTGTCCGTCTACTATATAAAAATCTTGTGGCATATCAAGATCGGGAGTATCTCCTATAGAAAAACTTGTATCATCTATGGTAAAAGCCAACAGCATAGCTGTAGGAAAGATGACTGCAACGTTTTGTTTTCGGTAGTCCTTAAGTATTGCTGTACGAATGTACTTTTTTATGTTACGAACACGGTTTTCGTCTATCTTCCTTTGGTAATACTCATCTTCTTTACCTGTACGTAGTTTATAAGGATTTTGAGTTGGATCTTCCCGGTAAAAAAAACGCGCATTATCTTTTAAGTCCATGAAAGGGACACATGCCTGCAATAATAATTTTTGAGAGTTTTCGTCTCCACTCAACACATTTACTTTCATAACCCATTTTTTTTAAAACATACTTGAAGAATCATCACTATCTTGTGAATCCGACTTAGGCTGAACAGCCACTGCACTTTCTTCTTGATTTTCACTATCCTTTCGAATATATTCTTTAAAATCTTTTTCAAGATTTGCAATTAAAGAATTCATATATTCATCATCATGTTTGATAGTTTCTTCTACGACCTTCGCCTTCATTGTATCAGCCCCTACAGAATTGAAGATTTTTTCTGCAGCAATAGACACCTTTCCGTCCAACTTTTCATCCAAATAAGACTTGGTAACATCTTCTGATGTCAGTTTAGCTGCACGTTCTGCATCTTTATTAGCCTTTTCTTCTATAGATTTTATAGACTTATATCCAAAAAATCCGAAAATAGATAGTACCACACCAACTAAGAAAGTACCAAACGAGAAGTACTGATCTTGATCCATTTTTTGCTCCAAAGCATATTGGTATCTTTCTGCTAATTCCCGTTCATGCCTCCTGACTATTGTTATCAAACTATCTACCTGTTCCTTAGATAAATAATTAGCCTTTTTCAAGGAATCGGAAGCCGTAATTTCAATCCTTATAGGTTGAACTTCAGGCTTAAAACACGTTCTACAACACCAAACAGCGGATACAATTATAATTGCAACTACGCAACTCGCCAATATTATATCTGCTGTTTTTATTGTTGAGCTATCAATTTCTTTGCTCATAATTACGGAATACAAATTATATACTTTTCCTTTTCAACAAATACAGTATACTGTTTCTACAAAATGGGAATAGCCTTGATAAGGCTTAACGTTAAGAAGGCATGTACAATTCTATCAGCCATTGTCTTATTGAAAGCCCCTGCTTGTAATAGTCCATGACTAATTAGATTTCTGATATTCCATCCGAACTTATCGGTAAATAAGTTTTGAAAATATTCATATATATCAGTAGGAATACGCTTATCCTCTTTCAAATTCTCTAATAATTTATCAAGAGTTTTATACTCATTATCTCCGTCTTTATTAAGACTAAATACATTTATACCACTATAAGCAGCTAATCTTCTTATAGCTGACTCAAAAATAGGAACAAGTAAATGGCAAGCAACTAAAAAGTCTGAATCAAAATAAGCTTTTATTCCTCGCTCAAATTGTTCTCTTTGTTCTTTTACAATAAAAGGAGAATCTTTGAATCGTTCAATGACACTATCATATGTATAAAGCTTTTTCTCTTCCATTTTTCGAATATGTAATTGCATATAGAATGAGAAGAAAATCATTCTTCTATATATACCATAAGACAATTTGTTTTTCTCTGCATTCTTTCCCGAGCCCAAATGAGAAATTGGCATACCTGTCCAATCATAAATAACAGTATGAACCATATCCAATAGAGGTGTTAGTTCTTTTTCCTTCTTTTGGCGCTCTATTTCAACATCCATTTTAGGTAAATATTCTATTGTATATGTATCTAAGACCTCTTTTATTGAACCTGACGTAACCTTTTCCAAATAATCATCAAACACTTTTCCATCAATAGGAACAGGATATTCTTTAGGAGTCATTTCTTCAAATACAGTAGAACCTAAATCTTGTATTTCCGGATACAAATAATTTGCCTCCTTATCAAAATTAAACTTCCTAAAAACATCTTGCATTTTCTGCAACATAGTTTGCGCCCACATTGCTCCTTTCAGCTTAAAAGATAGATGGATACCTACTAAAGCTTTGTCCAAAACCTCAAGTATGCAATCTTGTTGCTTTTTATTTTTATAATAATCAGCTAACAATTCTGCCTCATCCAAAAGAACAAGAGCATATGAATCAGTAATGCTACCTTTCTCTTTACAAAGATTAAACAACCGCTCCAACCTATCCCTATTATTTTGTACGATTTCCATTTCGAAATCAGCCAAGGCCTTATTATGCTTAGTCAAGAGAGAAAGGGGTTCTGCCCATATTCCAGGCTTTGAATCATCAGCATATTTAGATACATAGCTAAGGAGCAATTTCATACCTTCATTTATGAGCTGTGACTGTCTTAAACTTATAGCTCTTTCAATAGCTATGTTCAAATAAACCAAGCCTGTCATACAATGTTGTAGTTTATCCTTTTTTATAATATCAAAAACAGAACGGATAAATACCAACTTAACGGTTTTAAAATCAGCCTCTTTACCTATTATATTCTTACTAAAATCCCACAGCAAACCTGTATATCGCATTTTCAGCAGTGGATTACTAGTCTCTTCCGTTCGATTATACCAATATTCAAGAATTTCTTTTGTTATCTCTTTCTTATCAGGAGAATAAACTAATTCACCTGTACTTTTTACAGTCCATGTAATAGTCGGTCCATAAAAAGTTTTCCAATCATCATGACCACCTTCAGAAAAAGCCATGGCTAAACATTCTGCCTTAACAGCCAAAGAATTATCATCTGAGGATAATTTGCCTAGGTCAGAAGACAAATCATAGAACTCGAAAATCTCTTCCGATTCATATTTTGCAAGAATATCATTTAACTCCATAATTATCAATCTTTATAATCACCTAATCCTTCTCGTAATCGACCCACTGATTTTGCAAGACCATCCAATCCGGGATACATTGTTTCCGAGGTAATATTCATTTGATGCAAAGCCTTTGTCAGCCTGAGCTTATCTTCTTTACCAATATTTATTTTCAGTACAGAAATAGCTTGCTGAGAAAGTGTATTCTCACAAGACCATTTTTTCAAATCATCAATATCAACCATAAAATGGTTTTCACCACAATCAATATGGCTATAAAGGTGAGGATGGCACAAGCCAGCAGCACCAGCCTTGACTTGATATAATTCATGCTGACACCACCAGCAAAAAGCTAATCCTTCTTTGCGGTGTTAAAAGAGTGCGCATTTATTGTGTTAATGAGCAATTTACCCTCTGGTAATGAGGCTAGTTCCGCCTTACTACCCAAAATTGTTAATGTTTTTAGTCGAAACATAACTATATTTGAAACAATTTTGTTATCTTCGCAGCCATAAACAGCAGGTTCCATCAGAATCCCATCATTTCATGAACAAGAAACAACGGTTATGACATACGATATTAATACTATATATACGAAGTATAAGCAGCTTACGAAAAAGCAACGTTAGCAACTCCTTGCGGCTCTTCAGGCGCAAGGCATCAACATTGCGAAAATCGAAGCCTACGAATATACTGATGCTCCAGGCATCAAACATCTGTTTTTCTATTTTGCAGAGGATAGTAGGAAAGCTATTCCTTACTTCATGCTAGATAGCGAAGTCTGGGAGAAAATCTTCCAACTGGTATCCTTTACCCATTCTGACCATTATATACTTTAATACCCAATTAAATCCTCTTTCATCTTTGTATGCAGCTCTGTACCCAAAGCCTCGCTTCTAGGTTTGCCAAAGAATGAACGCTTTAGTTCCTCTACCGCTCCAAATCCCATACGCTCCATCTCTGCCAACTTATCATCATCGAAGTTCTGTTTGTTCTTCAGCAATTGACAAGCAGTAGAATTCAGACTTTGATATCTTTGTTCTAAACCTAGGGTATCTTGATTAACCACCATATTTCCCTCTGTATGAAGCCCGATTGTGAAGTCTGTTTCTGATACTGCAGTATAATTCACACCAATCAGTTGGTTTGAATAGAAATAAGAAAGATTTTCTATATTAGCCTCATAAGGATTAGCAGCTACCGGATTCGTCATTTTGAGCTGATTACAAGATTTACAACTTGGTATCAAATTGTAAAAACACATAGCCAAAGCTGGATACTCATCACTCCCTTTAGGATAGAAATGGTCAAACTCTATAGTACGTTTCGTCTGAGTACCCTGCATCACTTCAACTACATCCAGAAACTCATGCTCGCAATATGGACAAACCTTCAAATTCATCTTCTCAAACAAAGCATACGAATTATATGTTTCTTGCCGATCAACATATTTCGAGATACCATTTGAGAATCTGTTTATATACACCTTCTTCATATAATCAAATTTCAGAAGCTTAGGGCAATTAGCCACCCAACTGGCAAGAGTCGAGCAATCGGCCAGCACAAATTGTTTGAGCCAATCAAAAGTGTCATGTCTGAAATCATACTCCTTGTCATAACTTTCAAATCCAGGAAGAACTATAACATTCTGATAAAAGTCCTTGCGTTGTTCCTTGCGCATGATATCAGCCACATAACTTTTTACCGCTTCATAATGAAGCTGCTTCAATTCTTCTATATTCGGGAATAATAGTCTTATCATCTTATTGCAACTTTTCCAACAACATACTGAAACAATGACGAATCAATGCATCACCTATATTCGGAATCAATTGGCGAATCATCGTAATTTCCTCTTTTTCTGATAAAGAAAGCTCACTTTTCCTAGATACCAATGATTTTAACAGCTCAAACTTATCTTCCAAGAAAATACGAGCCTGTTCCCCGATGGTATATTTCAAAAAGAAGCCATCTGCCATAATACTATGAACATTGGCAGCATAATAAGGTCTCTCACTTTTTGAGATAATACACTTACCATACTCATCATAGTTCATTTTAATAACCTGGGATGCCATAACATCAGATAGCATAAATGGTGAATGAGTACTAATCAGAACTTGCAATTCCGAATTTGGGTTACGTTTACTTAGCAAGACATTTAGATTTCTGATAAAAGTCCTGCACATTTCCGGGTGCATATAATTCTCAGGTTCATCCAACAAGAGAATGAGATTGGGCTGAATGGCTTCCGAATATTTTTGTCCTTGCGTCAATATTTTAACTTTTACTCCATATTCTTCCAACACGCCCCATATCTTAGCATATTGATACTCACCAGAACTTACATAAGTCCAATGATAAGGTAACAGACATTTTGTAAAAACACCAATTTCGTCTGGTCGATATTGCTCCATCCGTTCAAACACTTCGCCCATCACAGATTTTTCACTAATATCTATATCCATTACAGGTATAGAGAACTCTGTATCTGTGAAGTATTTGTCATCCATCTTACTTAAAAGATGGAAAAAATCTCTAATATCAGAACCAATCTGCCAAACAAGTCCTCGATTACTGGTTTCTTCATCAGTATGGTAATCAATATATTGGCATAACCAATCGATACGTTTCAAAATACCTATTTTCTCTCCATCAGGCAATTCTCTAGGGTCTTCAACTCCCAAATCATATACCATGCCGGCATATCTGTAGTATTTTTCAGGAAACTCATAATCCACCTGTTCAGCCCACTTACGCAAATATATGGCAAAATCTACCATCAAGTCATGTATAAAACGACTCTTGGGAGTAGATTTCTTATCATACAGTACTGGCTTGTCGTATTGCCCGCTACGAAGATTCTTTTCCTTTTGCTCTTTCGCTCTATCCTTATATGTCCAATACTCTTTTTTTACCAGTTTTTCATCCAAATCAGAATGGATTTTATTCTGCCAGTTATTCCATTTAATAACCAAAGAGGCCTTTCTTTTGATACTTTCTTCTGCAAAATGACTCAAGTACTCTTTTAAGAAATCACATTCCATAGAAATACTTGCCTTACCATATTGAGCAATTATTCTTGGGATAAATGTATCAGTATGATACACCCCTTCCTGCCTTTCATCTTCGTAAGGACAGTTTGCAAAAGCATATCTATCAAAGGCATTGACTATATACGTATTCTCTTTATCCGCTTTAGTTGCAGGAGTAGTGGAAAGAACCACATGCTTGTCAAAATCATATGTGAAATAATATGCACGTTTCTTATGACCAAGACCTACTTCCTCAGCAAAAAAGGCATTTCCATCATGCATTTTATACAACAACAGATAAGCATCACTAGCATCAGACTCTATTCTGCGCCACTCGTCCATACCAATTAGTTGCAGGAAATTGGTTTTACCAGACCCAGTTTTTCCGACAATGATCTTTATATTACTCATGAACCCATTATCATAAATGTAATCCATCAATGGATTCTTTTCCTGCTTTTCAATAAGCAGCTTAGATTCACGGTAATGACAAACGAATTCATCAGAAAGAGATACTTCCTGGTTTTCGATATTGCGAAAGTGCGCTATATAGCAATATATCAGTTTCATATTATGTCTTACTCACACATTATTAGATGCTTTTTAAGAATGAATACAATCATTCAGAATATCAGCTATCGACTCTTCAAACTTTCTGAGAGTGAATTTATCCTGGAACTTGCGATACCCCCTTTCTCCCATACGTTCGGATTCCTCCGGATGCTCTATGAAGTATTCCAGCTTATCAGCTAGAGTTTGGAAATCATGCTTCTCTATCAGGAAGCCAGTCTCTTTATCATCTATAATACCAGGGATACCACCCTCTGTTGTGGAAATGCAAGGCAGATGATGCTGCATGGCCTCCAACAATACCAGGGGGAAACATTAAAAGGTACAGAATCAGTAGTCATAGCCTCTGCTCTTCATTAAACGTTTTTGTATTCTTTCTATATTATCTTCCATCATGTTAAACCATGAGGAATAATTAGCTATTAGATTTTCCTCGGTCAAGTTATGCATTTTTTTCATCAAGGACAAATAAAGAGTTTGTGCTTCATCATCCATAAAAGGATTTATGAGATTCCAAAAGCCCTCAACAGAATTCTCTAAGCCTACATAATCAGAATCTGAAATATTGGAAGATAGACAATAACACAAGGATTCTGCATACATGCAATCTTTCAATAGACCTTTCATCTGGTTTTGTATGATGACATATATCCCATGCAATAGCACAAGATTCTCTTCTGCAGTTCGTCCCAACATCCGCAAGTACGAGCTAGAGGACTTAAGCAATTCGAATTTTTCACGTAACAGAAGCCTTATGCTGTCTGTTGAATCCCAACTTGTATCTTTGCCAACAAACACTAATACTGGCAATTTACTCTCTATGTATCTTAATGTATCTTAAATTGAAAATGTGTCCATCCTTCTTCAATGTAACGTCCGTTCCTATAGATGTCTTATCAGCTCTGATGACAGTCCAACCTTCATCTGCCTTTTGTTTTATGACTTCATCCACTGATGACGCATTGGATTTGAGAACAACCATAGGATAACCATAACGAGTTATTATAGACAAGCACTCAACCTTAAAACCTATTTGGAAATTATCATATTCCCCATACACCATACGATGGGCATCTATGACGTCTGTGTCATCCAAGAACTGCAAATTATCTTTTGAAAGATACAAGATGCCATTCTCCTTATCCATTTGTACATCCTCCAGTCTGTCCCAATTGTCACCATCAATAAGGTCACAATTGAAGCACCCAGATGCCGCTTGCAACAAGTTCAATAACTTACCATAGATTTCGTCTATATTATTTATAACACATGCCGTGTCGCCAAACACATGTTTTACGAGATCTCGATATTTTACAACTCTCGACCTTGTTGCATACTTTTTACCCTCCATTGCAGCAAAATCCTTATTACCAGAAGTCAACAGTTCATAAACATTCACTGATTCATTTGTCAGAACAAATAGGAAGCCATTGAAAGTACTACGATTAAAATATCTCCATTTTACAATGTCCTCATCATATTGTAGTATTATTTGTCCATCTTGGTAAACAGTAAGACCATCCGAAGTTTCAAAAAAGTCCAATCCTGCTATACTCGTATGATTAATATCAAAGTCCACGTCCTTGTCAATCCCCTCAAATACTCTTTTATGAATCTCTTTTCTGAAATTAGCCAAGACTTTATTACCTCGTGAAAAGGATTCTATATTGAGATTTGATTACACTGTATAACGTTCCCCATTTCGTGAACTATCTTTTTATATTACTCCTCCTTCTTGTAATTGCTTAATAGTATCTTGTTTCAACTTTGTGAATGGCTCGTTGTGAATGTCTCTTTCATCCAAAGAAACTTCATCTGACAGATATGCCAAGACATCCCGTTTAGTAGGAGCAACATCAAAAGCTTTGGAGAAAGCAGAGATAGAGCTATCAGTCATCTTATATGCATTTTTATAAATTTTCGTAACCTTTCCTTTATAACCAGCATACATATTATAAATATGGAACATCTCCTCATGAGCTTTGCTCTCTTCTATAACATTTTTATCTTTACCTACAAAGAGTATCTCATCGCAAATAGGATAAGCTTTAACCTGATTATTGACTTTGGGTAAAAAAAGAAAAGGATTTAGTTCTTTATCCTCTTCAGCATTTACATACAAGCCAAAATCACTTAAACTTTTACCTTTATGACCATTACAGATACCACATGAAGGCTGCAAGTTATAAAAACAGGTACCAAGAAAGGGATATAGACTTTGAGGCATGAAGTGATCCATTTGATACATTACGTCTTTGTCCGTGGCCATAGTCGGAAACACATTACAATAAACGCATGTCTTCAACCCCATCTTTTGATGAATAGGCCCCAATATCAATCGAGCAGTTTCATATTGTAAACATTTTAAAATTCTCTCATATAACTTATCTCTATAGAATCCACCTTTTTTATTGCTTCGGTAATTCACCTTTGTTGTCAGCATACCAGGTTCACGTTTCAGAACTGCCGCATACTTATTACAATAAGCCTCCCATTCCTTTGGTTCCAGAATAAGAAGATCCGTATAATCATCAATCAACAGACCGATATAATCCAACACAGCCCCCTCATCTTTCCAAGGATTGTTGGCAGCCACAAATTCTCCCAATTCCTTTAATTTACCTTTTACATCTGTACATTCTGTTTGAATCAAGGTACTATATCTATCGGCAAAAGAACGAATCACATCATCAATCTCTATTTTTCTCATTTCTTGCCCTCCTTTCATCGAACAATCGCTGCAATTGCATCTTCAAGAACGGATCTCCAATCAAGTTCATCAATAGTTCGTATTCAAGTCTGTATTTATCTGGAAAATGACCACCAGAAAGCAAACGATAAATCATGTTATTGATTTTCTTACGTGCAAATTCTCCGACAAAACCATTCTTCAAGAAGAAACTCTGATAGAGAATATCACAAATATTGGCAGCAAAAGGATTTTTGAAATTCTTAGAATCGGCCATTTTCCCATCTTCAAGATACAAAATATTACCTTGAGGTATATCAGATAACACAAAAGGAGAATGGGTAGCTATCATAATATTATATGAAGCCCAACGATTCATATACAATCTCTTGATGTAACCTAAGAACTCATTAACAAACCGACGTTGATACTCTGGATGAAAACAGATCTCCACCTCATCAAGAATCAAGTTGATGTTTCTATATTTCACTCTATGTGATTCCTGTATACTCAGGAGATTCAAAATATGGTAAATGTAAGTACTGAAAGTATAGAGATACTGCCTTTCACCAGCACTCATCTGCTCCAAAGGTATTGGCTCCTCGTTGGTTACTTCGCCATTTTTATATCGATCCATCAAGATTTCGATAGTGAAGAAAGAAGGCGGCAAATACTCTTGGATTTCTCTCATACTTCTGTCATTCCTTCCCACAAAAACCCTTTTAAAGTAGTCATCGTAAGTAACTTCATCAAAAAATGAATCTGGATTTTTAGACCGTTCTTTCTGTAACGCATTCAGGAAATGCAACGTCTGCCTTATCTTTAATGAAATATGAGAATGATCTTTCAGTATAGTCTTTACCAGTTTATCTACTTTAGCCTCTGTTTCAAAGCTAACTTGCTGTGTAAATTCATCAAGTTCCCCAATATCAGAGAATTCTTCGTATGACGGATAACTATTCGCAATAGAAAATGTCTTATATATAAGATACATTGCTGCTGCACGCTGATATTTATTCTTAAAATCCAGACTATCTGCTACCCCATAAGTTTGCAACATTTTCGAACCGAGATCCATGTATCCGAAGAGCTGGTAACGATAATCAGTATAGATATCACGACTTACACGATAATCCTCAAGATATTTTTTAGCAAGAGAATCTGCATCAAATGTGTATAGAATTTTATTCAGCCCATAATCTTCCATGAAATTTCTATCATGTCTCTCTGCATAAATCATAATTGCCGATAAACGATAGAGTGTCAAGTGGAGTTCCTTATTCATATCAAAGATACCCTTATCCCTATAAGGGTTCAAGACAATAGGAGTCATGTAACCATCGTTCTTATGGAACAAACTATTCAGCCATATCTTTCCATCGGCATCATCCTCTGCCTCTTTTTTACTTTTCTGATTACTTAAGACTAAACACCTTTCTCTCTTATAGTCATTTGAATTGAAAGCCTGCAAACTATAATTGGTAACAATTGTATAGAATAAGTTTTCCCTTGCCCATTTCACGAAATCAGCCATGATGACTTTTTCTGAAGAAACAATGCCTTTATCCAAAGCAGTCAATACAACAGGATTTTCATCACCCAACTGAAACTCAACCTTATCTCCAAGGCATGATATTCTAGCCAACAATCCATCAAGTACATAATAGATTTCAGCATAAAGACCATTGATATAACAAAGATCTGCTGCCGTTTTTCGCCGTTTTCCTCTATTGAGCAAACAACTGAGGTTATTAATAACACGATAGATAATCTCAAACAAAGATGATTTTCCACTGCCGTTAACACCTACAACAGCTTGTACATTAATGCGGCTGCCAAAGAATTTATCCAAATGATTCTCCGGTAATAGAAACACCTCATTCTGTCTTATTTCACACCTATCATTGAGTTGATAAAACTCTTGTTGCAACCCCTTTCGCAAATTAGAACTACAAGTAGTCAAGATATGAACTACAGAAAGAGAAAGTTCTTTATGCGAAGGCTTTGGATTATCTTCAAAATTCTGTTTAACCATTCTTTAGCTAATTTGAGATATATGAAAGAGAATTAATAGCCTAACATCTTTAACATATTCATTATTCTACTTTCCAAACTTTTTTCATTTTTTCCACCAGAAAATGCCGTATTCATACCATCAATACAATAACCATTCTCATCAATTTCTAGCACCCTCAAATAAACATCATCATATTCTTTACCAGCTATGAAAACGTTTTCAAAATTTCCATTTTCCTTATTTATTGATAGAACAGACAATAATCTAGACATATAATACTGATCATTGTTGATAAAATGTTGAGATATCACTTTAATTACAGTATCATTTCCTACACCCAATCTTTTAGCTATAATAAATAATTTAAGCAAATTAACATTTACCTTAAAACCTAATTTACTTTCAATATCTCCAAGTTGTTCCTCAACCTTATCAAGAGCAAATCTTAGTTCTCGCAAAGTCTTATTTTTCAGGAAATCAGCAGAAAAGTACTCATTAACCAAAGTCACATCTACTCCAGTAACAAAAGATATTAGTGATAGCGCATATTTTTCCTTTTCTTCTTGAAGGGAAAAATGAAATATTTCTTTGTTGTAGAATTTAGACATGTACCCACGATAATCTGCATCGTCCCCATAGAAATGATGGAATATGGCTTTTGTATTTCTCTCATGCATTACAAAGACAACATTGCTTACTCCAAATTTATTACCAGCTAAGGTATCATTATTCGGAATGAAACATCTATAACCGTAATCCATTTGAGCAGAAAAGACATTTAATATTCTGAAAAGATGAGCAGGATCTAACCTATCCATATCTTCAATTACCAAGACTATCTTTTTCCGTTTTTTAATCTGATACTCCTTTATGTTGTCATGTATTATCTTTGTAACGACATCATTTTCATAAACCGATGATTCATCAAATTTAGCAAGATAATCATCCAAGAATTTAGACCGATCAGTATTATGAATAAACTCCTCAACTTTACTTCTCAGTTTTTTTATCCAGCTAGCAGTTGTATATGCATCAAAAAGAGCCTTTACTAAATTATCATCAGCATCAATCTCTTTCAGCATCTTCAAAAATGATTCTGCGACAGAACAAAAGTGATTTTGAACATAAAATTCAAATGCCATTCGTTCCGTCACTCCATAATATACATCAATTATGCCTTGTTGTAGCAACTGAAGTAATATATCATGCTTCACTAAATCAAAAATATCCTTATTCTCCAACACCTGATAATTTACAGGGTAAAGGGTGATAAAAACAAAAGGAGATTCAGAATCATTCTTGCATTTCTCCTTAAATTTATTGAGGAAAAATGTCTTACCATCTCCAAACTTAGCAGAAAGTATCACCCTATCATGTGACAAAAGGTGATTTTCAAATCTTTCCATTGCCTCATCGACAGGGATTATATTGTCATCTAATTCCTTCATAGCATTTCTTTTATAGTCTGATAGCTTTCAATAACATGCAGTAAATACGGGTTAGTTGTATTTCCAATAACACCCATTTTAATAATACACCCACCATAATCGTTAGGAATAACACTCATTATCCAAGATTCATTAACCAATATAGGTTGATTCTCCGAATCATGAAGTTCAATAAATTTCTGAATCATATCACTTTCATTTTTGAAGGTTATTAGCAATTCTAAACAGCAAGAGGGTATCTGCCTGCATAGGGCTTCAAGAGAAAAGAAGAATCCGAGAGATTACCTCCTGTGTTTAAGCCTCCAAAAGAAGTGCCAAGTCCTAAACAAAGGCTCGCATAGAGCCTCAGCAGGAAAATACCTCACGAGTCTTATATCCCGATACACCCTTTGGAGATTATGTCCAAGCTGTGACCTACCAAACCGATTCCGGGCATCATGCTTTCCGAAGTTACCGGCTTCCAGCACCTCATTCAGCACAAACTTACCATACTTCTCATTCGGAGGAACAATAAGGAGAGAGGCAGGCATGCTGAACACCTCCTGCATGATATACATGATACCTCCTGCAAACTTCCACAGCCCCAACTCCTTCTGCACCGAAAAAGGAGCAGAAGAGCCAACAGGACTAGTAGCAGTAGAGCCAACACAGGCTTTAACAGAGTGAGAAGCATTAGCAGAGTGAGAAATAGCAGCAGAACTCATTTCCCCAACAGCATCCCGGCGGTCCCATCCCGCACAATATGGCGAAGACCTTTGATGGTCCGCCATCCTTAGAGCGTAGCGGTTCCGAGCACCGAGAAGGTGCGGTTACATCCCTTGCCCTTTTGGAAAGGGCGAGGGCTTGGGAGTGGGTTAAGGACCCTCCCGCAGGGGAGGGACAGGTGGGGCAAATATAGCACCGAGTAGGGCGGTTTCCCTCTTCTTCCCTGAGGTTTCTGTCCCCCGGAAACGGGGGAACCGAAGGGGGTGTAAAGACCATTGAAGAAGACCGAGATGAGAGGTGGAGCCTTCCTTAACGGTAAGGAAGGACGGTTAGGTTTTCGAAAAAAATCACCTAAATATTTTTTGGAAAAAATCCTTTTAGTATTCGAAAGGACTTTCAAAGTCCTTCAGCACCTCATGTTTCGTATCCTTTTCCGAAAGATTAGCATGTTCCGTAGGAATGCGCCAATCAATCCCAAGAGATTCATCCAAGATTGAGATACCCCCATCAGCCTCAGGGTGATAGAAGTTATCACACTTATACTGAAATACAGCAGTTTCAGACAACACAGCAAAGCCATGAGCAAAACCCTTAGGAATAAAGAACTGACGATGATTATCTTCCGTCAGTTCCACAGCCACATGCTTACCGTATGTCGACGAACCCTTACGGATATCCACGGCAACATCCAGCACTCTACCCTTCACGCATCTCACCAGCTTGCTCTGGGTAAACGGAGGTCTCTGGAAATGCAAGCCTCGCATTACACCATAACTACTCATGCTCTCGTTGTCCTGGCAGAACTCCACCTTGTAGCCAACCAATGGCTCTACCTTCTCTTTAAACTCACGTTCGCTGAAACTCTCGAAGAAATAGCCACGAGCATCTCTAAAAAGGCGAGGCTCAATAATGAGCACGCCTTCAATATCAGTCTTTATTACTTCCATTTTATCAATTTTAATCGATTTGTATAAAAACGGGCTACTAGGCTCCATCCCCAAAAAGTAGCTTAAATAAAAAGGGGAGAGGGATCCGTTCGCCCGTATTTCTATTATTTCTTATTCTTTACTCTCCAGAAGAAATGCCATGTTCTGAAGATTGGCTCACTCAGTGCCTCGGCAGGATAATATCGCACGAAATGCATATTTCTCCATATCTTCAAGAAATATTTCTTTGCCATTCCTTGTTGTGTAAAATGTCCATACTTGGTGAAGTACTGTCCGAAGTTGCCACCATTCTGTATCTCTGTTAACAATAACTTTCCTCTCTTCTCATCCATCGGAGCTATCATCTTCTCCTCTAATAGTCCCAACGCCTCATGCAACACATACATCACCGCCATAGCAAACTTCCACAATCCAAGATGCTTCAAATTTTTCTGCAATGCATCCCTAATCACTAATAACTCATCATTATTCACTACATAGTAGTAATCAATGATTTGCCTCATTCCAATCCCCTCATCAAAGAAATGATGATAAAGATGACACAGCTGGTACACCACATTAAAAGCAGAGGTTGGTATAGCAATATCCCCTGCCCCATCAGGCAGCCCCAGAATATGCGAACATTGCAGATCCGCATTTCTTCGAAACCATTTCTGCAATCTAGCATGATAGATAGGATTATTCATAGAGCAAGGAAAGAAATGCAACTCCACAGGCACACCATCCAAGGAAGTCTCCAGATGCTGCAGTCTGATATCATCCCCCAGTTCAAACTTCTTTTGAGCATACTCCATAATCCTCTCCCTACTAGCATCAATCCAAACATCAATATCTCCAGGAGTACGTGAATAAGGATTCGGATACATCAATGCATTCCCTTGTCCTTTCAATATGCAGCACCTCAACCCATCCTCCCTCAGCATTGAGAAGAGCTTGCTCGCCACTAGATTCACCTTCCTATTCTGCCTGCGAATCTGATGCGCCTTACCCATCCAGGTCATCAGCAGTTCCCTTTCTATCGGTTTCAGCCTCAGCTCTTCTCGATACTCTTCTCCCAGTCTTTCGATACCATCAAAGCAAAGCCCCTGCAAAGCCTGCTTAGAGGCAAAGGAATATAGTCCATGCCAGTTCATACCAGCAATCACTCTACTCATATTCCCCTTATTTCCAAGACAACTCCTCAGAAAAGCGAAAATTGCAGTTATATCATTCATTCAACTATTTATATCTATATTAAATTATAAATATCATTCTACTAATTGACGTTAAATCACCTCTTCCACATAACAGCCAGTTACCATCAGGTGGTCATCCTATCCTACAAAAGCTGGCGAAGACCGCTTTGGTCCGCCAACGTATCTACAATTCAATCCCGATGTTTCTGTTTATATATTTTTACGACTTTCCCAAAATTCTCCAAAGCTTTACTTTTTTCCTCATCCAAAATAGGCAATGATGACAACAAAGCAAGTAATTGTGTACGAACAGTATCTGGATTTTCCGTCTCCATCTTTTTCTTTGCCCTTTCCAAAGCCAAATCAGGCCTAAAGAGTTGACAAGTATCAATTGTAAAACGCCCCTTCTTTGTTTTCCCTATATATATAATACCATCCTTAAGCTCAATATGGTCTGAATATTTATCGAGAAAGGGATTAACAATCAAGAAATCTTTGCTATCAGTTGGATAAGCAACTGCATATCGATTTCTCAACACCTCTTCATCTCCCTTAAAATTATTGCATTTATCACAAGCAAAGCATAGATTGCGAGGTTCGAACATCCATTGAGGATGTGGAGCTTTCGGAACGATGTGTTCACGCTGCAAGAAACAACAAGCTATAGGCAATTCTGTACGACAATAAGCACATCTGCAGTTCTGTTCATAGTACATGTGTTCACGCATATGATCCTTAAATTCAGTTATACCAGTCTTTTTAGAATTCCAATCTCCAGATTCAAGTCCTTTATTTACTAGTTCCTCAATAGCAAGTTTTTCTTTCACTGTAGGCTGATACGGATTTTGCACAATGTAGTCTTCCTCTTCTGTCATAGTTCATCATTTATATGCGTCTATAATTGTGTTCAGAACCATTTTCATCGGATCCACATCACTTAAATGCTGTGAAATTTCCTGTAGGTCATCCAATTCATCTGCTACAGCCTCTTTAGTAATTGTATCATTACCCATCTGTTCTAAAAGCTTGGCTATACGCTCGCCGAAATATCGGTTTCTATCGGTTGCCGTCTTGAAAACTTTAAGAAGCACTTCTTCTGCCGACCACCCATAAGTATTTTCTTCTATTCGATTGGCTATAAGATTACCATCTTTATCCTTTTCCCACTGAGAAACAGAAGATCTGTTCATAGGTAAATCAGATACAAGCATATGACTATGTGTGGCTATCAACAGATGACACACCTGATTTTTCAATGCCCTGTCAAGGTTATCGATGATTGTCATCTGCCAATTAGGGTGAAGGCTCAGCTCTGGCTCATCTATGAGAATTAACGTATGCAAATCACTTGCTGCTGTGGAAATACTAAGCACCATAGAAAGCATAGCAAACTCACCTGAACTCATTTCTTCAGAAGCAATCTGTTTTCCATTCTTATAGAACACAACACTAGCAGCTTGAACCAAATCATATTGCTTCAACTTATAGATATAATTCAAATCATCATTTGCAGCCAATGAATTTTGATCAATATCTATATCATAGTTACACGTAGGTTGCTTGGCAAACTCCTTGTTCTTGTAAAAATCATAGAGCTCCCTAACTTTATTACTCCTTTGCTCAGATGTAAGTTTGCTGTATTCTTTGTCTTTTTGTACATGCTGAAGAACATGATCATATACACTTCCATTTTTCTTGGATTTTAAAACTATGGAGTAATTCAAAGTTATAGTGTGATCATATCCTATGAAATCCAAGATAGATGATAAATTTTGCCGCTGCCTATCGTCCATGTTCTCCTTCAAAGCGAACAATAACCGAAAAGCTATAGCAGAGGATGAAATCATATTTCCATTAACATGAGCCCCTACATATTTATAATATGGTACATCATACCTAGTTTGAGAAGAGCCATTCACCTTTTGAACAGGAAATTTATCGAATGCGCCAAAATTGCATGCAACGATAGTAGGAACTCTTAGTTTCTTCGAAGCAAGGAACTTGTTATCTATCTTAGTAAGGAAAGTTCTACCGATTCTTATCACCTCACAGCAGACACCATCAATATGATACTTAACGCCTTTGAGCCTCGCCTTATTAGCAGATGAGATTTTCTGCTTAAAATTATTGATATAAGCATGAAGGTCTACAAAGAAATCCACCATTTCCTTTAACAAGGTACTCTTGCCAACGCCATTACAACCTATCAATACAGAGTAAAGAGACACTTTATCTTGGCAACCAAAAGAAGCTATTGGTAAGCGTGTCGCTTTCCCCTGTGGTGTTAGCAATATCAGTTCCTCAACCCAAAAGTTTTTGCAGTCCTCTTTATATTGAGGTTCTTCAATAGTCGTATAATACTCCAACGATTTCGTTAAGCTATTACCAGAGACTTCCATATCTCTGTTTGCGCGACTAGGAGAACCATGTTCGTCTAAAGCTATATTTCCAAGAATTTTCAGAGGAGATTTGGGAGCACTATCAGATACATTCTTCTGTTCACTCTTTTCAATCAACTTTATAAAATCTAAATCAACATTTCGTAAATTTAATATCAGATTAGCAAGATTATCCGATATTTTGGTACTTGGCTCAAGATGTGGTTCATCAATATCTAAAGCCTTTAGAATCGCGCTGAATGATTGCAGCCCAATATTTGCTTCCAGTAATAGTTTATTTAATCTCACAGACATAAGTTATGCTATTTTTGTATTCCACGAAAAAACTCTGCTTGTTAACCACAAAAATAATTCTATCTATCATTACATTAGTAGCTTCCATACAAGTTATATGTCTTAAACTCTAATACTTCTATCACCAACGACCATCACATTGGCCTTTATGGCAGACAATACATTTGCCAATTCATAGCGATAACGGGCTTTAGATGTTAAAAGAAAAGATATTTGCTTTTGCAGTTCAAACTTCATAATCTCTTCCATCTCTCCAAACTCACAGTGTTGCTCTACCGCAGTTATGATACATTGCCGAACAGCAATATTAAGACATCCTTTTGTTGCTGCCAACATATGCCTTGACACTGTAAGATGCCAATCGTCTTTAAATTCCTCTTTAGTAGTAGGCAATCTATCAAAACCTAGCAATACGCAATCTATACCTCTTTTTTCAAGAGTCTGTCCAAGTTCTACAGAATTACAAGCAAAGCAAAATATTTTTTTACCCTTCAACAAATGATAATTTGTAGAACAAATTAAATTTTCATCGTTATAGAACTTATCAGGATCTTGCTCTATTGCTTCAGGGCTAACTACTGCATTCCACTCTGCCCCCTTACTACCAAACAACGCATCACTCCTTCCATGACCAAGAAACACTATGAAATCTTCTTTCGACCTTTTCTCCAGTTCATTTAGAGCTTTCTTTTTATATATATCACCTGGTTTTATCAATAAAGATTCAGAAGAATCTGTATGACAAATTACATATTTAAGCAGTCTTTCCAAACGCTTAATCGTCGGATCTACTGGATGGACTAAAAGCATCATATCTTAAAAATATTTACTATTTACTACACATGTGGTTACAAAGATAAACCAATGTCTGCTCAAACAAATCCCGCATAACGTCATTCCTGACAGTCTCCTTGCTATAGATTTCATTCAAGCAATCTTTCAGTTTCTTTCCCTCTAGATGATGATTAAATCCATATTCCAAAACTAAGTCTGGATATTTTTCTACAGCTTCTTCTAATAAATTTTCCAAAGAAGTATGATCCAATAAATGATTCAATATGGTATCAACTAAGTCTTCTCTATCGACAAAGCCAATATATTGAGCATTTACAAGATGCTTAATATATTTCAACAGTTTTTGATTTACCTGAATCTGCTTACCATTTACGTTACACGTTTTTTGTACGTGCTCTTCTATAATAGATTCTAACAAACCCGAATAAATCAAGAAGCGTTGTCCATTAGCAAAACATATATTTCCCATTTGACGAAGCAATTCAGGCCCATCGAAATTATCTACAGAAAGCTGATAATCGCAAGCAACAATATCAAAATACTTTTTCTCGTAATGATTTTTGTAATATTGTATAACTTTGCTAATATCTAGTTTTCCATCACCGTCAATTAGCTCCGGTAACCTTTGGCTTCCAACATTAAATTGATCAAAATCCAAATTTATGTTTTTTGCCTTAGCTTTACGTGCCAGCGCTCTTAAGACATCACTGACATCAGTATCATCTATCAACAAAATTCTTTTATGTATCATATTACTTAAGCTTAAAAAGTCATTAAGAATGAGGCACCTTTCAATTTCACATTATTTCCGATGAAACGTATGGTACTTCCCATATCTTTCAATATATTTCTTATCGTATATAATCCTAAGCCAGAACCATCTGTAGAAGTGACACCAAGTTCAAATATTTTTTCTGGATTATCTAAGAATCGTTGAGAGAGCCCCTCACCATTATCAGATACAGTAACATCTAATTTATTATTACTATTTATCTGAGCAGAAATTGCAACAACCGTGGCTGATGCTTTTATTGAATTTGATATCAGATTATCCAATATGACAGAAATGTCAAGAGTACTAATTTTACGAGAATAATCGATATTCCCGTCACTTATCACAAAAGTTATATTATCTCTTCCAGTAATATCTTTATATATAGAAAGATACTGCCTTATATATCCCATAACATTTATGAAGCGGTTTTCTTTATCAGCTCTAAAATTTGCTCTTGTTATAAGCTTACTTATCTTCAAAGACTTTTCATTTTGATAACGCATAGATGTCAAAGTCTTCAATATTTCACTCTTATCTATATCTTCATCCCTCACATCTTCGATAAGATTATCCAACTTAGCCTGGAGAGTCAATGCTATCAGTTTTATATTATGCACCATTCCTTTAGCATCTTCACTCATACTTCTGTCTGAAGATAACAAATAAGTATTTTTTTCTCTTTCGAGTTCTAATTCTTCTTGTATTTTACGAGCTTTTTCTTCAGCAATAGCACGTGCTTTTTGAGCTTGTTCCAACTCCTGCTGCTTATCTGACAGTTCTTGTCGTTTCTGCTCGACAAATTCTTTTACTGCATTTATTTCAGTTATTTTTTCAGAAGAAGGAGAAAAAGCATTAACAACCTTTATCAATTGGTTCAACTCTTCTGAATCTTCTTGCAACTTATTTTGGAAAAGGCGCATATTCTCCACATCCAGAGATTGGGTTATATCTGCCAGATGTGCCAGCATGTCATCCAGTGTTTTTTGGGTATCTTTAACTTGCTGGTCCAATATTTCCTGTACGAGTTCTTCATTTATATGTAACTGTTTTATAGAAGTGTCTGGTATATCTATAATTTTTCGAATAACAGATAATATCTGTTTATTGCGAGTAAAATCATCAAGTTTAAAACACTCCTCACCATTGGCATTCTCAGAAGGAACATTTCCAGTCTTATCCCAATTGATACCTTCAACGACGAAACGCTCCAATCGCCTGAATGTTTTGTAGAAGAAGCCGTAAGGAGAACCTTCTCGGGATAATTCCTCAAAAGCACTGTTATGAACAACACCAGCACGGTTTGTGATAATATTGAATTCATTATTATCATCATTGACTTCTATTCGACCAATAACCTCACGTGTACTTAAATACCTTCTGTATCCAGAGCTTTTTCTTCTTTCAATACCAAGCCAATCATCCCCTTGATCACCATAAGGAGGAATTCTGAATCCATTGACAAAAAGGAATATTGAACCAAAATCAATTGACCTAAAACCTGTTTGCTGAGCAAAATACCTTTTGGTATAAGTATTGAGATAAAAAACTGTAATTTTTACATTCCGAAGATGTGTATATGGGTTTTCTTCCTCCAAAGAGAACACTTCTTTTCCCCTATCATATAACGTGGTAATAATACTATTACCCTGTGCATCTATCCAACTAACAATACTTGATGTCCGAAAATTCAGCTTGTCAAAAACCTGATTTTCAACAATTCCATTAATCTTATCTTTTTGAAATTGTTGCATCCCATCATATTTCTGATACTCATCAGCAAGGATTTTAATGACAAAAGGATTTTTTTGGAAAATTTGATTAGGATTTATAAATTTTTCCAAATCCCTTTTAAGCCTTATGATTTTAGTTGCACTCCATTTATCGCGTAGTCCGATAATCTGGAGGACTGTACCTTGGCCAAAGCTATCCCAACCGGTAAGATTCAAAACATCATTAACAGAAACTTCCTCTAGTTTTAGAGTAATATCTTGAATTTGTTTATTGATATTTCCTTCGTCTTCAAATACTGCCCAATCTATAAATAATTTAAAACAAGGAGAATCTTTTGTCTTGGTGTATATTATCAATTTTTTACCCAGACGATCACATGAAAAGCGCCCCACACCTTTATTTCCAGCTTGACGCCGTCCATTCATCCACGCCTGCTCTTTCTTTTCCGAATATGCAATATTCAACCATTTACCGACAAGTCCATCTTGATTCATACCAATACCCTTATCACAAATCAATATTTGGGCATCGTCATCATCGTGAATATCCAGCATATTGACATGACAAAAATGCAAATCCAGAATCGGTGAGCCTGCATCATAAGCATTCTTCACCAATTCTAGAACAGCAATATTATCATCAGTAATCAAATCTTTACCAATAATATTTTTCAGCAATATATTGGTTTTAAAATGTACATCTTGCATACTTGATATATTTCATCAATTAGAAAAAAAATGTATTTTTTATTGTCCAACTTTAGCAAGGCGGTCCCATCCCGCACAACCATGGCGAGACCTTTGATGGTCCGCCAACCTTAGAGCGTAGCGGTTCTGAGCACCGGAGGGCGGTTACATCCCTAATCCCTATGGTAGGGATTTAGGGCTTGGGTATAGGGTAAGGACCCTCCCTCAAGGGAGGGACAGGAGGGTCTATTTACCATACATATTATCATAATACTTCTGATACTCCCCAGAAGTAACATGATCCATCCATTCCTGGTTATCGAGATACCACTTCACGGTTTCTTCGATACCCTCCTCAAACTGGAGAGATGGCTCCCAGCCTAGTTCCTTCTGGAGCTTGCGAGAATCGATGGCGTAACGCATATCGTGACCCTTTCTGTCGGTTACATAAGTAATCAAATCCAAGTCAGCACCCTCAGGGCGACCGAGCAATCTATCCACAGTCTTGATAACCACCTTGATGATATCGATGTTCTTCCACTCGTTGAAACCACCGATGTTGTAAGTCTCGGCAATCTTACCCTTGTGGAAAATCATATCGATGGCACGGGCATGATCTACTACATACAACCAGTCGCGCACATTCTCACCCTTACCATATACTGGCAATGGCTTGCGATGACGGATGTTGTTGATGAACAGCGGAATCAACTTCTCTGGGAACTGGTATGGACCGTAGTTGTTAGAGCAGTTGGTTACGATGGTAGGCATACCGTATGTATCGTGGAAAGCACGGACGAAGTGGTCTGAGCTTGCCTTGGATGCTGAGTATGGAGAGTGAGGATTGTACTTGGTAGTCTCCAGGAAGAACTCCTCGCCGTAAGCCTCGTGGTTCTTACCGCTGGATGCCTTGGTGGTGAAAGGAGCAGGAATGCCCTCAGGGTGAGTCATCTGCAATGCACCGTAAACCTCATCGGTAGAGATGTGGTAGAAGCGCTTGCCCTCATATCCCTCAGGAAGACTCTCCCAGTAAATCTTTGCCGCCTGGAGCAGAGACAGGGTTCCCATCACGTTGGTCTGAGCGAAAGTGAATGGATCCTTGATACTTCTATCTACATGGCTCTCGGCAGCGAGATGGATGATGCCATCAACATGCTCATCTTGCATCAACTTCAAGAAACTATCGAAGTCGCAAATATCCATCTTAACGAACTTGTAGTTTGGCTTATCTTCAATATCTTTGAGGTTTGCCAAATTACCTGCGTATGTCAACTTATCAAGACAGATGATATTGTATTCTGGGTACTTATTTACAAAAAGGCGTACTACGTGTGAGCCGATGAAACCAGCACCGCCCGTGATAACGATATTCTTCATTTACTTTGAACTTTGAGATTTGAACATTGAACTTTATGATTAGTATTTTTGAGCAGACTTCTAACAATCCTGCTTAAGATTAGCTATACACTTCTCCAGAGAATCCACCCAATAAGGAACCTTAACACCAAAAGTCTCCTTGATGGTTCGCTTATCCAATACGGAATAAGCAGGACGAGTTACAGGAGAAGGATACTCCGAGCTATAACATGGCTGGATATCGCATTCCGTATGACCGGCGATTCTTGCAATCATCTGGGTGAAATCATACCAGGAGCAGACACCCTCATTTGAGAAATGATAAACTCCAACATATTCATCCTTGCTTTGGGCAGCCTTTACCTTATCCAATATGGTGATGATGGCATTAGCCAAATCAAGTGCGTAAGTAGGAGTACCGCACTGGTCGAAGACAACCTTCAATTGTGGCTTAGTTGCTGTCAAGTTGAGCATCGTCTTGCAGAAGTTCTTGCCAAACTCAGAATACAGCCAAGCCGTACGGATAATCACATAATCGCAGCCAATAGCCATAATCTTTTGCTCTCCATGAAGTTTCGTAGTTCCATAAATGCCAAGAGATTCATCCAAGATAGAGATACCTCCATCTGCCTCTGGGTGATAGAAGATATAATAGTAATGTTATTTAATTCTGTTTATAAACTTCCATCCTGCGAACCAGGTTCTAAAAATCGGTTCGCACACTGCCTCAGTAGGATAATGCTTCACGAATCGTAGATTCCTGAGATTCATCCTGAAGTAACGATGAATCTTACTTTCATCGACCTTATCCCCCATCCTATCATCAAACTGTCCGAAGTTTCCTCCTCGCATGATTTCATCAAGCAGAAACCTACCTTCCTTTTCATCCATCGGCGCAATCATCCTATCTTCTGATAGCCCGAACACCTCCTTCATCACGAACATCACAGCCTGGGCAAACTTCCATAAACCCAGATGTTTCAAATTCTTCTGCATAGAAGTTAACATTTCACAGTTAACATTTAACATAGAAAGGACAAAGTAGTAATCCAGAAGCTGCCTCAATCCGATTCCCTCCGTAAAGATATGCCGATACAGATGAGAAAGGATATAGATAACGTTGAACGAAGCCGTAGGCACATGAACCTCCCCATACCCATCAGGCAATGAAACCCGATGCTTACACTGTTCACCCATCACCTCCTTAAACCACTTCTGCATTCTCCGATTATGAATCGGACAGAACATATACGAAGGAGTGAAATGCACCTCTATTGCCGTTTTCATCACAGGGAAGTCTACATGGTGATAACGCATCACCTGATTCGGACACACCTTATTTATATATTGCATCACTCGTTTCCTGCCACCAGCGAGATAGATGTCTATATCTCCAGGCGTTCGCATATAAGGGTCAGGATAAAGCAATGCATTCCCCTGCCCCTTCAAGATGCAGTTAGCAAAGCCCTCGTTCTCGAAGTTCTGGCAAACCTTCACGGAATCCTGAAACAGTCTGATATTCTGTTTTCGTATCTGTTCCGCCATCACCATCCATTGCATCAGCAGCTTCTGCTCTGGCGCCAACTCCTTTGGCAACCGCTGGATACCATAAAACAGCACACCAAGCAAAGCCTGCTTCTGGGCGATAGCATATAGCTCCTTCCAATCCGCCTCCTTCAAAGAATCTGGTATTTCCTTGGCAGAACCAATACAGAATCGCAAGAAATCAAAGAAAATCTTTTGTTGTTTCAACATAAAGTTGTACTTTTGCACGCATGAAAGATAAATTACAAAGAGCCATCGGTCATATTATACCGACGCTCCTATTCATCATATTACTTCCCATATCGGTAGTCTTCACCCCCATTCACTGGCTGTACAAGACTATCCGAAGATTTTTTCTGCGATAAATCTTGCTGGAAACAGCAAGCCTGCCATCAAATAACGCTTACGGGTATGCGGCTCCTTCCACATTCGATAAACAAAGCGTAGATTCGTCTTATCTACCCATGCCGGATAATAATCTATCTCATTCTTAGAAGTCTGATGGATAAATCCACCACAGGTAAATCCGACACCCTGATAACCGGCATTCTTTACCTTTAGCAGGAACTTCTCCTGCATCAAGGCTCCCATACCAACTATCAAGAAATCTGAATTCAGCTTAACGATATGCTTTGCCTCCTCATCCATTTCCTGTTCTGAAGCAAAGTAACCATTACGATAACCGGCAAACTTCACCTTTGGATACCGCTCACGGAATATCTCCACAGCCTTCTCCACCTGCTCCTGCTTAGAAGCCACAATATAGATGGTCTTTCCATGCTCCTCTGCATACGAGAACAACTCTGGAGCCATCGAAGTCATGTCAAAACTTCGACGAGTCACCACCTTAGCATAAAGCATCTTAATGGCTTTCACCAACAATCCGCCATCGGCAAAAATGCCATCCATCTGTCCGAACAACTCCTTGTTGTCAAGAGCTGTAAGATAAGATACAGGATTGAGGAAAGTATATACTTTACCTTTTGACTCGAATATCTGGTTAACAGAATACTTTTCCGTTGATAGGATTTTATTAACTAATAATGATTTCATTTTCTGTCAATTGCTTTTACATATATGATTTTAAACATTCACCCCATTGTTGATTGGAGGAATTCTTCCAATTAGCCATTCAACCTCATCAACTCCAAAAGAAGGACAAAGAAACAAGGCTCTTAATATAGCTGAACGCCAATCATTCAGACCATATCTATGTATATACTTATTCATCTCCCTTTGAAGGAAGGTTTTCAATACAGTATTATTCGCAAAGTGATTATCAAAAAGCATGTCACCTATAAATCTATGCGACTCTCTCAGTAAACGTCTAAATAATTTAATGTTACTTATTTGAGACCTTATTTTCTGAATAAGCACATTGTCATGTAATCCAGTACTGTCAAGACTATAAAACCAAGACATTTTATGATTTTGAGTATTAACATGCACATTGACAACCAAAAATATGATGCCCGAAGGAAACACTGCATAATAGGGATGGATGAACTCGTCATAAGGTTTTGCCCGTTTTTTGTTATTACAAACCCCACATAGAGGCACTAAGTTTAATCTACATACAGAAAGTGGCTTGTATTGCGAACGTGGCATTTGATGGTCTAACTGACTTGGAGGATTGATACCACATAATGGACACAAGTCTTTCTTTGCGAAAAGTTGTTTCCGAATGTAAAACAAAGGCTCGTTTTCATAAGTCTTTGTACCATACATATTATGTAAGGTATTCTTCTCTTTATCTGAAAAACGATTTAAATCCACATCTGCGACAGAACCCTTATTACGTTCGTACAACCGGAATACATACTGCAATTTAACCTTGGATTGCTCATCTAAATTACTATTACTTTCCGCAATGATATTTTCTATGTCTTCCAACGCTTCGTCCAGTAAAGGCTTTTCCAACTTCCACATAAGCTATTCCTCCTCTAAACTATCACGACTTTCAAACTTGCTAATCAGATAAGCAGTCATATGCGAGCTTAAATCTTCACATCCAAAACGGTGTTTAAAACGTGTTAGAACCTGCTCTATGGAATTTAAATCGTCGCAATGCCATTGTTCATACAACTCATCCATTACATCATTATAATGTGTCAAATCTGAATTTAGTCTGAAAACCATTGAATTTATCAATCCAAAACTCTCACCATATATCTCGGTCTCAGGATGGCGAATAATCGTCTCACCATCTCGCCTTTCCATTATGAAGACATTTTTTGACAGTGTTTCTTGGAGAATTACAGGTGAATGTGTTGCGACCAACATCACAGAATGCTTATTGTGAATAATTCTCCGAAACTCACTCATCATAAAAGACAAGAAAGGTGGATGTAAATGATTTTCTGGCTCATCAAAGAGAACTATACTATTATCCTCCATATATGCTATCAAATGTACTAATGCGTGCAAGAAGAATTTCACGCCAGTTGATAATGATAGGAACTTTTCTTTGTTCTCATCTGTTGTTGTAAAATAATCAATCCACTCCATTGCTTCATATAAAGAAGGTAATACAACTTTACTGTCATTTCTGATTTGCTCAAAAATTTGCCATTTATCAGAATCTTCCAATACCGCACGCAGCGCAACTGCAAACTCTCCAGATAGTTCATCAACCGTTTTTGTTTTTATCTTTTCGATACGTACCTGGTTGATATCTACAATTTTATTATTTTTATTGTCTTCGCCTCGTTTCTTTATGTGATCCTCGATAGCTTCATTGATTTCTTGTCTCACATCTCGCAAGCCACAAAAAATAAACCTCCCTGAATTATCCTTCATTCCTTCATACATCAAACGATAATCTGACAACGTAACACCTGGCATAACAAAGTTATCAAATGCACTATAAGAAAACATCATCAGTTTGTCTATTCCTATATTATTTGGCTCTAAAGATAAAACTTTCTTCAAAAGCCCCCTATCATTTGGTGCTGTAAAAAGTACTTTGGCTAATTGATATAATGCTGTACTTTTACCACATCCATTATGTCCGATAAATGCTATAATTCCAGAAGGTAAATAGTTACGATCCCCAGCATTTTTCACTCCAGAAAAATTCAAAGTAATTTCTTGATTCAGATAATTGAAATTTACTTTTAGTTTATCATGCTCCCAGTCATGAAATTTACCATCACTTTGTAATAGGCACTTTCCTTTTTGCAGTATGTACGAATCCATACTTGCACTTCTTAACAAGGATTTTTCAAAACCAGGTTCATCCTTAAACTCTTCATAGAGCCTATCTCTATCAGACAATATCATCCTTAGAGACTTCACGATTTTTTGCCTTCTTCGATAGTCTAAAAACTTATAAAGCCCCCTGTATAAATCTAAAGAAAAGGAAATCGAACAATAATCATCTGGTAACTTTTCAAAAGGGTTACTCAATATACCCTTTTTAATAGCATTTGCCAAAAGGCGACTATCTCCCTCTTTTTGACCTTTCTTTAAAATACTTATACTGCCGAGATAAACATTTTCAGTATTAGTCAACTTTTTAGTAGCATGAAGATGGTAAGTCGTAAAATAATTATAGTCGTTCCAATCATCCATTTCAATATAAAAGTCAGCATCGGTACCCGAATAAGCAGATGTATTTTGAAAACAGACATCTATGAGTTTAAAGTTCATAAGCTATTTCTTGTTTAATCTGAAAACAAATTATAAAATTGTTGAAGCCCGGGATTTTTCCTCTTTGAGAACACTTGTCTCTCTTTATTCCCAAGCCACAACCCACCAATATACGAATCCAACAATGATATTTTTGACATACTTGCCACTTCATCACTCTTGAAATCGAATACTATTGGATTCACCTTATCGTATGATTCTTTCCACATTATTTTATTATGGATTAGCTTCAATTGCGAAATATGCATCTCACAAACATTATCCACGACAAAAGCCTTATCATAGGTGTCGCAAAAGCATTGGTTTAGGAACACTCCACCACCTCTGTTTCTGAAATATGTACTTCCGTGAATATATCGAGGCAACATCCAAGCATGAATACGCTCGAAGAAATTGCTGCCTCGGTTATCAACAGCGGTATAACAATCTATCATAATGCAATCGGAAAAATGACAATCACTTGTCAAAGTTCGGATGCCTGTGGAATATTTCTGATTGCCATGAAAATGCAGGTTATCTGCCAATAACTCATAGCCTTCCTTTACATTCAACCCTATTGCATTTGCACCTATTCCGGAAAATTCTCCATCTGTAAGATGAAGTTTGATTACTTTGTCGCAATTAATCCCGATTTTGGCTATATCATTAAGGTTTAAGCGAAAATTACGAATAACACCTGTCCAATACTCTGTTTTGTCCCAATGGACTGTTAACATCTGTACAGAATCTGTGGCTATAATCGTTGCACCGCCCAAATCTATATTGATAAAACCTGAGATTTTAAGCCCTTGCTTGATATAATAGCAATGACTTGCAACAGAAGTCAGTCTGCTGCCATTGACTATACAATAGTCTATAGCCTTTTGAAAGCCAGCGCTATTTTTCTCTGCCTGATGTTTGTCATTACTCACACACCCGAAGTCTTCTGGAGTAACAAAGACTGGCACTTTGTTATCTGCGCAAGCAAAAACACAAACAAACAAAAAGCAAACAAACGATAATGTTCGTTTCATTTCATCTTTGATATTATTTTCTTTAGATAAGATCCCTTGCCAAATAGCAGAAAATTCAATATATCAGAGCCATGTATAAACTTTGCTATTGCCAAAGAGACTATAATACAAATCACTGACAATAAAAGCAATACAAACAATTGAAGGTAAACACTACCACAACTGTCTACTATTTCCTTCGGTATCAAGGACAAAACCAAGAAATGCACCAAGTATATCTCCAAAGAATTCTTGCCTATACTCGCCAATATACCATGTGAATTTAGCTGCATTTGATTCTTTTCCACCATATTTGTCAAAACTATGATACCACAAACAGGCAATATAAACGACATCGCATTAACACCTTGCAAATCATAGCCAAACTTAGTAAACAAGAAAAAATAGGCAACCATACAAAATGTATATACCCACTGTTTCTTGAACAACGAACCAAACATCGAATATGTGTTTACAAACTTGCCCATTTGGAAAAACATATAGAACTTGGCTACTTTATCAGTAGAAAACAATGTCTTATAAGGCTCTGGTATTAATTCTATTTTAGTAATAATGAGTAAAATCAGTATTAAAACTACATTCAATATGAGGTCAACGGCAACCTTGCCATTTTGCCCCCCCCCGAATTCGTTTTGTCAACATTTCTATCACGATAGAAATAAGGATGACCTCAAACAAAACCAAGGTAAACCAATATCCGTTATGCATTTCATTCTTCAACAACATATCAGAATATGAGATGTCATTTGCAAAGCAATATACCGCAGAAAAACAGAAGAACGGCAGCAATAGTGACAAAATTCTCTTCATTATTGTTATTCTAACGCTATGTTTTCCTTGAGAAAGATGAAAGACAAATCCACTCAAAAAGATAAACAAAGGCATATGAACAGAATAAATCATCTGATTTACTGTTGAATCCAAATAGTCTGTATATGGCACAAACATATGTCCCATAACAACTAATATGATGGCTATACCTTTCAAAATATCTATATATACCAAACGTTCCATACCTCTATATTTTTTCTTTAATAACCTTAGCCAACCCTGGATATTTCACAGAGAAAGGTACCCAGATTTTCAGTGCCAATCGTTTCCACAAAGGTTGCCATGTTCCTGCAAAATGATGGATTGAATAAGTGTTAGCTGTAATCGTTATTTTTTTTGTTACATAATTTTTTGGGCTGAAATAATCCATCGGCAACACACAAACAACATTATTGTTATCCACAAATTGCGACGGACTATCGATAAACTTCGTTTCAAATTTACTCAGAATACATTTCTTTAGGATAGATGGCAATACTGCTGTCTGCGCCTTGCCATTCTTATCGATAAAATGCTTGCCTTGATAATAGTTAAGGCATTCCATCACCCAAGGAGTGTTCTTCTCTGCTCCAATGATGGCAGCCTCTATTCCTTGTGGACTATTTTCCTTACATATAAAATAAGGATATTTCAGTAAATCATCAAAGGACTTCAATACCTCTACATCACTATCAAGATATATTCCACCCTCTGTTGCCAAAGCATAAAGACGAATGTAGTCAGCAGCAAAAGCATACTTTTTATTTTCAAAGGCTTCCCTTACCCAAGGATTCTTTGAAAGTGGGAACTTCTTCAAGTCCCATTTTACAAGTTCGTAATCAGGAAGATACTTCTTCCAACTCTCCACGCACTTCAATAATTTCTCTGGCATCGGGTCATCACTCAACCAGCAATAATGTATCTTTTTTGGTATCATATCAATTTATTCATTTAATAGTTTTTCCCAGCGACTCACAATCTTATCCAACGTGAATCGCTTGCTAGATTCTATAGCAGCCTTCTGCATAACCATACGTTTGTTGGCATCAAGCATCAAAGCATGCATCTTATGATAAAACTCTTCCTCATTCTTGTCTGTCACGAGATAACCGTTTTCACCGTCATTGATTATCTCATGGAACGAGGCGCATGTGTCGTACACAAGAGGCACACAACCAAACTGTAACGACTCGTTCAATGTCATCGGCCATCCCTCAAAAAGAGATGTCATCATAAACAGGGAACTCTTCTTATAATATCCAACAGGATTCTGACGACCCTCAAAGGAAATGCGTTTCAGACCCAACGTAGATACCATCTTACGATATTCATGCTCCGACTCACCAAATCCCACTATCTTGAAAGTCCAATCATTTAATTCAGCATCATCTTCTATACGTTTCCATATCTTAATGGCCAAGGAGATACGTTTCTGCACTTCGTCCAAACGAGTAACTATCAAAACAGTTTTCTCCTTCTTGCTCAAATCCTCCAAAGGAATAAACTCATCAAAAGATACAGCATTTGGGATGGAAGCAAATTTTCTCTTGTCATTGATGTTGCCAAACTTACAATAGTCATCGGCATACTCCGGAGACAAAAGCACTATCTTGTCACACAATGAATAAGCCACCTTATACAACTTATGGAAAGAAGCATCCATATAAGGCTTGAATACAGGATATATCAACACTTTAACCAAAGCCTTAACCCGGTTGCTTAACGACTGAGCATATCTGAATTGATTCCATATAGAATAAAATGCGTTAAAATACGGCTCATAACCTGGAGCAAAATGGTGAACAAATAACATGCTTGGTTTTCGAGATGCTTTTACCCTGCCATCATACACGTTCTTAACCATTATAAAAGCCCCTTCAAGAATGATTTTGTCTATTTGTTGGCTGTCGATAATATCTCTCACAGATTCTGGAGAATAATCGGTGTAAATACCATCAAACTCAGTCATCTCAAACATATCCCCAATAGGCTTTGCATACAAGTTATAGCACTTATGCCCACGACGACGCATCTCATTGCTGATGCGTGCCGTGGTGCGTTCGGTTCCACCTTTCTGTTCAGAAATTTGGAATACGGTAACAAACAGTATATTCATCGTCTCTTACTCTTTACCATAATATTCGTCAATGGCATCATGAAGAGCGTTAATAAATCCGCGTCCATGCGTCTTGTCTGGTTCCATATAGTTGCCTTCTCCCCATTCATTCCATGATTTAAGAATCAATACTTGACCATCTGCTGGCTTATTCTTGATAGCATCAAATGCCATCATGCAATGCTTTTTGAAATACTCAGGCTCAGTATGCCAATAGATGACACCATTTGCCCCACTACGTGGAGAATGGTCCCATTGCGTAAACAACTGTGGAATTACGTCATTTTCGTAATCACGTTTTGTAACAAACTCCTTGTAATACAAGCGATAATCATACAAGAAAGCAGGCTTTTTAGTAAAGAAGCTCTTGATTGGCTTCAACTTATAATCGATGTAATGACCTATCTTACCCATTTTTCCAAGCAATGTATCATGGCGAGTATAGTTGAGTCCCTGGTAAACCACGGCATCAAATCCTTTCTCTCTCAACATAGGTTTGATATAATTACTCTTGGTTATTTCACCAACTAAATACAAATCTGGGAATCCTGCTTCCTTTGTCCATTTTCTGAAATTATCAAGATACTCCTTAGGCACAGACACTGGGTCGTAAATCAAGAAGAATGGCTTACCATTAATCTTGGTATAACGAGGATCCTTGAAACTGCGGAGCAGTAACTCAAAGTGCATTTTCTCATCTTCTATACCAGGATACTCCTGTCCGATAAGCAGATTGTTGCTTGTTGTACCATCCTTGTTCCACGTTTTTGAATACCAAGAATGGTTTGCCCATCCTAGGCAAAAGCCAAAATCAGGCTTTCCCGAAGCCAACACCTCATCGTAAATATCGGCCATTAGTCGCTTTCCATTACCAAACCAGTAATGCCAATAGCAAAAAGAAGTAACACCTGCAAGCTTTGCCAAGTCTGCTTGTTTCTGACGTATTTCAGGATCACGCAAGTCATAATAACCTAATTCTGTTGGTATGCGTGGCTGGTCATGCCCCTTGAACAGAGGTTTTGACTTTTTTACGTTTGTCCACTCTGTAAATCCCTTGCCCCACCACTTATCATTCTCTGGTATGGGATGAAATTGAGGCAAGTACAATGCTATAATCTCAGGTCTTTTCATATTTTGTTTTATTTGTTATATTTCTTAAATACTTCTACAATTTGTTTCACAATGTCATCAGCCTGTGACTTTGAAATATTATTAATCATGGCTGTTTGACCCAAAATGCCATTGTTCTCAAAAGCCCCCTTAAACTTGTAACTATAAGCCAGCCCGAAAACAGGTACTTTGGTGAATATGGCTGCAAAATTTGCATGCATACGTGTACCGATAAAAAACGACATTTTGGATATCACATACTTAGTCTTTGGAGAAATCAAGTCCATATCTATAAGATGGACACCTTCCTTGTTTTTCAACTTAGAGTAGAAAATGCGTGATGCTTCCAAATCATCATTATCTGTCTCTGGATTTTGATAACCATAGCTATGTGAAATCAAATATATTGGGCGGTGAATGCTTTGGAAAAATCTCACTATCTGTTCACAAAGATAATGATAATTTTCAAATTGCCCTGCTAACGTTCTGAAATGATTGCTATAAGTCAAACCACTTACATTCAAACCTATCGCACCTTTTTCTATTTTTATATCGAAAGGTTCTGGCTGCATGAAATATGAGAGATCGTTTGTCAATTCATATTTCACACCCATTTTCTTCAATTCTTCTACAAAACGATCATCACGCACGTACACATCTTTTGCTGCCTGAAGAATATACTTAGCCAAAGCGTAATTTTCTTTCTTCTCAAAAGGGCCCAAAGTTTGAGGCAGCTGTATGGTAGGAATACCTGCCTTTATTGCCATCAACGTCTCCGGAAGTCGCCAATAGAAAGTCTGTGTACTATATATATCAGAAAATCCGTCGCCGCCATTGATTGCTGCCACATATTCCATATTGCGTATTGCCTTTCCAAAAGGGGTAAAAGGCAATGTGATATGAAATTTCTCTAAAAGTGTTTTTTCTAGAAAGAATACATTCAATGTCTTTATACAAAACTCTTTATCTCCAACTCTTACCTTATCTACCTTATTGATACGATTCTCCAGTTTCAAGGGATTTTTGATGAATCGTAAGCTCAAAATCTTGGTATCAGGTGTCAGCCCATAACGCTGTTCTAGAAACGACAAACTCCCGTAACCCAAGGCTTGGGTTCCACGGTTGTTATCATGAATATCAAAGCCTGATATCACTATAAATTTTTGTTTACTTTTTCCCATGTGTCTTTTATGTTTTTACGTTTTTTACATTTTTTGCGGGTATACCAACTACGATTGAATGTGGCGGAACAACTTTAGTGACAACTGCATGAGCAGCAACAACAGAGTTTCTACCTATATGTACACCAGAAAGGATTTCACTATTAAATCCTAACCAACAATTATCTTCTATCACAATAGGACCTTTAGAAATCAAAGGTTGCTTTGATATAGGCTTACTGACATCTTCATATCCATGACTATGATCTGTGACATGAACGTACCCTGCAAACAAAACATTCCTGCCAATAGTAATACCATGAATAGCAGCAAAACTATTACGTATACCAATCCACGTACCTTCACCAATTATTATCTTTGGGTGAAATACCTTACCAAGGTACTCACAACAAGGCATGAGATATGCATACTTTCCAATGCCCACATTATCTCCAAAGAACAAACATTGAGGATTTTGTATTATAACATAATTTCCCTTATTCCAATGTTTTCCCATTGCACCAAGCTTCTTTTCCCAATACCATCTTACCCCCCATATGGATTTTATTTAAGATTTTCTGGGGTGAGGAGAATAAATAACTAATAATCATAATCAATGGATAAACAAATTCAACCCTTTTTCTATTGGTAATCTTGCAGACTTAGGAGATATGATTGGCTCCTTTTTATAATGACCAGCAAGAATCAGTACTATAGGGAACTCATTATCTGGTATTCCAGAAATTTCATGAAACGCCTTATCTACTTCTGTTAATCTTACATACATTTTATAGCAAGAAGCAATATGATACAAATGAAGCCCCCACTCAAAATTCATTGCATATAAACCTCCATCCACGAAAGCTTGTACATGCTCATAACTTGAATTGAAACAGCTTACATTAGAAGTTATAACAAATATTACAGTCGCATTATCACACCAGTTTTGGTTTCCCAACTGATTTTCTATAAGCTTATTCATCAAAGCCTTATCTCTATAGACATGAACTCTCGAAGTCTGACGATTACATGCCGTTGGTGTACAAGATGCAAATTCCATAACCTGCATAATTTCCTCATCAGTAATTGGCTCATCTGAAAACTCTCTTACACTATTACGACTAAAGAAGAATTCCTTTATAAGTTTCTCATCGAACGGCCGAGGTTCTTTAACAATTTTTGTACCCGTAGTGTATAGACCTAACAAAGACTTATTCTCGTCTATATATGAAGCAATAATTGTACGACTCTGTTTATTTTGTGTTGAATTCGGATTATCCAAATAAGCAGCCAAAACATTTGTAGCCAAAGAAACTATATGATGATTGCCATACTTTTTTGTAAAAGAACGAAGATTTCTGATAATAGATAAAGCTTTCTCCTCACCAAAAATTCGAGCAGACTTTGTAAAGGACATGCCTTTCTCTAACTGATGGATTGCTAACATTATTTGTGTCATAATTTGGTCTTTTCCCTTATCTCCATCTAAACAATTTGCAAAAAACGTATTGCAATCATAAATAAAATTATCTCTGCACGCCAACTTGTCCAAAGATCTACCAAACATCTTTCGTTTAATTTTCTGTAAAATATTCTTCATAATTTAATAATACCTTGTTTAATTTTCATTTTAATATAGAAACGAGATATCAAATAATCTCTGCTAGTACAAAAATTCTCCATTTTAAAAAATTGATTCATTTTCGACCTTGGTGCTTCAGCGAAAAGGACATCACTCCTTTTCATTTTTTTACTATATACATCCCATGCCTTTGTATAATAATGGTTACAGAACATGGTTGCATTACCATAATTACATAGGCTGGCACCCCATATTTTGCTGTTAACAAGACAAATATATCCAAATTGATTTACAGCCGGTAATGTCATTTTTATACCGAATATAGGATAACTCATATATGTATGATGATGAACATGCCAAATATTATAATCTGCTATATCATATCTAGTATTAATAAAACATTTTCCTAAATGATAAAAATGATCCCAACAAGTAAAATATTGTTCTATTACATTTTTAGAATAATCATGTTTCAACTGTCCGCCTGTCCCAAACATTTTCCAATGAATGACTATGGCTGGATATTTATCAAAATCCTTTAACCACTCGCCAATTGTATCTACGTTCTTTGGTACAAAGAATTCATCAGCATCCAAAAATGAAATCCAATTTGTTTCGTTGCGATAATTCTCATAACAATGCCTGTATGCCTTAAATTGCGAATGATCGTATGGCCATTCTATCAAGGTAACGATGTTTCCATCAATATAAGGTTTCAACACCCTCATGAAATCATCATCAGAATTGTTGTTGTAAAGATAGAAATGATCAACTCCAACAGTAAGATGATAATCAAGCCACTCCTTTAAGAATGGAGCCTCATTTTTGAATATCAAGCACAAAGACACATGATATTTCATTTTACGCCTGTCATGCTTTCCCAAAATCTTTATATACCCCTTACAAACTGTATTGTAAAAGAGCATTTGTAAATTTACTTTTATTTTACTCATTTTTTTATATTATTTATCCCATACAAATCCATAACCAAACATTGACGTATTGATTATTTCACGCAAAAATCCATACCAAAGAAAGTTTAATATATAAACAACAATTACTGTATTTCTGATATAGATTTTTTTAAAAATATTGTACATATATACACCTATTAATAAAGGCATCAAAACTACAAATAAATTGTAAAATCTAGCAAACATCTCAATATCACCACCTATGGTTTTAATGATTATAGCCAAATAGCTGAAGTAAAAAGCAACAAACAACTTATTATCTTTTTTCTGTGCAAAAAAGCCCAAAACGATAATAGATACATAAGTAACAATATTAACAATTGTGTTCAATAAGCTGATTACAACAGCATTCTTTCCTAACACATTCGATATACTTCCCTCATCAGTAAACCAACGATCTGCATAATCAACATAATTTGATGCTTTCTCACTATCAAGCTTAACATAGTTTTGTAGGAAATCAACGAGATAAGAAAGGTTAGAAGAATCCCAAAAATAATAGCAATAAAGGAACAGAAGAACCAATAAACACGGCAACCAATTTGCCTGCATTTTCCGAACTACACACTGAGGCAAATAAACAGATATTACAAATACTATCACCGCAATTATTCCACTAAAGTGAATCAAAGGGACTGCACACAAGCTTATCCACATTTTTTTCTTTTTGTCAGATAGATAAAAATAGTAAGCATAAAGTATGAAAGATACTGCAATATACTGCCTTATCAGGTTCTCTGCAGAAGGTGTCAGTATGAAAAAAAGTGGCAATGCCCAAACTGCTGCTTTCCTGTAATGTCTTAATATCAACAACACTCCCCCCATCAGCAAAGCACTATACACAATGAACGCAACCCAAAATGGCAAATTTGAATAATAAAACACAGTGCACCATATTCTATACAATAATTCAGGCTCATCTGTAACCACAGCTGGTAGCTTATCGATATTATATTGCCCCAAAAGAGTTACAATATCATTGTAATAATGTGGATAGTCTGCACCACGCAACCAGCGCAAACCTTGAATTAAAGAGTAAGAAATACCCGCAAACCAGGCGTATTTATTATATCGTTTGGGAGTATCATAGCTGATACCCCAACCACAATAGATCAACACGATCAAAAGAAATATTCTAAGAAACCAATACACTATTGGTTCGCCAACACCAAAACCTATAAACATATTTATTTAACAATTCTAATCAATATATTCTTTACCCTTCGCAGTAGTGAAACCTTTTTATTAATCCATGTACCAGAGAATTCATGAACAGCTACAGTATTATCTGTAATGCAATACTTCCCGTTTTGATTAAACAATTTAGCACAAAAGAAATCTATATCATATATTTTCAATATGCCGTCATAATTTGGATATAGCCTATTGAGCAATCTTGTCAATAAAGCTGTATTCTCTACATTATTATAAAGGCCTTTATGCACTATAAAATGCTTCGTCTTATAACTTTCATAAAAATCTTTAACCCAAGAACAGTTTTTCTCTGCACCAATAACAGCCGTGCTGACTTTAAAAGGAACCTCCTTACCAATAAAAGAATGGTTGAATAAAAAAGGATTGAAAGATTTCAATAATCTAACATCCGTATCAAGGTATATTCCACCTTCTGTTAATAAAGCATACAAACGACAAACATCAGATACGAAAGCATATTTTTTTACTCTATACGCCTCACGAGTGAAAGCCATAGCATTTATATCAAAATTATCTTCATTCCATTCTTTAAATTGATAATCTGGTAAAATTTTATGCCATTGATTGATATACTCAACAACCTGTTTTGGTTTGGAATTTCGCCCAAACCAACAATAATGAATTATCTTTGGTATCATAATTTCTAAGCTTTTAAAACATTTTCCAAATATGAAACAGACTCTTTTCGTAACTTATCAAGGAAAAGAGAAATTTTATCATACTCTATATGCCTATCGAATGAATAATCTGCGTCTTCACGAAAACGACCTTCTAATCCAAATTGCTTTAATGTATCCAAAATTCGGCTGTTATCAGACACATTAGATGCACCTGGACGCTTATGAAATGTATAAAAGTCCTTTTTGAAATTTATAGAGAATATGGTTCCATGAAACGAATCTGTTACCATACAACTACAATTCTTTATCAAACCTACAAATTCAGAAGGTCCAACACCACAAAGTATATATTTGTGATATTTTTGGAAAATAATATAATTTTTGGAAATAATATAAAGTTTTTTATTCTCTTTCTTCGCTAATTTCTTTGCAAACTCACAGATACATGTTTTACTCCCTAAAATATAGCATAAAATATAGCCATTTTCATTTATCGGGTTTCTTGCTATTTCACTCCAATCTTTAGCATTCAATAATAAAGTTGGATCTATAACCTGCAGAACATTTCGGTCCAACGCTTTAGTTAGAATTTGACAACCAGAAGTCTCTCTGCAACTAATATAATTGAACTCAGATAGATATTGCTTATACATTTCTAAACAATGATCGTCTACATGATTTCTACCTATGCTTGGAGCGTATGCACACTTTTTCTCAGGTTCATGTACAAACGATAGCAAAAATATTTTAAAAAATTTTTCTTCCACACAATCAGGGTTCCATGTTTGGTCACTACCTACGATATATTTTGAATACTGATTCTCCGTTGTGGATAAATTCTCAATATCAATTGGAAGTGATTCATGTATATACAGCTTTCTAAACTCCTCAAATAGTCGATTATTAATTGAGTTGTTGTCTGCCAAATGACGTCCTACCTTATCAAAGCCTAAAATCCCTTTAATAAAACGACTTATTCTAGAAACTAACGTAACTTTTACTTCATGATAAGGATAATGCCAACCAAAATTAATATATTCTGATTCGAAACCCATCTTTTGAATTTTTTTCCATAAAGCATAAGCCTGGAGGCATGTACCGTAATTATACCAAAATTGATATGAAACAAGTCCTATTTTTTGCATATTTTCATTATATATTTTTTTATTTTTAAACGTAATGGAATTCTTAAACATCTAGTAACACTATATCTTACCGATTTACCTGCAGTTATGTATTGCCAGAACACAAAACGTTTAGTATGAAAACTTGAGGATTTCAAATAGTTTGTATTACCTGCAAGAACCTCTTCATACTTAATTTCAAATACATTTAAACTATTCTTGACTCCCTGATAAAATCTATTACCTTTATCAGACAATACTAAGATAAGACTTTTACCTTTGTTATCATCTTCCTCCGGATAGAACTTTGGCAATCCCCAAAAATCACCTATAGAAATATCACTGCCTGTGGCAAAACCTCGTGCCTTACATTCACTACATATTGGCCTGCAATAGAGATTCTTCAAAAAGCCTCTCATATAGATGTTCTGCTCCTTTCCTTCACATAATTGAAAACTATCAGCCTGTATATCTAACGAATAATTTTTCCAACCATTCTGCTTGCTCCTAAATGATAATTTCTTTATGTTAGAACCATTAGCACCAATCTCTCCCAAATATTTTTTCCATATTAATGGACTTGGCGCACCATGACAACAAAGTTCCACAGAAATATAATTATCAGCATTAGCTAACCGCCCTAAATAGCGATTTATTCCTGCTACTTGACAAGGGGTGCCAGTAAATAAAACCCAGCGTCCTGCTTGCACATAACTTTTTATTTCTCTAAAGACTGCTTCTAATCTACTCTGTACGTATTTGCTTCCAACAAGTTTTTTTAAATCTTCCTTGCTTTGAATGCAGATATGGTGAGTCATTTCGTCCTTATCAAATTCGACTCCACAAACAACTCCTCCATTTTCCAAAACTTCTGTTGCCAAAACAGTGAACACACCACCAGAAGAACTTGTCAAACGCACTTGCTCGTCTTTATTCTGCGCCGCATAACAGGCGATAGGTTCTCTCTGTACAAACGGATTTAGCACAGGACATTTTTTCTCGCATAAATGACAATCCACACATATTTGCTTATTTACATGAGGATACAAGAAACCTTCTTCGTCAGCTTGCATTGTAATACATCCTTTTGTACAAGAAGAAAAACAAGCTGTACATCCGGAACAATCTTTCTTATTTACAATTTCTATCATTTGTGAAATTTCTTTTTTATGAATGAAAATATTGAAATTCTTTCATGAGCAGTTAATCCACATACCAGAATAAAAATACTACATAACAGTACTGATGTTACAGCAGTAATTAACAGTCGAAGGAATCCCTCATCCATCATATACAAAATAGGAAGTGCTGCAACAAAAGACAGACTGCATACTGACAATATTGGACAAACAACCTTCCTTATATAAGGAAAGAGAGGGAAAAACATTAATTCCCTTACCAAATAAATTCTAAAAACCTGTGTCAAAAATGCAACACATAAATGAGTAGCAAACACAACTTCCGGCTGTCCTCCTAATTTCAAAAATAAATATGATACAGGAAGTGTTAGCATTAAGCAACTGCCTGCCACTATCTGGTATTTTCTTATTTTTTTTGTTGCTTGAACAGCACATATCACAGGATTAGCTAATGCTTCAAACATAGAAATCACTAAGATAAAACGAATAAAAGCTACAGTATGATCTGGTACTATACCTAACCAAAGTTGCAATATTTTATGAGTTTCCAAGATTACTGGTAAAGAGAGCATAAACAACAAGAACACAGAGAACTTAGAACTGGAATATATCAATTTATTCATATACTCAAGTTCTCCTGATGCATAGTTTTTCGTTATCTGAGGATTTACCGACATCTGAAAATTACGTGCAAATCCATTAATTGCATTTTGTACTTGAACCGCCACACCTCTTGCAGCATTAACCGCAGGTCCAAAGAATACATTTAATAATATATTTAAGCCTTGGGTCTGACCTGCGCCAGCCAAACAACCAAACATACTCCAACCTGCAAAAGAAGACATATCCTTGAACAATTGTTTATCCCAAACTCTTTGATATTTAGATTCTTCAAAATGCCGTCTACTATAAATGCTATATATAAATTGGAGTAATACTTGTACACAAAGTAGAAAGATAGCATAGCAAATCAACTTATCGGCAGGTAAAACCAAAAGAGTAAAAACAAGCAATAACTTCAATGTAACTTCCAATATTGATATATAAGCAAAAGCACTCATCTTTTCATGGGAAATTATCAATGCATTATAAGGGATAGAAATGACCATTACTACCGTTGAAAGCAGAGAGCATTGCAATACCCAAAAGGCTGCATTCATTCGTCCATCCGGTATAATCATCTTGTTATACAATAACCATAATCCTACAATTTCTCCAACAATTAACAGAAGGATAGCCATCCCTATATGTATAGATATTGCCATACTAAAGACTTTCTTTAAGCCTACATAGTCTTTCTTTCCTAATGCAAAAGTTATAAACCGTTGTGTTGCAGTGGACATACTACCCGTTATATATGTAAACATGGTCACAAATCCACCTACAACATTATAGATACCAAAATCTTCTACACCTAATGCTTTCAATATTATACGGCTAGTGTATAGAGACACCGCCATCATAAATAGCATTCGGAAATAAAGAAAAAGAGTATTCTTCGCTATTCGTTTATTATTTTCCGATGTTTGATTAGACATTTACTTTTTCTTTTCTATTGATTTTAAAAACTCATTTCATTCATTCTCCCAAATTGTAGCATCCTCAACCTCCGGTAAATGAAAGAACTCTATCAATATCTGTTTTCAATTATATTAACCGTTTCTTATTTTAAGAAAACCAGGCTCCATACAAAGAGCCGAAAAATAGCTTATTAAAATATACTCCAAGCATTTCACCTGCCATAATTATTAACGGCTTAATATTCTAAATTCTTTTTTAATGTTTGATCTTTCTCTTCAAGTATTGAAAGGAGATACTTGCCATAGTCATTCTTCAGCATAGGCTGAGCATTCTCTCTCAACTGTTCTGCGGTAATCCAACCCTGACGGTATGCGATCCCTTCCAAACAAGCTACCTTCAAGCCCTGGCGCTTCTCCAGGACTTCAATAAAGGTGGATGCTTCAGAAAGAGAATCATGAGTTCCGGTATCGAGCCAGGCAAATCCTCTTGCCATGGTCTGTACCTTCAGCTGCTTATCCTTCAAGAACTCCTGATTAACGGTGGTGATTTCTAACTCACCACGAGCGGATGGCTTGATATTCTTGGCTACTTCTACTACCTTGTTAGGATAGAAGTATAAGCCTACCACTGCATAGTTGCTCTTAGGATCTTCAGGCTTCTCTTCAATGCTTAAGCAATTGCCTTGCTCATCAAACTCAGCAACTCCATATCGTTCCGGATCACTTACACGATAGCCAAAAACGGTAGCCTTGTTGTTCTGCTCAGCATCTACTACTGCCTGATGCAGCATCTGGTTTAATCCTGCACCATAGAAGATATTATCGCCTAATACGAGGCAAGCAGAATCATTACCAATGAATTTCTCTCCGATAATGAAAGCTTGGGCTAAGCCATCTGGTGATGGCTGCTCAGCGTACTCGAACTTCACTCCAAACTGGCTTCCATCGCCTAAGAGGCGTTTGAAACCAGGCAGGTCAAATGGTGTTGAAATAATCAATATCTCACGGATACCTGCCAACATCAAAACCGAGATAGGATAATATATCATCGGTTTATCAAAGATTGGAATCAGCTGCTTGCTGATACCTTTTGTGATGGGGTACAAGCGTGTACCGCTACCACCTGCTAATACTATTCCTTTCATAAATGTTATCTCCTCATTAACTTTGCTGCAAATTCGAAGAAATCTGCAACGTTCTTGAAATTATCAAACTGCCGGCAATACATACTTGCATAAGGTTCGGGAAACCTACTGCGTATATCAGCCTTTATTATACTTGCAAAAGCCTCCTTTGTATAGGCTTTCAGCAATTCGTTGTATTGTTCATCGCTCATAATATTCTCTGTTATTTCAACATCCTTGCTATATACATCGCCTCAAAAACTACGATACAACCAATCAAGAATAGCATTTGGAAAAACGTATTCATCGCTATTAGCTTGTTATTATCTGATGTTTGAGTTGACATAATATCTACTGTTTCAAATCCATCACTTTATCTAATATTTCTTTCATTGTTGGCTTTTCTTTAGCAGTAATCTCATCTGAGATGTTTGACATTCTGTTAATCAAGAAAACAACGTGCATCATTCTTAACTTAAAAGGTATAGGTGATTGACACAGTACCTTTATCAATGCACTTCTATCAAACCGATAATATGCTTTGGCTATATCATTATTATTATTAAACAGATTTATTACCCACTCTTCTAATGATGAATCGACAAAGCGCAGACAAAAATGGTTTCTCATCATTGCAGCCCAATCCTTATTCTTATAATTCTTATAAGCAATATTAGAAAAAAGTTCTTTCATACTACGTTCACTTGTCTCTAATGTTGCAAATATTCCATTCAAGAAACGAGATTCTTCTTTACAATAGCTCCACCATGGCTCATCTTTGCATTTATATCTTAAATCATGTTCCACCTCATGCCATCCCTCCGACAAAACAGAACGCAATTGGATTTCATAAGTCATATCTATCAAACGAGCATCAAATTCAGTTACTTGCATTAGTTGCTGCTGCAAATCCACAACCAAATTTTCGGGTATTCTACATATAAAATTTAGCCGAGTCGGCATAAATACGGTATTGACTAAATCTATATTTTTGATTTCAGTTTTTGCCAAATCACGCTCACTGTTTGATTCATCCACATAAAATTCTTTTTTACGCAAATATTCAGCAAAGATATGAATATCATCAAGAAAATAGAAAACAACTCGTATTCCTATCAAATCTTGCATTTTGCTGCCATTTATAGAATATTTATCCTTTTTAATTTCTAATTTTTTCTTGATTGATTGGATACTTTTTGAACGAGAAAATATACGATAAAACACACCAGAATGGTTCAAGTATCCTTTTAACTGATCGACTATCCGTTTCTCAAATAAGGAAAAATCAATATTATTCATAAAATCTATTACTATTTGCTTGTTATATACGTAAAGCCCTCATCTGTCAAGAAAGACTTATCTCCATTACAACAAAGTAACTTTTTACTAACAAGACGTTCAAAACACTTATGAAACTCTTTTGGATTATCCAAGAATTCCTCTCTCACTTTAGATATCATTTTCATACGTCTATTTCTATTATCAACCTTAAGATATTTTCGGAGTATCTTTACTTCCAAACTTTCTTCTTTTTCATTATCTGGTAAACAAATATCTTCTGTAGCATCGTCATGAGGATAGCCCTTGATCCATGAATCGCAATTATAAAATTCACAATCCATAAAGATTAAAGCAAGATCTTCATTGATACTCTGACAATTATCAAAAGTGCAAGAAATAAAATAGCATCGATGCAACCCAGCTTCATCAAATACACAATTACTAAATTTCACATTTGCAAAGGTACATTGCTTCAAAGGTTCTTCTGAATTTCCTATGAATTTATTTGCTAAGGTACAATCCGAGATATAGAGACTCGATAGTTCATGTTTTGTCTCACCCTTTAAAAGAATATCAGCCCAAAATTGCTCCTCCGAATTAAGCTTACATTCTTTCTTCAAACATTCCCAAAAAGAACTTTTTGTCTCTTCTCCTAAAATAGAAGAAGCAAGTATGGCTTTGGCTAAATAAGAATTTGGTGTAGATTGATGAAAATCATGATACATTGAATCTGTTCCGTCTTCAACGATGGAATCTTTTAACAATAATCCAAATATAAAATCATTTATAAAACCTACATTAGAAAAGCCCTTTCTATCTAACAAAGCATGATTAGTCAAAGAGTTTGTTATATTGTCTATGTCTTGAGACGAACTTGCATAATTTGCAATAACGCCATAGGCTATTTCTCCTATCTGCTCCTTAACTCGGCTTCTTGTATCAGCTGTTATGCCATAGCCTCCAAAGATACAAGCCAAATGACTGAAAATTCTTCTTTGCTCAGAAGGAGACAAAGGCAAGTTTTGCCTTTCCATCTCTCTTCGCAACATGAAAGAAAAGAAATTATCAATTAATTCATCTGGTGTTTTAACCGACTTTTTAAAATCTTTATCATCACAATATCTCAAATAACTCAACAAAACAGGATTAGATACACTAGAAGAATCTGCAAATGGTAATTTTTGTTTTCGTCCATTTGGCAACCATTGTTCTATTGTAGGAGAATCCAACTGATAACGAATCAACGAGAAAGTTGAATGCGCTTCTTTTTGATTGTTATACCACTCTGCAAAACTAGGTCCTGAGAAGATTGCTGTTTTACGACTTGTAAGAACCACTTTCGCTCTATTCGTAAGTAAGTCAGCTATAGTAGACAACATCGTCTCAACTTCTCCAAAAGCAGTATCTTGTTTTCCCTCATCCAAATCCTTGCTCAACAATTCGTCAAATCCATCTATTATAAGTGGAATTCTGCCGTTCTTGATATTCTTTATTACAATATCATTTTTCAGCTGAATATCGAAGTCTCTATCTATATGGGACAACAAAAGATAGCGGAAAGTATTGGCACTTCTATCTTTCTCCAGTTTCATAAAGATTGGTCGGATGTCCATTTCGATATTTGCATATTTGTGAAGAACCTCATAAGCCGTAGATGTCTTACCATAACCAGCAGCAGCCTCTACTATAATAAGTTTTGGTTCATCACCCTTCATATTATCATAAATAGAATCTACAATGCCACCAGTTTTTGACTCAGTTTTCTCCATACCATGCTCTACGGTATAAGAAACATCAATATATTCATAATCACTACCTTGCTTTCCATAAGGCTTCATAACAGAAGAAGTATATTCCTCATACATTCTTGAAATTCTTCTGTTTGCAGCTTTCACCTTAAAAAAGCCATTAAACAAGTATTTTTCCAATTCGCCGATAGAACTATTGCTGAAAATTTTCACAGCATAATCCATTTCTTTATAATCCTTTTTAAGACTTTCCGCATGTTTTTCGCCACTTTCACTGGAGATCAATTCTATACAAGGATACATTCCATCCAGCAAAAATACCAAACAATCATCATATTGGGTGTTCAATTCTGTATAGCCATACTCCTTGAATAGTTCTCTTGCCTTAGAAAAATATGATTTATCTATGCACATAATTTCTTATTTTTTTATATATAGAACTGCATTACGAACAACTTTCGACTCTAACTCAATTCCGACCTTTCCTTCATTAATCGAATCAAAATTCTTATGTTCAACTTGAATACAGAGTATTTTTGTTGAATGAAATCTCTTATTCACATCCTCAAAGTAAATGGAATCCCCTACAGATATGTTTGTTTCATGAATTTCTACACAAGCAACGGTCATATCATTGAAATAATTATATGGTTTTCCCAAGACTTTGAAATTTGAATGAAAATTAACAATACCAGGAACAAGCAAGGCTTTCCTCGCCTCTTCCTTTGTTATAACACTATTTTGTATCTCAAAATATAGATTAAACAACTGATACGTATAAGCCATCGCCCTATACGAATATTCTGCATCTTTTATCTGATGAGCAGTGAAGGGAGGCATCTGTCGCTTAAGAGGTTCTTTGCCTCGTTCATTATTTACTATATACAAGGAGTGTACCTTGCTATATTTTCCTTCATGCACACGGCGAGTCTCTATCTTTGAAATCTGTGCGCATTCATTATCTTTAGAAGTACCATGAAGACCTTTTACTTCTATGATTAAGAGTTCATTATTATCCAGCAGGACTTGCAAGTCTTCCTCAAAATCCTCACCTTCCTTGACTGTAGCATCCATAGACTTTACATTCCTAAAGTCCAACCACTCCAAGAAAATCTTCACATTATTAACTAAATTTTCTCCAGTTTCTGTCAACATAGAATAAAGAAAATTGTGTTTCTTTTTTATCTTTTCAATAGACTTATCCTTCTGTTTGACGATATCTTCATATTGCTTTAGAGCTTCCTGCTTTTCTCTATTTAACTGAATTATCTCAGGTAGTACATAATTATCATTTTTCAACCAAGAGTTCTTCGTTTGCAAAGGGAACAATTCCGAAAAATGCTTATAAAGACATTCTGTAAACAACCTCTCCAACAAAACTTTCTTATCATCTATCTGAGGCAGCATAAATGTTACAGAACCATTCCACTTATTATAATAAGCATAAGAAATGATTTCATCTTGCTCATTGAGTAAAAGAGGAATAAAATTTTCATCAAGTTCTTCTTTATATGAACCAGGTTGATTAAAGGTTGGATGCTTAAATGTTTGAGAATATGATAATTGTTCCTCGATTCCAAAGAACAATGCATGTGCTAGCCTATATTCATCATTCAATTTAACCCTATTGCCAGCCAAGACATCTTTAGTAAAATTCTCAACACATTCATAGTTTGAAAAACGACCTACGTTCTTAATATATCCGTCAGTTCTAATACAACTATAATCAACGTAATATTTTGCAGATTGGAAAAACACTTTAATCATCTTTCCTTTTTTCGCATTCAACCCATTTACTATTAAACGGCAGGTATAAGGTAATGGATCAAACACATTCTGTGGTTTTCTCAAACATAAGCACTTATATATATCGTTTGCATCTAATATAGCCTTCTTTCCCTTGTGTTTTGATATATCATAAGGAATTATCTTTGAATTTGAGGATAAATCTTGAATAATAACAGAATATTCATGAAGATTCTGTGGAATATTAAATGGCATCGCTATAGCCAATCTATCCCAAGAATAATCAAGATCTCTTGCATCTAAAGAAGGTTCTACCTTATAATCATAAACATCCAATTGTTCCTTTGTAAGGTAATTGATCACATCTTGTGGCATATCTACACAAAGAACACGTGTTTTTACATCATCCATAATTGGCTCCGCTTTAAAAAGTGTGTTAAATTTGAATTAAACATATGCTTTGAAAAGGTTTTACGCAATCCTTGGCGTTAAGCGTTCACTTTAGATATGTTAAGCCCTAAAGCGAATGACTTTTTTATTGTATTTTAAGAAAAAATCATTTGAATTTATGCCCAAGCAGTAACAGTAGCCATCTGCCATCTATGGCTAGTAAGTCTACCAATTTCTCCTTTGCCGTTTTCTTGATCCTGCGGAACACACATTGAGACATAGTACTTGCCTTCTTCGTTTATATTCATTTTGTCCCAAATTTAAAATTCGGGACAAAGGTATATATTTTTAAAACGTACGCAAGACCTAAAGTGACTACTTACCTTTATTCTTAGCGATTACTTTGCCTAAAACACCAGCAATTTCGAAGAAGAGCATAGGGTCGTTATAGTCTATCTCTGAAATGGCATTGTCCATATCATTGACGGTATAACGGATCCATTCAATACTCTATTTGTATAAATCTACATTGATATCGAATGGAGAATCGAAATCCTTCAGCATAGCATGCTTCGTATCTTTCTCTGAGAGATTGGCATGTTCTGTTGGGATCTTCCAATCGATACCAAGGCTATCATCAAGGATAGAGATTCCTCCATCAGCCTCTGGATGGTAGAAGTTATCACACTTGTATTGGAAGACTGCCGTTTCTGAGAGAACGGCGAAACCATGAGCAAAGCCCTTTGGTATGAAAAACTGGACATGATTGTCTTCTGTCAGTTCTACTGCGACATGCTTGCCATAAGTAGGGGAGCCTTTACGAATATCCACTGCTACATCGAGTACTCTACCTTTTACGCAACGTACCAGCTTGCTCTGGGTATAAGGAGGACGCTGGAAGTGCAAGCCTCGCATTACGCCATAGCTACTCATAGACTCGTTGTCTTGGCAGAAGTGAACACTGTGTCCCAGAATTGGGGCAACCTTTTCTTCAAACTCTCGCTCGCTGAAGCTCTCGAAGAAGTAGCCACGAGCATCACGGAAGAGGCGTGGCTCTATAATGAGAACGCCTTCTATTTCTGTTTTGATTATATTCATTGTTTTTGTTTTAATTTTTGTTCTTATTATAAGATTTTTCGAAAACCTACCCTCAATGGTCTTTACACCCCCTTCGGTTCCCCCGTTCCCGGGGGACAGAAACCTTCCTTACCGTTAAGGAAGGCTCCACCTTTCTCACCAAGCCTCTCTTTCCTCAGGAACGAGAGGATGTAACCGCCCTCCGGTGCTCAGAACCGCTACGCTCTAAGGTTGGCGGACCAAAGCGGTCTTCGCCATATTGTGCGGGATGGGACCGCCTTACTACAGCTTGCAGATTGGGGCTCATGAGAATGGATGGTTGGGGCCACCAGAATAGTTCCTCATTGCAGTATCGCTCTGCACTTGTCGCCACTCGAATGGGGAAGAATACTTTATAAAATTCCAAATCTCTTCTTTTCTTTATTAGTAAGAGTTTCGGTTGTTTTAAGAACCTCAAAGATTCCTTGGAGATCTTGGGTGGTCAAAGTTCCAAAATACTCTCCTTCCATCAATTTCTTTAATGGGATAGAAAAGAGCATGCCACAATCAACAAAACTATCATACTTCAAGAATTCAGGATAATCTGTTTGATGAAGAAGATACTGGGCTGAAAGAAAAGAATCAGAATAAGCTGCCTTAGGACTCATTTTTGTATTAACCAATACTGAACCATAACATACTTTTTTCACTTTATCTACTCCGATAATTACTAACTTCTTTGGTTTCTGCTTTCTTCCATCCTTGAAAACCAAACCTTCTTCTATAGAAATAACCGTTCGTACCAACGAACCTATTTCTAATTTATCTTCGGTAACCTTACGAAGATTATCAAGATAGGATTTCTGCAACTCCCTTAAATCCATGACAATGCTTTTTGAACTGATTGACGGTCACGAATTACACATAGCATGTCTTTGCTTGCTCCTGCCGCAGCTGCCATATCATACATGGTTATCTTGGAGTCCTCACCTGTCTTGTCCGCCTGACGTTTTGCACGTTTCCAAGCTCTGTCTTCATGTGACTTATCGGATAGGTCAAAGGATTCTACATCCTTGCACTTTTTAATCCATTTATCCAACATCTTCACATCAGCTACAGACAGTTCATCCATATCGCATTCCGCATTCTTGGAAGCTAGAACAAGCTGATGACCATCCTGAGAGATAGCTATATTCAATGAATCTGCAAAATCCTTCAATTCTGGCGAAGAAAGGTCTGCCTTGCCTTCAATACCACGCAACACCTTATAGGTTAAAGCTGGTACAGGACCATGCTTTCTTGCTACAAAGGTATCGTAAATGATTGGCAATCCATATTCCTTCAACTGATCTTGCTGAGCAAAATACATAACCTTAAAGAGATGAATATAATCAACTCCTTCTGGGAATGCTTTCAGAATGTAAAGCACTACTGCCTTTATTTTCAAAATCTGATCTATTGTCTTCATTATTATGTCTCCTTTTTGCCTGCAAATATAAGGGTTTTCTTTGAAACTACCAAACTTTTGGAGGAGATTTTGCTTCTTGCTCTAATCTTGCACAGATTACACTGATTTTTGACCTGCTCAATCTGAGGTGTTAAATCTCACGCAGACTGCGCTGATAACGCAGATATTTGACCTATTTGGTTTGATGAGTAATCTTTTCTTCTACATAGATGAACGACTGGGGAACCTTGAAGTTTGGTATCAAAGACTCGGGATTAATTGCTTCCTTATATTCCTTACAATCCTTTATCTTCAATGCTACAGCCTTCTCTCTTCCCTTGTAGTATTTATCAAAGAAATTCCGGGTAACGCCAGATTGGCGTCTGGTTTCTTTCCAGATGTTCTCTGGGGTATCACAAAGGATTTCGTCTATCTTGAATTCACCAACTATCCTGCTGATGGGACGACTGGCGTAAATATATACGGTATCTACCTTTTGCTTGAAGAGAATCTTGCGATATTCATATTGCTTCTCGCCTGAAAAGATTTTCTCTACAAACTCTGGTTTAATCGACAATATAACGTTCATTAATTTCTCCTAACTCTAATAATTTGTCAAACTGGGCATCGGTTAATCTGAAGAAGCCCCAATATCTGGGGTTCAGACCGACTCGCTCTTTCATTACCTTGTTGATTACCTTTTTGGTAAAAGCTATATTGTACACCATCTTGATAACGGTAAAATAGTCCTTATTCTTGTACCAACCTCTTAATTCTTCCTCGCCAAAAACGGAATAGCGATTCGTATATTTTACGAAAGCATCCTCATCTGCAAAATCTGTGATGGTCTTAACCTCACAAACAGTGCAAACAGAGGTACAGACACTACGATAAGCAGCAGAACCCTTGTAATCGTTGGTGCGATAAATAATGAGTTTATCACCCTTCTTTAAATACTTAACCCCACCCATCCAACAGACATATATCTTATAGATACTATTGGTTTCAGAGACATCTTGTATGAGGTCATACTTTAGCTCATTTGTCAATATGGAGTCTGGGAATAGTTTGGTATGATATTCCGGATTGATAGAGAGTACATACTTTCTGGAACCTGCCTTCCGGACAAACGGATAGTCAAGCATCAGGTCGTTGACTTGTGTTCTCATATCCTTGACCAATACATACTCACTACTACCATCTTTGTGGTTCTTGTCTGCTATATGAGAGAAACCGAATTTCTCGAACATCGCTACCAGCTTCCGCAATTCCTCTGTCGGGAACATGGTGACATAGATTTCATCTACATCTTCAGCTATCGCCTTATCCATGATTTTCTTCATGAATCGCTCACCACGAGTGGTATGTCGGTCTTCATTGTCCACCTTGAAGGTACCCACCTTCAGGCGTTTCTTGGCAGGAAGCGCTGGGGTAAGGTCGGAAAGTTCCTCTTCCTCTATCTTCAAATAAAGAAAGTCTTTCAACTCGTTATCTACATAATAGCAATAAGCTGTGGCTCCTGCTGCAGCCTTCTTGTTATACCATTCATTAAACTCCGGATAGCTGGCTCTCAATGAATCGAAAAAGGAATCATTGAGATCGATATCTGAAAATCGTTGTACTTGTAAGTCCATAGGTCTTCTTTCTTGATTGTTTCTTATCTTGTTTTTTAACTCGTCAGCAGGTTTCTCCACCACTTTCTGTTCTGCCTGGCTGGCATTGGGCGCAATGAGATTGTTACCTCCGTGAATATTGAAGATGACATGAGGATCCTGGCACTCCTTGATTTGATCGATGAGGCCATGATACTCCTTGGACATCATCTTGCGTAGCAGACATTGCACTCGGGAGACGTCGGCGAAGTGATTCTCATTCATGAACTCCTGTGCCTTCTGTATCATGTACAAATTTTTATCCTCCATACTAAATTAACCATCTAGAATCAATAAAAGCCAATTTTCAGCAGCAATTGACCATAATCCGCAAGTTTTGCGAGTTGAAAATTCTATAGTTGTACGACTGTAAAGCTACAGTTGTACGACTATACATGCTATAGTTGTACAACTCTGGAGTTATAGTCGTACAACTATAGGGGTCATAGTCGTACGACTATAGATTTTTAAGAGACCAAGTATATTTTTCATTTTTATACACTGCTGACTATCAGTAACTTACCAAACCTCAACATATTTTCAATTCTACAAAACGAATTTGGATTCATTGAAAATTCTGAAATTATGGAGTGCGTAAAAGTGCCTTTTGTCAGTATATTTCCTCACGCTACTTCATTGGTAATCATTTCCACTTATACCAAGCTTCATTGATATACTTGCGGATATTACTGATGCCTGTAGTAACCTGTGGTGCCAAGGGCTGTAAGACTTCGATGAACTCCTGTTTCACCATAATATCTTGGTCAACCTTTACATCTGTATCATTCACCATATCCATCACCACCTGAGCCAATTCCTTGGCATTGGTGCATGCAGAGAGCTTGGCTACATATTCTGCTAATGCTTCCACATTATTAATATATAAGGAGAGACGGGTTGTTTCGGGTGAGAGAACAGGCTCTTGACTTTTGGTCTTCGCCTTCATCATCTCCTCTATGTACTTGTCGCCATAAAAGTTTTGCTCAGCCTTGATAGCATTGGGCAGAATCTGGTTGTTACCGCCAGAGATATTAAAGACGATATTTGCCTTATTATTATCTTCCATTGCCATGATTTTTATTAAAAGTGAACGTATCGTGAATGACTAGTAAACAGATGGTGAACGCCAGTGAAGGCATTTGCTTTCGCCTCGCCAATGTTGTATCTTTGCACCAGCTAAACGAAGAACGAAGAGTGATGAGTGAAGAATTCAACACCTGGGTACACTCGGAAGTCCTTGTTCGGAGTGATGCATACATATTTAGTATTAATATCTTAATAGAATTACAATTATGAGTAAAAGCTACAAAGTTGCAAAGAAGACCATCAACATGGGTGAGAAGAAGGGTCAGACACTCTTTTCTGTTAGACCGTACAGTTACGGAACCTTGACCACCGAGGAGGTTGCTAACCAAATCGCTGTGGAGTCTACAGCTACTCCTGCAGACGTAAAGGCGGTGCTCGACCGCTATGCCTACTACGTGAAGGAGAACCTGAAGAAGGGTTACGACATCGAATTGCTCGGATTCGGCAAGCTCTACATCCGCTTCATTACCGGCAAAGCCGTAGAAGATGTGAATAAGGCAAACGCCAAACTCGTGAAGAGTCTTGTTCCTGCTTTCCGACCTTCATTCACTAAGTTGCAGAATGGTAGCCGTATCTACAACCTGCTTCCTGGTTCCATCGAACTTGTGAAGTACGGTGAAGAGAAGAAGGACGGGGCTACCGACGGTACTACTGATCCTGACACCAAGCCATCTGACAAGGGTGATAACACTCAAGGTGGTGGCACCGAGAACGGCGGTGAAAGCGGCGGCACCGATGGCGGCGGAACTGATGCTGGCTCAGACGGCAACATGGGATAAGCCAATCTAGCAGTGCCTTGCCTCTGAAAAAGGGAGGCACTGCTTACCCTTAACTTATTGTTTCACTTTTAAATATCATTGATTATGAAAATGTTTCGTTCTAACTCTGAATCAAATCCGAACCGGATTTCGTGGACTCAAATCGTGAATGCCATCGTACAAGCGCTGATTGCAGCGCTCACGGCACTGGGAGTAAGCTCGTGCACAAGTGCAATGTTGAATGTTTAATGTAGAATTAATCTTATGACTAAAGATACATTTCCTATGAACATTGGTGGGGAGAAGGTGCGCTCAGAGCGCATGCTCCTCGCCAAAGTGGAGGATGGCAAGAACATGATGTCTGCCGACTCTATCAAATTTCTGGTGCTGCATTGCTCGGCTAGCCGATGCGATCAGGACTATAGTGTGGAACAGCTGAGACGTGACCATAAGGCACGTGGGTTTTATGATATCGGATATCACTTCTATATCCGAAAGGATGGTACGATGACGCAGCATCGGATGTTGCTGGAGGTGGGTGCTCATGCCAGACCTTATAATAGATGTTCTATCGGCATCTGCTATGAAGGTGGTCTGGATGAGCATGGCAAGCCATGCAACACCATGACCGCTGAGCAGGAAACGAGACTCGTGGATCTTTTCAGAAATCTGAAGATTCTCTTTCCGAAAGCGAAGATTGTGGGCCATCGGGACTTGCCTGGGACTACTCCCAAAGAGTGTCCATGTTTGGATGCTGGCAGCTGGGCCGCTCATCATCACCTTGATTAACTCTTATAACTCCTTTTGGCTGGCATTGCTAGCTAAAAGGATAAGAAAACAGCCTCACGGACAACACGTTTACCTCGACTGTTTATCATGATACGTCTTTCCAAAGTGCGTCGGATCTGTTGCTACAAAACCATTTTCAGCTACATATCCTTCACTTTTTGCCATGGCTTCGCCGTCGTCCCCTGCAATAGTGGACGTAACCTGTGAGTGTATATTTGTCTCTTTCATCATGCGAATCAAGTTCGTTTTTTGATGTCGTTCATCTGAATCTCGATATAAGAGACACAGAAACTCTTTGCAAAATTACGAAAAAGGTTGGAAACTAGCAAATTATGCGTGTTAAAAAATTAATATCATTCTACGAAAATCAACATTATTTTACTATTCTTTTCGTACATAATTTCCTAAGTCGTTGATTGAACGAAAGTTTTCGGTTTTTCTGTATCTCTTATATAAAGATTCTGAAAAATTGGTTCATTTTGGTTCATTTAACAAAATCCCTCTTTTTATTCTTTTTTGTGGCTTATAGGGCTGCCAGTATTTTGGCGTTGGCATCATCTACTTCTGAGCTTTTGATAGAATTGAGATAGATTTGTGTGGTGGTTTCGGAATGATGTCCCAATGCCTCGCTGATGACAGATACACCTGATACAATTGCCTCTAAACGAACAAAGGGAAACAACCAGTCTTTGGTCGTTTCCCTTTGTTCGTTGTATTCATTCTGATTACATCACATGATTGTCAAAATGGCTTTAAATCTTGTTTTTTTACCTCTTAGTCTCCTTAAGGAGATATTTTTCTAAAATCATCCCGTCCTTCTTTACCATTAAAGAAGGCTCCACCTCTCATCTCGGTCTTCTCCCCTCAGGGAAGAAGAGGGAAACCGCCCTACTCGGTGCTCGGAACCGCTACGCTCTAAGGTTGGCGGACCATCAAAGGTCTTCGCCAGATTGTGCGGGATGGGACCGCCTGAACAATAAAGTATTACTTTAATAAATACTATGATTCAAATAATAAAAGATTATTCGTCCTCTTTATCAGGCTCATCTCCAACTTCTTTAAGAATTTCTTGCCATTCTTCGTTTGTAACTGTACTTTTAAGTTTATCATATAAACAAGTCAAGTCTTTAAACTGAGAATTCTTTAAAGCTTTATAATAAGGAACGAGCACCTGCTTTTTTTCAAATATTTGCATACATGACATTGAATTAACAATATCATCCGTAGTTTTTATAATATCATTTTTAAAAGCATACTGTACAAGTTCATTTATGTTTTCTATTAAATAACTTCGTAACTTTAAATCTTTTAGAATTCTATCAGCAAAATGTTGGAAAAATAACATAAAATAATCTTTTATATACGCAGGATTATCAACCTTATCATACGCTTCTCTTAATATCGAAAAAGACGTCTCCGGCAAATCTCTTGACAGAAGAAGATTTATAATATTACTAATATCTTCTGGAACCTGTCTTAAACGCTCAATTAAAGTATTTGTTTCTTCCAAACGTAGACGTTCATAAACACCATGTATATCATCCTGAATTTGTCTATTTGTAGATTCTACTATTTCTTTTAGCCTTATAATATCTTGCTCTTTTTGCTCTACAGATTTCTTCATTTTGTCCATTTTGTTAGAGCACCAAGTTATATAAACACCAATCAATAAAGCCGTTAATGCGAAAATAAAACTTGCAATACTCAAAAATCGGTCACTTATTGCAATCTCATTGGCTATCGTGTCATTCGAATGACTCAATAAATCTTTAAGATTATTAACCTGATTTTCTAAAATTTCGACATTATTACGAAGCAACTCTATATTCAAAGAATCAGTCACATTCATATTCTTATTCTTTTAAATACACATGATACTCATTTACATTTGGAAAATCTTTATTCAATACTTCACACCAACGCCCTAATACAACAGCAGATTTCTTATATAATTCTGAATTTTCCATCTCTTTTTCTTCTTTCAGTTTAGGAACTAAATCAACATAAAATACATTTTTTTGCTGATCAGTTTCTAATGGAAGACATAACCTAATCTGTATATCTACATATTGATTATCATTAGGCGGAGTGTGAACTAATCTTCTAATTCGCTGTCCTTTTGCATTAATGTGATTATCTATTCTCCATGTACTCCATTCGCCGCTTTCGACTCTATCGCGTATTTCTGTCATCAGAGCTCGAAAATCATTATAATATATTCTCAGTCTCATAGCTATAAAGTATTAAAAAAGAAAACATACAATTCCTATGATTATACATACCTCTAAACACCAAATCTGATATTACTAAAATCCTCTTTATACAACTTGCATATCGAAAGAATCTGTATATCATGTATAACTATAGCTTTATCAACCATATAACTAATTCTAAAGGTACTTTTGCTCTTCTATCACCAGTTCAACAGTTACTTGTAGAGATCTACGGTGATATCGAATGGACTATCAAAGTCTTTCAGCATTGCATGCTTTGTATCTTTCTCTGAAAGATTGGCATGTTCTGTTGGGATTTTCCAATCGATACCGAGGGTATCATCGAGGATAGAGATACCTCCATCTGCTTCTGGATGATAGAAGTTATCACACTTGTATTGGAAGACGGCTGTTTCTGAAAGGACGGCGAAACCATGGGCAAAGCCCTTTGGTATGAAGAACTGGCGATGATTGTCTTCTGTCAGTTCTACAGCTACATGCTTGCCATAAGTAGGAGAACCTTTGCGGATGTCTACTGCTACATCGAGTACTCTACCCTTTACGCAGCGTACCAACTTACTCTGGGTATATGGTGGGCACTGGAAGTGCAGGCCACGCATTACACCATAGCTACTCATTGACTCGTTGTCTTGGCAGAAGTGAACACTGTGTCCCAGAATTGGGGCAACCTTTTCTTCAAACTCTCGCTCGCTGAAGCTCTCGAAGAAGTAGC
>ERZ1673741.310-NODE-310-length-61372-cov-9.000359_pt1 | contig 61372 bp, 46 predicted proteins | sample MGYA00580209_ERZ1673741 | MGnify/ENA primary metagenome ERZ1673741 (study PRJEB41218, sample SAMN15661754) | gut metagenome | host: Homo sapiens | place: Canada: London | collected 2015-08-20/2019-03-30 | study: EMG produced TPA metagenomics assembly of... | reverse complement strand
ATATTAAAAGAAAGGAAATATGTGATAATTAACTTCCTAATTATCATACAAGTAAAAATATGGACAAAGATATAATATATGAGAAGGATGCAACTATGGGAAAGAAACGGGATACATATCTTGATTTTATGAAAGGGGTTGCTGCGATTAATATAATAATGATTCACACGGTATTTTGGTCGGGAGAGAGTTATGTTCCAGAAATTGTGAAATCAATGGCATTGGTGTTGGATGTTCCATTTTTTTTCTTCTGTTCAGGAGTAGGATTTACGTATGTAAGATCTTTTAAAAAGACAATGTTGTCACTTTTAAATTTATATAAAAAATATTTATTTTTTTTGTTTTTCTATTTTATTTGTTTGATATTATTCGGAATAATTTTAAAAAATTATGATGGAATAACACTTGAAAATTTTGTGAATAATATGTTCTTTTTGCGTACCGAAAATACGGCATTGAGGGTAGTAATGGGAAGTGTTTGGTTCATGCCCGTTTATTTTACGGTAATACCGATTGGATCTTATATTGTAACAAGATTGTACTATGCTTGTATCACTGAAAAATCTCAAACTGATGAAAAGGATTTCATGAGGTTGTGTAGAATTGCGTTGTTAATTATTTTTATGGGACTCATTTACACATATCTTGGGAAAAATTTTTTCTATTTTTCAAGCACCACACTTGTATATTTGTTTTTTTGGATGTTAGGTGTAGTATGCAGCAGGAAAAAAATACAGCATTTTTATAGTGTGGTTATCATTGATTGTGGAATATTAATATTTATGAAGGTTATGGCAAAATATTTGAATGTTGAGTTGAGAAACATGCAAAGTTTGAAATTTCCACCGAGTATAATATATGTAGCATATTCATTGGTTATAATTGTATTGGCATTATATGCAAAGAGTAAATTAAAGATTTCTGATAAAAATGTGTTTTCCTGGATAGGGAAAAATGCGATTTATTATTATTTTTGTCAAGGGATTTCCAGTTCATTATTGATGTATTTTATTCCTTCAATAAGATGGGAATGGTATATAAAGCTTCCGGTGGCATTTAGTATAAACTTTATTGTAACCTGTATTTTTGTTGTTATTTTAAAAAAGATATATGAAATTACAGATAAAATTATCAGTCATTTAATATGCAATATACATTACAAAAATGGTGAAAATATTTTATAAAGTTATAAGACGAAGGATGAAATAATATGACACAAAAAATAAAAAGCTGGATCAAGCTAATAAGAATAAAACATTGGGTAAAAAATGTTATTGTATTTTTCCCATTGTTTTTTGGAAAAGTACTTGATCTAACAACTATATTAAGGGGAGCATCATCATTTGTTGCATTTTCATTTTTGGCGTCATCTATCTATATTTTTAATGATATTATTGATGCAGAAAAAGATAAAAGACACCCTATAAAATGCAAAAGACCCATTGCGGCTGGAGTTATATCTGTTCGTCAAGGGATGGCTGGTCATTTTATTTTGTTGATGTTGGGTTTTTGTATTTTTGTATTTATTGGAAAAGCTGTCTGTTTTTTACCAGCGATATTACTATATATTGGATATTATATAATAAATCTATTTTATACTTTAAAAGGAAAGAACATTCCGTTGATGGATATCGTTATATTGGCAAGCGGCTTTTTGATAAGGCTATTTTTTGGATCTATGGTTACAGGGGTTATTGTTTCAGAGTGGTTATACCTTGTTATTATGGCGGGTGCATTTTATTTGGGTTTAAGTAAAAGAAGAAACGAATTGATTCATCAGAAGAGTATAGGGAATGGGCAGGAAAGTAGAACAGTACTAAAGTATTATAATTATCAATTTTTGGACAAAAACATGTATTTGTGTTTGACGCTTACGATTCTATTTTATTCATTATGGTGTACTGAGTGTGGAGAAAAGAAAACTTATTTGCTTTCAACAGTACCATTAGTTTTGATTATAGCAGTGAAATACAGTTTAAATATAGAAAAAGAAGGTGCAGATGGTGATCCCACAGATACTATTTTGGGGGATCAAATATTGCTTTTACTGATTGGGTTACTAGTAGTTATGATGTTTGTTATATTATATATTTTGTAGATTGGAATACTTATGAATGTTTATGATTTTGATGGTACAATTTATTCTGGTGATAGTACTATAGATTTTTATCTTTTTTGTCTGAGAAAACAACCAGAAATATTGTGTATGGGTGGTAAACAGATAAAAGGATTTTTTTTATATGGATTGAAAAAAATTGATAAAACACAATTCAAAGAAATTTTTTTTTCATTTCTTCCTCTGATAAAGCAACCGAAAAACATGGTAAAAGATTTTTGGAATCTAAATGAAAAAAAAATAAAAAAATGGTATCGGGAGAATAAAAAGGAATCAGATATTATAATTTCTGCATCTCCGGAATTTCTTTTATTTCCCGTAACCGAAAAACTTGATATACAGGATGTAATTGCAACGAAGTTGGATATAAATACAGGTAAAATTGATGGAAAAAACTGCCGGGGAAAAGAAAAAGTTGTGAGATTTCAGGAAAAATATAAACTTGAGGAAATAGATAACTTTTATTCTGATTCAGATGCAGATCTTCCTCTTGCGACCATTGCTAAAAGAGCGTATAAAGTAAAAGGAATGCAGGTACAGGAGTGGAAAATATCAATCAGTTCTTAAATTTGGAATGCTTGATCGGGTATAAGAAAATAAAATACAAATGAGATTTTGTGTGGAGGAGATGCAATAAATATTAGAAAATATTCCTGCTTCAGTAGAAACAAATATAAGTGACAAGTCGATCGTTTTCAAAAAGCTAGAAGTACACACCCCTTTGTCTGATGCTAAAACGGCGGTTATTATTCATTTTGGTGGAGCAATTGTCGAAATAGTTGAAGACGCTTCTTTGGGAAGGGGATGGTTTCGTACTTCTCTATAAGAGGTTAGAGGACGGTTTTTTGGTGGTTGTGTAATGAAACCGAAGCAAAACCGATCACTTGGCAGTAATTCAGATGGCTGATGGAGTCTGATGATATGTAATGAGGGTTAAAAAGATTGTAATACAGGGGCTTCCTATATGGGGAGTCCTTATAATATGATAGAATGAATTACAAATGAGATTTCAAAGCAAAGTGGGAAATGCAATGTTAGAACTTTATTTTGATGAGAGTGGAAATACGGGAACAAATTATTTAGATGATAAACAGCCTTATTTTATATATGGTGGCTGGTTGATAAGACAGGCAAAGAAAAAAGAAATATGCAAGATGATAAAAGATATTTTTCAGGATTCTAAAGCAAAAGAACTGAAAGCGAAAAATGGAATTAAGAATGAAAAAATAAAGGAATTAGTTGAAGGGATGGTCGGATTTGGAGCAATACCAGTTTTTGGCGTGGCAGACAAAAAATATATGGTAGCGGCAAAAATAATTGAGACATTTTTTGACCATATGTATAATCCGAATGTGAATGGTTATTTGACATATAGATCAGAGTTGAAAAAAGCATTAGCTGACAATGTTTCATTGAATGAAGGTCTTTTGCATGAATTTAGCAGAATAATACATGATGGAACAATAGAATTGCAGGAAATGCGAAAAATCAGAGATATGCTTTCGGAGCATTTCAAAAAAGAAAAACTTTTTGAGGTTCAGAGATCAATAGTGAATTTATCAGATTTTAATTTGAATGAAATGATAAAGGAATTTGAAGATATTTCAAAGAATGGAACGGAAAAAAGGTGGTTGACATTAGTTTTGCCAACATTAATGGAACGGTTATTAAGTGTTGATAAGTATGCGGAGCTGGTCCATGAGAAAGTGAACCTTTATGTAGATGAACTTTGGGGATATCAGAATGTTTTTGATGAGATGGAGGGAATACTTAATAGAGAATTATTTATAAAAAATATAAAGTTTAGTGGGCAATGCAGATCAGATGAAAATATATTGATTCAGGCAGCTGATGTATTGTGCGGATTTGTTAATAGAACATTAAGTACAAAAGAGAAATCAAAAGAGAATAAGGTAGTTAATGAAATATGGGAGGAATTTTTGGTTATAGGTTTGGTATATCAGGAATGTGGCATAGATATATGGGAGTATTATGCGCATGATGATTTTGAATATGAAATGATTGAACTGGCAGGACATGTTATAGAGATAAAGAAGCAAATTAGTAATCAGATTATCAGAAGGAATTTTCCAAAGACTGTGAAATAAGTAATTTCTCCTAAATTGGCGACAGGCAAACTGATTCTTAAAATTTAAGAAAATCAAATAATGAACTTCTGATAATACGATATAATTGGCATATAGCATTATATTCTGATTATCTATCAGGCGTAAACCATTCAAAAATCAGTTCTGCGCGGTGTTGCCGATGGTACCAGTGACCAGGTTACAGCCCGCATACAGGAATTTTCAATACTTTTAATCACCACAAAAAAGCAAGGAGAATTCAGAAGGGAGAAAATCTTAAATCTAAGGAAAATCAAATGACAAACTTCTGATAATGTGCTACAATTGCCTCAAAGCATTATATTCTAATTATCTATCAGGCGTAAGCTATTCAAAAATCAGTTCAACACGACGCTGCAGACGGTCATCCAAGACCGTTTTGTAGGTCGCATACAGAATTTTCAATGCTTTTAATCACTATAAAAAGCAGGGAGAACTCGAACAGACAATATTCTCCCAAATACACAAAGGAGGAGAATATTATCGGAGGGAAAGAGAAAACTGTGTCACCGGACACAGTGCTGAAAAATTATTGGAATGGAAACGAGGAATTTGCAGATCTTTTTAATGCAGTATTATTTGGTGGCAGTCAGGTCATCAAACCATATGAGCTTGAAAATGAAGATACGGAAGCGTCTGTTTTGCTGGAACATCGGGATCATACGCAAAGTATTAAGGCAGTCAGGGATAATATCAAGATACAAAAAAAGTCGACGGTGTATGGAGTACAGTTTGTGTTGTTAGGTTTGGAGTCACAGGAGCATATCCATTATGCTATGCCGCTGCGAGTCATGGGATACGATTATGCCACCTATAAAAAACAGTATGACAGTTTGACAAGACAATATAAAGAGCATAAAACTGACATGGATGAACATGAATTTTTATCCAGAATGAAAAAGACAGACCGGCTGACACCGGTCATTTCGGTTGTGATATATTATGGTGAAAAGGTCTGGGATGCAGCAACGCCGTTATACGGTATTTTAAACATTCCCACGGAGATGGCGTCGTATGTCAATGATTATCGTATGCTTCTGGTCGAAGCCAGACAAAACGATCTGTATTTTCATAATGGAAACAACCGGGATTTATTTAACCTGTTTAAAATTCTGTTGGATCAAAATAATTCAATAAGAGATAAAAAAGAAAAAGCAATTGAATACACAAAGGAGCATGAAGTCAGCGATACGATACTTAAAACAGTGGCTGGAGCAGCCAACTGTAAGATTGATTTTGATGCGTTGAAGCAGGAGGGAGGAAACAGTATGTGGAGTGTGTTTGAAGAAACAGCAAAAGAGGGAGAAGCACGTGGAGAAGCACGTGGAGAAGCACGTGGAATTATAGATACCTGTCATGATTTTGGATTGCCGGATGAAGATATTTTAAAGAAACTGCAGGACAAGATGAATATTTCGTTGCAGACTGCACAGGAGTATCTTCGGATGTTTGAGAAGGAGATGGTGTAAGGAAAAATGCAATTTATTAAGGACTTTCCGAGAGAGAGTCCTTATGTTATAATAAATAAAACTACGAAAATAATATGCAAAAGACAAAAGCTATAATCTACAGAGAAATAGGGGAATATTTAGATGGGCACAGTGTATCAAAATAGTAAGACATGTGATGTAGACACTAAAAATTTACAGGAGGCAAAAGAAGAGAATGAGCCTGAGATAAAGCAGGAGCCTTGGTATAGTATTTTGCGAAGAAGCATTTTTCAGGATGGAATAGAGTCTGAAATGGGGGTAAATGTCTCATATTACCAAGGAAAAATAGATTGGGATAAGGTAAAAAAATTTGGAATTGACTTTGCAATTGTGAGAATTGGATATAGAGGAATGGAGAGTGGAGAACTTTCCATGGATTCTAAATATACCGAATACATGAATGGGGCAACAGAGAGTGGCATAAAACTTGGTACATACATATATTCCCAGGCCATAAGTAAAGAAGAGATGGATGAAGAAATAGAATTTTGCCTATATGCGATGAAAAAATACAATATTACATATCCGATTGGAATTCAGCTGGATCGTGCAGATGGAATGAGAACATCACAATTGACAGATAACGAATATATTGATTTGATTAAGTATTTTTGTATCAGAATGAGTGAGAATGGATATACGCCGATGGTGTTTAATTCTTTGGATTGGTTTTACGAGCTTCCAGATGGTGCTTTAGATGGATATTTAAAGTGGATTTACAGTGCTACGTCGAAACTGGATGAGGAGGCAGAAAATTGTGTGATATGGCAATATAGAGAGTATGCATATGTAAATGGAATTAGTAAAAAGGTATCAATAAACTTAAGTGGAGTGCCATTTATGGAATAATTATTTAACTTGTCTACTGGAAAAACGCATAAAAGATACAGACGGAAAAGAGGATTTATAATGGGAATAGTAGTAAAGAGTTTTGATGTTGGTCAGGGAGATTTTTTCCTAATTAGGGTTTCTGATGCAAACGGAAAATATTTCAATTTGATGGTTGACTGTGGAAAAACGGATGTGTTAGAGGATTTAACGGATGCTTTGAATGGGCAGCGATTAAACGGTATTGTAGTTACACATGTGGACAATGATCATATTGTAGGAGTCATAGATCTGTTGGAGAATTATGAAACTTGTGATTTTTTGAATAATGTATTTATCATATATAATAAATACGATGAGACTCTTATTACGTATGACAAGGGAAATAAGTTGCACGAGGAAATAAGACGTAGGTTATCTCAAAAAATGCTGATAAAAAGCTATGCTAGGAATTACAATAGGGAAAATAAAGTGATTGAGCGTCGGAGAAAAAAAGAAGAACTTCCCGTACATATTTTATCCAAAGTACAACGAGGTTTAATGAGTGCTGATATGTTAGAGAAAGAGCATGTATATATCACGCTGCTTTCCCCTGATATTGATATATTGAAAAAGCTTATGAGGAATTGGAAAAAAGTAACAGAAAGTTCTACAAAAGTACAGGAGGATAGTGAATTAAAAAATCAAAGTTCAATTTCTTTTTTATTAGAATTTAATGAAAAAAAAGTGCTTATGATGGGTGATGGGACTGTAAAAGAGGTGTATGAGATACTAAAAGAATTCAAGGGAATGGAAAATATTGACTATATAAAACTATCTCATCATGGTGCAAAGGATAATAATGAAGGAATTGAGAAATTTGCAGACACTTTTTCTTGTAAAAAATATGGAGTTACAATGAAGGAAGGGCAAACTGGAGAAAACAAGCATCCGAATCGAGATGTTATTAAAGGATTAGTCGAACGTGGGTGTAATATTTATACCAACACCGATTATAAATGTGCAGAACCTACAGATTGGGTTCATAGAATAGAAAAAAAATCAGAAATAAGTGTATAGGAGTAGGAACACATGATGAAAAATCTTGTATTTATTGAAACATATAACAGGCATGGTAGTGGAATTATATTTCCTTGCAAAGCCAGGAAGAAAAATTCCTATATTGTTATTACCAATTATCATGTTGTCAGGGATTTGAAGGAGACCGATTTAGATATCAAGGATTATGTCAATTTGGAGTTTTATGATAATCAGGGGAGAAGTATTGAGAAGGAATATATAAAGCATATTGAAATTGCTTATGGAGAGGTATTCGATAATGAAAATGATATTGCTGCATTGTTAGTGGTTTTGGATGAAGCAATTAGTATAGAGTTTGAAGAGTATATTAATTTTGATAACGTAGAAGATACACAAGTATTTACAGAAGGGTATCCAGAAATATTAAATGATAGTGATATCAATCGGAGATTACGTTTGGAAGGAAGGAGAGAAAGTACCTTTCCGGTGATGGACAAGTTGGGAATTTATAAATTAACAGACAGCATACATTGGTATAAAGAATTCACGGATAAGGATTTGCTGGACGGATTATCAGGAGGTCCTGTTTATATACAGAGACAAGATATTAAGTATCTAATAGGAATCAATCAGTCACTATGTAATGTGGGAGATGGGAACAATCCCTTTAAAATAGTATATTTCATTCAAATGCGTCAAGTCTTTGAATGGTTGAGAAACCAGGGGATTCTTTTATTTGAGTATAATAGTGGAAAAATGCAGATTGAGTGGATATATCATAGAAAGAATGCAAAAGAGGCACAGGATATCAATATTTTGCTGTTGGGAGGTAGCGGAGCGGGAAAGTCCTCCTTCATTAAGGAGTTACTGTTACATGGTGAAGAAGTGAATGCCTCCGGAGATGGTCAGACTACAAGGATGGATATTAATTATGAATTGATGGACTATTGTGACAAGCCAATGGTAGATGTGAAAATATTGGCAAAAGATAAATTTGCTAAAAAGATGGTGAAGCAGACACATCTAAATGTAATAAAGTATATTTTTACTGATGTATTTGATCTTCCCTATATTGATTTGACTATGAACATGCTGGGTTATGTAAAAATGCTTTTACCACAGTTAGAATGTTTGTCAGCAATATTAAAACAGAAAATACCCAGTCAAAAGAGTAGTGAAAGAATAAATAAGGTTCTTGCAGATATGAAAGATACAATCTGCAAAGATGATGAGGCCGAGCAAAAGGAAATTGAACTCTTATATGATGATATACTTAAAACATTGGCAATGATTTCTAGAGAGGAACAGATAACAGAACAGCAGTTGTCTGCCATTCTTCGTATGGAGGAGTTTGAAAAATACCGTGAACAGATTAAGAATAAAATAGATAATAGTGATGTTGGTCAGGTATCATTGCAGGATTATATTAGCGAGGTTTTAAATGGAAAAATTAAGGAAATTGTTGGAGAACAATCCTATAAAACAGAGCCTTTCGATGTTATTAATGTGAGCAGGGGGTTTTTTGATGTCAGAGAGTTTTATTATTTAAAAAGCACTTTGGAAACTGATACGAAGCGGATATTTAGCGAAGTTTCCAATAGTATTAAAAGAATTTATTCTTTTTATAAAGAATATTCAGATGAGGATGAAACAGAAAAACAGGAAGATGACAAAATAGAGAATAAAACATTAAAGAATTATTATGAAAAGCTGTATGAAAGTATTGTTTTGGCAATAGGTGAATATCATGGTATTGACTTTGAATCTCAACATAATAATTGGAAGATAAATTTGGAAGATATGGGAAAAAGAGAGAAAGTCTTTCTGGAACTGTGCCTCAAGGTGGTGAAAGGAAAATCTTTATCAGGAATTGTTGAGGAAATTAAGATTAAGGACTCCATATCAAATGATTATGCCTATATGTTGAAACAAAAAGGACTAAAGAAGATATGTTTTATAGATACCTGTGGTCTGGATCATATTGAACGTGGATTGGGGATAAAAAAACATTTAAATCAGATATTCACCGAGTACAGTGATAATAAGGTGATGTTCGATGCCATTTTCTATATAAAAAAACTGGATGCAGGCAGACCAACCGAATTGCAGAGAATACTTCCTCTTTTATATAATGCTTGTCCAGGGAAGCCTCTTTTTTGTATATTTACCGGAGCGGATATCTTTTATGGAGGACGGGAAGATATTTTAATTGCAAGAGAGTGGAGCAGACATAATTATGAACTGTGCAAAAAGCTTGATGAGAATATATTTCCTAAAAGTGTATCCTATTTTTATGAAAATCAAGATGTTGTTGCACAAATGCCTTGTTCTGAAGAGTGGAAAGAGATTATTTACCATGTGATAACAGAGAATCTGCTCCCATTTGTTGCGGATACACAGATTAGAAATAAACCAGAATATGTTATTTCTAACAGAAGATATCTGAAAAAGTTGTTTGAGGCGATTCTGTTAGATGAATGGAATGTAGGATATATTAATAACGGCGAAATAAATGAATTGGTGGAAGGTACTGAATTCTTAAATGCGCTTCAAGAGGATATTAGAAGAATGTTTTATGAGGCATCTTTGTTTGATTGGAATCGTAAGCATCATATGACAGTAAATGCCAATGTTACTAGACTGCTTGGGAAAAATTCAGAGAATAGTGCAGGATATAATGGAGTGTCGGAGGATCGGTGGGATTGTTTGTTAAAGGTAGGTTATCAAGAAGTATTTTTGAATAAAAAAAGTAAAACAATTGAGTTATTAAGAGATCGTCAAGGTACAAACAGTAAGTGGGAAAGTATGTTTGCAGTACTGAAGAATCAAATTATTGCTGTGGATATGAGGTATAAAAGTGTTGCAAAGGAGGATGACAAAACAGAATTTAGGAAGAGTTTTGAGCAAATGTATGACAAGAAATCTGGACACAAATATAATCCATTTTCTGATGTAGACAAAGGTTTAGAATTAAAGAATCAGACAGATAAAAAAAGATATTTGGCAGATGTGTGTGATTTTACCAAGGGAATTCAACGGGATAAGATTATTCAGCCTTTTGTAGATATCTTTAAAAATGCGATTAAGGACTATATAAATGAACAGAACAAAAAAAGAATGGAGCTATTATTACAGTACAGGTCAGACTTTAAAGAAAAAATATATGATGTTTTTGACGAAATTGAGGATGTCGTAGGAAAAGGAAATGATGAATGGATAATGAATATGATACAGGAAATCATTAATCTGAGAAAGAAATCATAGGAATTATTCATTTAGTGTCAGAGAATGTTGTTTTGTTTGATGAATTTGGCATTATAAGTCATAACCTGTATTTTCATAATGGAAACAATCAGGATTTATTTAACCTGTTTGGAATCCTGTTGGATCAAAATAAAAAGATAAGAGATAAAAAAGTTTAGCTTGAACTTTTGAGATATTTTGGAGAATAATTCGATGAATATACTTGTGATTGGAAATGGATTTGATCTGGCTCATAAGCTGCCTACAAGATATAATGATTTTCTTGGATTTGTTGAGCGTTTCTTAAATATTATCAATACACCGCAGATATTGCAGCAAGGAGAATTAAAGAATACTGAAAAAAATGTGTATAAATATATCGATCATCTTATTTTTAACGAACAGCAGCTTTGCAAAGAGTTAGAACAGCTCGTAAAAGATAATATATGGATAGAATATTTTCTTCAGAATCCGATGTACCAGAAGGAAAATTGGATTGACTTTGAAAACGAGATAAGCAAAGTAATTCAGTCTCTTGATCAGGATATGTTTTTTAAGGATGGGGAAAAAAGTGAATTGTCGGAGAAAATGCAGGATTTATCCAATCTTTTTTTGCACAAAAAGTATTCTAAATATACGGCAGCTATGAGAACTGCAAGTGCATTGACACATGGTAAAGGTGAAAGCATTACCTATAAAGAAATCAGAGACCGGTTATACAATGATCTGAATAAATTGATTCGGGCATTAGAAATTTATCTGACGGATTATGTGGAAAAAGAGGAATGTAATTGTGTTTTACCGGATATACAGGAAATTGTAAAAGAAAATGTTAAAGGGGCAGACGGGGAGGAGCAGATAAAATATTGTAAAGTGTTGTCTTTTAATTATACCAATACATATGAACGGCTTTATCTGGATAAACAGCAGATACAAAATAGCATTGATTATATCCATGGCAAGGCAAAACTCTTTAATACCGTGGAAAACAATAATATGGTTCTTGGGATTGATGAGTATCTTACGGATGAAAGAAAAGACCGGGAAACGGAGTTTATTGCTTTTAAGAAATTTTATCAGAGAATTTATAAAGAGACTGGATGTAAATATAAGGATTGGGTGGAGACAATTCGGGAAGAATATGATGATTTTTTACAGGAAAAGGAGAGAATAATCAATCGGGCAAATGAATATGTGGGGAATGATGTACAACGTATGATGCATCGTTTACAGGCATCAGCAGTTCGAGATCAGAAATGTAAAATGCATAACGTATATATTTTTGGACATTCCCTTGATATAACAGATAAAGATATTTTAAGAGAACTTATCCTGAATGAGAATGTATATACCACAATATTTTATCTCAATCGGGATGTGATGGGACAGCAGATAGCGAATCTTGTTAAGATTATAGGACAGGATGAGCTGATACGAAGAACAGGTGGAAAAAGTAAGACAATAGAATTTAAACAGCAGAAAGAATGTTAAAAAATTATAAGAACTTTAAAGAAGAAATAGTAATAGATTTTCAGGGCATTTCAGGGTATCAATTTAGTCAGGATTGCATTACAGATGGAATTATCAGTAAAATGCTGATTCAACAGAAGATTCTGCGAGATTTACTTATGAATTTAAATTTGGAGAACAGAAATTAGTATACCAGTATGTTAAATTTTCGGATCAGGATTTAAAAGAAGAAAAATTGATAATTGATGATCAGCTCATTTTTGAATGTGACTTTGAACAAAAAAAATATAATTTTGAAAACCTGAATTATATAAATGCTGAGAGCACTAATATAGATCGATATATACAGTCTATGGGTTCGGAAGGCATGGAAAATGAAATCCCGGAACCTGTATTACCGTTTCTTAGATGGTTGATTAGCAATGTAGCGTTGGAAAATGATTCTATTTTATTAAAGTTGGGAAGTTATGTCAGACGAATGACAGATATTTCAGCAAGTAATGTTATGGCATATTCTCCTATGAGAGTGAAGGATAGTTTCTATGAAGCTTTAGAAGAACCAGACAGATTAAAAGATTTAGAAGATTTTCTGAATGGTATGGGGATTATATGTAAGCTGGTATTAAAAAAACTGCCGGATGGACAAAGAGAATTGTATTTTTCTCATGAAAAATTAGTACCTTTTTATGAAACTGCTTCAAGTGGAACACTGGCATTAGTTGATATGTATCGTAGATTGATTCCAAAAGCATGGACTCCATCTTTTATATATCTGGATGAGTTTGATGCATTTTATCATTATGAAATGTCCGAAAATGTGATGAATTTTCTCAAGAAAAAATATCCTAAATGTCAGATTATTATGACTTCTCATAATACGAATTTAATGACAAACAGACTTATGAGACCGGATTGCTTGTTTATATTATCCAGAACAGGTACATTGACTTCACTTTGCAATGCCACAGAAAGAGAATTGAGAGAAGGACATAATAAGGATGTTTATGGAAGTGTAAAAAAATGTGTACAAGAAATAGATGCTCAATTTGCTGGAAATCGGTATTATGAATATTGTTATCAGGCTAATTATCGGAAAATCGTTAAAAGTGAAAGGACATTTAAGTATATAAGTGAGTATGCAAACATTAATAAAATAAAGAAAATTTTGCTGGCGTATAAATTATTTTATGTAGGGTGTTCCAGAGCGAAAAAGGAGTTGACGGTTTTTGTATCTGCTGACAAAGTGAAAAGTTATAAACAACAGTTCATTGATACATTTAGTAAAATGGGATTTGAAGTTTGTGAGTGTAAAATGGGATTGCCGAAAAATTAAATGGAAAATTGCCCATCAATGTGTATAATAAAGTTAATTAATATAACCGTTTAGGAAAGAATGGATTTTGCAAAATCGGAAATGAGGGAAAAGTGGATCAGATTTATATTACCGACATTAAAATAGATCATGTGCGTCATTTGAAAAATATTGAAATTCCTTTATCAGAGAATCATATGAAACATTTGATCATTACTGGAAAAAATGGGAGTGGAAAGACGAGTCTGTTGGATGCGTTGGCTCGTTATATTTATTTAATTACAAGACCGGATTATTTTAATGAACAAACTATAGAATGTGAAAACTTATATCCTGCTGATGTAGGATTTGGCAAAAATAACTTATACAAGATAGAACAGCGCTCAAAAGATGAGAAGGGAACATCAAAAAGACTTCTGGTGTATGAAAAGGAAATTTCACTTCAGAAAACAGGTGTGGTAATACAATTTAATGAATTAGCTGAGAATACTTCGTCTTTGTTCTCCCAAGGCAAATTCGTAACCGCCTACTACAAAGCCGATCGCATCTTTAAAGCCCAGATTCCACAGCATGTAGAAAAGGTTACCCTGAAAAAAGATTATTCTATTGAAGAAACGCCGCGCCAGGATTTTGTAAAATATCTTCTTGATCTGAAAATGACACAGGCTTTGGCTGTTACGGGTGGAAAAAAGGAGAAAGCAGAGCAGATAGCAGCGTGGTTTAAAAATTTTGATGATCTGTTAAAAAGAATCTTTGATGATGATTCGGTAGAGTTAGTATTTGATGAGGAGACGTTTCAGTTTACCATTCATATGAATGACAGAGATTCGTTTGATTTCAATACGCTTTCTAGTGGTTATGCGGCAGTTTTAGATATTGTGGTTGATCTGATCATTCGTATGGAAAGCCAGTCAGATAGAAAATTCGATTTTTCGGTAGCGGGAATTGTTTTGATCGATGAAATAGAAACACATCTTCATTTGGAGCTGCAGCGAAAAATCCTTGACCTGTTGACATCAATTTTCCCGAATATCCAGTTTATTTTGTCGACACATTCACCGTTTATTATCAATAGTGTGGATAATGCAGTAATTTATGATCTGGAAAAGAATCTTCTTGTTGAAAATGGTTTGTCAGATGTACCATATGCTGGAATTGTAGAAGGCTATTTTAATTCAAATGAAATGTCAATGCTGTTGCAGAAAAAATTCAATCGTTATAAAGAACTGGTAAATAAAGAAAAACTTACAGATGAGGATTATGATGAAATATCAGAGTTGGAGATGTATTTAAATGAAATTCCAGACTATCTTGCACTTAATATTACGACAGAATATCAAAGATTAAAGGAAGTGTTAAGGAGCAGGGAGGATATTTAATGGTAAAAGTAGAACGCAGTTTTCCTGCTCCGGCATCATTGGCATTGGAATCACAGAAAGCAAATGGAAGTTATTCGATGCCGGATGTCGTAAAACAGTTGAAGGAAGATTTCCATAATAAATGTTATATATGTGAATTAAATGAACTGCAGGATGCACAGGTGGAACATTTATTGCCACATTTGGACGGAAAATATCCAAAACGCAAATTTGACTGGAATAATCTTTTCTGGTCATGTGGGCACTGTAATAATGTGAAAAATCAGCGTATTTATGACGAGGGGATTATCGATTGCTGTAAGGATGATCCAGAAGAGATGGTTATTTTTCGGCTGCAGGAAAATGAGATTGATGTACACGCAATAAACGATAAAAATAGACAGGCTGTATTGACGGCAAAATTAATAACAGAAGTATTTAACCTGAAAAATACAGGGATGAGGGTGTATAAAAGTGATTTCAGGTTTCAGGAATTAAACCGCGAAATGAATAAACTTTATGATTCATTGGAAGAAATGAAAGAACCATCACAGCAAAAACTGGCTTTAAGAAAAGTGAAGTCATTGCTGCGAAGAGAATCAAAATTTGCTGCATTCAAGCGAAATTACATAAGGGAAAATAAAGAAAAATATCCTGATCTGATAGAATACTTAGATTAGATCGTTGCGATTTTCAAATTCCGCATAATTTTTTCCTACCCCTTGACAACCCACCCCCTCAAGCGTATACTTGCAAAGTAATCTAAAATTTTGAAGAAAGAGAGGTAAAAGTAATGATTAGATTAACAAATGTTACAATCAATGAACTGCATAATCATCATACAATTACCTCGGTTAATTCTGTTACGCTGGCATAAATTCATGCAAAAGTAAATAGAATGTTTTTTGACATACTTCCCGTGGTGAGATATGACACCGCGGGATTTTTTTGTGCTAAGGGGGCTGCTTGTGAAGCGTGCAGGCGGCTGTCAGAGTGGTGCGTCACGGTACAAAAATATGTCAGAAACCGGGGAATGTAAGAGGGGAAAGTAAGGAGGAATCACAAAAATTTATGAAAAAGTTACATACATATATCGGACATTACTGGTATGGGTATTTGTTCGCAATATGTTCCATGATTATAGCGACCGGACTGGATATGGTTTATCCACAGATCACACAGCGGATCGTGGATGAGGTCATTATCGGCGGGAAAATGGAAATGCTCACCGGGCTTCTGGTGGGAATCGTTGCGGTTGGGATCGGACGCTGTATCTTTGGATACTGCAAAGAGTTTTCGTTTGACGTCTTAAGTTCTAAGATCGGCGCACAGATCCGTAAGGATCTGTTCCGGCACATTCAGACATTGTCGATGAATTATTTTGACAATACGAACACCGGAGAACTGATGGCGAGAGTCAAGGATGATGTCGACAAGATCTGGAATGCGATGGGATATGTCGGCATGCTGACGATCGAGGTCGTCATCCATGTGAGCATGGTGCTCTACTGTATGTTCCATCTGAACTGGAAACTGGCGCTGATACCGCTTGTGACGATGATTTCCTGCGGTGCGATCGCAATCATCATGGAGCGGAAACTGGATAAAATTTATGAGGACATCAGTGAGGAAAATGCAGTGCTGACCACGGTTGCGGAGGAAAATCTTGCAGGTGTGCGTACCGTAAAGGCATTTGCCAGGGAGAAATTTGAAATTGAGAAGTTCCTGTCACACAATAAACGTTATTATGACTTGAATATCAGTCAGTCTAAAGTATTAGTGAAATACTATCCGTATTTCCAGTTTGTGGGAAAAGCACTGCCGGTTGCAATGACGATCCTGGGTGGTATTTCCGTGATGCATGGAAATATGACACTTGGAGCACTTGTTGCATTTGTAGAGTACAGCAGAAACTGCACCTGGCCGATGGAGATGCTCGGCTGGCTGACGAATGATTTGTCCTCTGCCGTTGCTTCTTATAAGAAGATCAAGAAGATTTACGGGGAGACGGCGATGATCAAAGATGAGGAACAGCCTGTCGTGTTAGAACAGGTGAAAGGGGACATTTCTTTCGAACATGTTTCATTTTCCATTGAGGGAAAAAATATCCTTTCTGATATTAACTTTACGGTTCCGGCAGGAAAAACCATCGGAATCATGGGTGCGACCGGTTCAGGAAAATCCTCAATCGTCAATCTGCTGCAGCGTTTTTATGATGTGTCGGACGGCGCTGTAAAAGTGGATGGCACGGATGTGCGGAAACTTTCTTTAAAACAGCTTCGCAGCAGTATTTCTGTTGTATTGCAGGATGTATTTCTGTTTTCCGACACGATCGAGGAAAATATCAAGATGGGGCAGCGAAAGGTAATGCCGTTCGATGAGATCCGCAGAGCGGCAGACTGTGCACAGGCAAAGGATTTCATTGAAAAAATGGATGAACAGTATGCGACCGTCATCGGTGAGCGCGGTGTCGGACTTTCCGGCGGACAAAAGCAGCGTATCAGTATTGCGCGTGCCATTGCAAAAAAGGCGCCGATTCTGATTTTAGACGATTCCACGTCCGCGCTTGATATGGAGACGGAACATGAGATCCAGAAAACATTAAATGAATTAAAAGATACAACGAAAGTGATCATTGCGCACCGTATTTCTGCGGTCTGTCATGCAGATGAGATCATCTATCTGAAAGACGGAGGGATTGCGGAGCGCGGAACGCATCAGGAACTGCTTGCAAAGCGCGGACTTTATTATGAAACTTACATGGCGCAGTATGGCACATTCTTAGGAGGGGAGGCGATGTAATGGCAGTCAATTCGTATCGTGAAGACGAATTTATGGAAAATACCGACAAGAAAAAAATCATGCGGCGGCTGTTTTCCTATCTGCTTGCGTATAAAGGCACGATTATTGCCGTGTTAGTATGTATGGGAATTACGGTGGCGATCTCACTGGTAAACCCGCTCTTGATCGAGGAAGCAATCGATCACTATATTGCACAGTCCGATCTGCATGGGCTGATTGGGCTTGGAATTTTTGCACTCGTGTTAAACCTGATCTTTATTGTGATGGTAAAACTCAGAATGTATGCAATGGCGGTGATCTCCAACAAAATTTTGCTTCAGATCCGCCAGGATCTCTATGAGCACATTCAGACGCTGTCGTTTTCATTTTTTGACAGCAGACCGACCGGAAAAATCCTTGCGCGTATCATCGGGGATGTCAATTCCTTAAAAGATGTGCTGGTCAATGTGGTCACAACACTGGTGCCGGAATTTGTGACGGTAGTCGGAGTCGTTGTGATCATGCTGGTAAAAGACTGGCGGCTTGCGCTTGCGTCTCTGTCCACGATCCCGCTGATGATCGCGGGAATCTGGTTTGTACAGACGGCATCCCACAAACGCTGGCAGATTTTCCGGAAAAAGGCATCCAACTTAAATGCCTACGTCCATGAAGATATCGCCGGAATGAATGTGGTTCAGAGTTTTGCGGCAGAAGATGAGACGCAGGAGATTTTTGAAGGACTGACGGACGAACACCAGAAATCATTCGTGGATGCGGTGACTTATGCCGACATGTTTGGCCCGGTCATCGATTTCTGTTGGGGAATCGGTGCGATGATGCTTTATTTGGTCGGCATCCGTTTTCTGGGATTTGAAAAAGTATCGGTCGGACTTCTGGTTGCATTCGGAACTTATATCAATATGTTCTGGAACCCGATCATGAACTTGAGCAATTTTTATAACAATCTTGTCACAAATCTTACGGCGGCAGAGCGTATTTTTGATATCTTAGATACCGACGCTGACATTGTGGACGCAAAGGATGTGACAGAGCTGCCGGATATAGAGGGAAGTGTTGAATTTTCACATGTAAGTTTTACTTATGATAAGGGAACACCGGCGGAGACAAAGGTACTCTCTGATGTCAGTTTTTCTGTAAAACCGGGTGAGACGATCGCACTGGTAGGACCGACCGGAGCAGGAAAAACAACGATCGTTAATCTGATCAGCCGTTTTTATGACATTGAAGACGGCAAAATTTTAGTGGATGGTTACGACTTGACAAAGGTTTCCATTGAGAGCTTAAGGCGTCAGATGGGTGTTATGACGCAGGATAATTTTATCTTTCATGGAACAGTCCGTGACAACATTTTATATGGGAAATTAGATGCGACAGATGAAGAAATGATCGCGGCTGCAAAGGCAGTCAATGCGCATGATTTCATTATGAAAATGGAAAAAGGTTATGACACGGAATTAAAAGAACATGGAGCAGGACTATCCATCGGACAAAGGCAGTTGATCGCGTTTGCGAGAACGATGATTTCCATGCCGAAAATCCTCATTTTAGATGAGGCAACATCCAGCATTGATACACATACAGAACTTTTAGTGCAGCAGGGAATCGAGGCATTGCTTTCCGGCAGAACCAGTTTTGTGATCGCACACAGACTCTCCACGATTCAGAATGCGGACCGCATTTTTGTGATCGACAAGGGCGGTATTTTAGAACAAGGAAGTCCGGCAGAGCTGATGGAGAAAAAGGGCGCTTATTATAAACTTTATATGGCGCAGTTTGCAGGTCTGCAGGAGTAAAAAAATATTTGCTGCTCACACAGTACGTGTGAACGGCAGCAAAAACGAAACAGAAAATTTCTACAGGAGGATGCGATGTTTTTAACCACACTTTGTTATATCGAAAAAGATGACTGTTATCTGATGCTGCACCGGGTAAAAAAGGAAAACGACCTGAACCATGACAAGTGGATCGGTGTCGGCGGCAAGTTTGAAGCGGGGGAAATGCCGGAAGAATGTATGCTGCGTGAGGTAAAGGAAGAGACAGGTCTCACCCTGACATCTTACCGCGCGCGGGGCGTCATTACCTTTATTTCTAACGAGTGGGGTATCGAATATATGCACTTATTTACGGCAGACCAGTTTACCGGGGAGATAACCGACTGCGACGAGGGAGAACTTGTCTGGGTTCCGAAAAAGGAGATCAAAGACCTGAAACTGTGGGAAGGTGACAAAATATTCCTGCGGCTTTTGGATGAGTGTGAGGAATATTTTTCGCTGAAGCTGGTATACGAAGGCGATACGCTGGTCGATAAAAAACTTATCATTGCCGGGAAAGAACAGAAAGCAGAGTGACAGGCCGGTAACAAAGGAGAGAAAAATGATAACAAAAACTTACCCGGTCGGCACCCTGCCTGCTTATAAATATGTAGTAGTTTTATCTGAATATCAGGGCAAAATTTTGTTGAGCAGACACAAAAAACGCACCACATGGGAGACACAGGGCGGAAAGATTGAACTGGGAGAGACACCGCTTATGGCGGCAAAGCGTGAACTTTACGAGGAGTCCGGGGCAGTGGATTTTAAGATAGAGCCGTTGTGCGACTATTGGGCGGGAGAGGTGCAGACCAAAGAAGAAGGAAATGGACGTGTCTTTCTTGCAAAGGTAAAAAAGCTGTCAGCCATGCCGGAAAGTGAGATGGCAGAGGTACGCACCTTTGACGAACTGCCGGAAAAACTGACTTATCCGGCGATCACACCGACACTGTTTGAGCGGAAAAAACAGGGCATCGGGAAACGTCTGCTTTACGGCACTGGAAATCCTGCAAAATTAAGTCTGATGCGGAAAAATTTAGAACAGCTGCAGATAGAGATCGTTGGGTTATCGGATATTGATGTGGCAGTACCACAGGCAGACGAGGATGGCGATTCGCCGCTGGAAAATGCAAGGAAGAAGGCAAAGTGTTATTACGAGGCTTTTCAGATTCCGGTGTTTTCCTGTGACACAGGTCTGTATTTTGAAAATGTCCCGGAAGATAAACAGCCGGGCGTTCATGTCAGGAGGGTGAATGGAAAAAATCTGTCAGACGCGGAAATGCTTGCATATTACAGCGGACTTGCTGCAGAGTATGGTGGTCTGCATGCATACTACCGCAATGCCATCTGTCTTATCATGGATGAGGAACATATTTATGAGTCGATGGATGAAACGTTCTCGAGCGAACCATTTCTGATCACGTCGGTCCCGCACACGGATGGAATCCGCAGGGAGGGATTTCCACTTGACTGCCTGTCGGTGGATCTTACAACCGGAAAGTACTATTATGACCTCGATCCGGCAGAACTTGGAAAGGTTGCCGCAGAAGACGGAAGTCGGCGGTTTTTTGAAAAAATAACTGGTATTTTCCCACACAATATGTTATAATCCTAAAATGACTGTGATAGTCGTAGTACGCCCTTTTTTCCGAAAGACAGGCGAAACCCTTGAAAAACGGGGGTGCTCGACAGGAACATAGAATGAAATGAACGGAAAAAAGTACATCAAGTATTCATATAAAGTTTGAAGGAGGAAATGAGTAATAATGAGTGTACAGGTGGAAAATTTAGAAAAGAACATGGCAAAACTTACGATCGAAGTTGCAGCTGAGAAGGTAGAGGATGCAATCCAGGCTGCATATATGAAAGAGAAAGGAAAGATCAGCGTTCCAGGTTTCCGTAAAGGTAAAGTGCCGAGAAAGATGATCGAGAAAATGTACGGAGCAGGCGTATTCTATGAGGATGCTGCTAATACTCTGATTCAGGAGAATTACGCACAGGCAGTAGAAGAGAGCGGCGCAGATGTTGTTTCAAGACCTTCTATCGAAGTGGTACAGATCGAAGCTGGCAAACCTTTCATCTTCACAGCAGAAGTTGCTGTAAGACCGGAAGTAAAACTTGGCAAATACAAAGGCGTACAGGTAACAAAGATCGATACAACAGTATCTGATGAGGAAGTTGCAGCAGAGCTTGAAAAAGAGAGACAGAAGAACTCCAGAACTGTTACTGTAACAGACAGACCGATCGCTGAGGGAGATACAGCAGTGATCGATTTCGAAGGATTCGTTGATGGTGTTGCATTTGAGGGCGGCAAAGGAGAGAATCATCCGCTTGAGATCGGTTCCCACTCTTTCATCGATACATTCGAAGATCAGTTAGTAGGAAAGAATGCCGGAGATGAAGTAGACGTAAACGTTACATTCCCGGAGAAATATCAGGCAGCAGATTTAGCAGGAAAACCTGCATTATTCAAAGTTAAGATCCACGAAGTAAAAGCAAAAGAACTTCCGGAGTTAAACGATGAGTTCGCACAGGATGTATCTGAGTTCAATACTTTAGAAGAGTACAAAGAGGACTTAAAGAAACACTTAGAGGTTCAGAAAGAGGACGAAGCAAAACGCACAAAAGAGGATGAGGCAATCCAGAAGATCATTGACAAATCTACAATGGAGATTCCGGAAGCAATGATCAAAACCCAGTGCGAGAACATGGTAAATGAATTTGCTCAGAGACTTGCTCAGAGCGGACTTTCCATGGAGCAGTATATGCAGTTCTCCGGTCTTACATTAGACAAATTAGAAGAGCAGGTTCGTCCGGAAGCTGAGACACGTATTAAGAGCAGTCTTGTATTAGAGCAGATCGCAAAAGACGAGAACATCGAAGTAAGCGAGGAAGAGATCGACGCTGAGATCGAGAAAATGGCAAAAGCTTATGGCATGGAAGCAGACAAGCTCAAAGAATACATGGGCGACGCTGAGAAAGAATCCATGAAGAGAGATATTTCCGTAACAAAAGCAGTTGATCTTGTTATGGAGAACGTAAAAGAAAGAGCAAAAGCTAAGACTAAGAAAGAAAAAGAAGCGGAAGCTGAAGAAAACGCAGAAGAATAAGAGAGGCTTCGTCGAAAGCGGACAACATACAACAGACTGGCTCATTCGGGCCGGTCTGTTTAAGCATATAAGCAATAATTAAATTTTTATAAACAAAATGGATTGGAGGAAAACAAAATGAGTTTAGTACCTTACGTCATTGAGCAGACCAGCAGGGGAGAGCGTAATTATGATATTTACTCCCGTTTATTAAAAGACAGAATCATTTTCCTCGGAGAAGAAGTGAATGAGACAACAGCAAGTCTTACCGTAGCACAGTTACTTTTCTTAGAGTCAGAAGATCCTGGAAAAGATATCCAGTTATATATCAATTCCCCGGGTGGAATGGTAACAGCAGGACTTGCAATTTATGATACAATGCAGTACATCAAATGTGATGTATCCACGATCTGTATCGGACTTGCAGCAAGTATGGGAGCATTTTTACTTTCCGGCGGTACCAAAGGAAAGAGACTTGCGCTTCCGAACGCAGAGATCATGATCCATCAGCCGTCCGGTGGAGCAAAAGGTCAGGCGACAGAGATCCAGATTGCAGCAGAGAATATCTTAAAGACGAAAAAACGTTTGAATGAGATCCTTGCTGCAAATACCGGAAAACCATATGATGTGATCGCAGCAGATACAGAGCGTGATTATTATATGTCTGCGGAAGAAGCAAAGGCATATGGTCTGATTGATGATGTCATCACAAATCGATAGAATACGGAGAAACAGCAATTATGGCAGGAAGAAATGACGATAAATTCCGTTGTTCCTTTTGCGGGAAGACGCAGGATCAGGTTCGCAAGCTGATTGCAGGACCAAACGGTGCATATATCTGTGACGAGTGCGTGGATATCTGTGCTGAAATTATCGATGAAGAATTAGAAAATGATGAGGCAGCAGGTGAAGTGGCAGAGCCGGAAGAGCAGATTAATCTGTTAAAGCCGGAAGAGTTAAAGGCATTTTTGGATGATTATGTCATTGGACAGGATCAGGCAAAAAAAGTGCTGTCTGTGGCTGTCTATAACCATTATAAAAGAATCATGGCCGGAGATGACCTCGGTGTAGAGCTTCAGAAGAGCAACATTCTGATGTTAGGACCGACCGGTTCCGGAAAAACACTGTTGGCACAGACATTAGCGAGAGTCTTAAACGTTCCATTTGCAATCGCAGATGCGACCACACTGACGGAGGCCGGATATGTTGGAGAGGATGTTGAAAATATCCTTTTAAAGATCATTCAGGCGGCTGATTATAACATTGAACGTGCACAGCGCGGAATTATCTATATCGACGAGATCGACAAGATCTCCAAAAAATCTGAAAATGTATCCATCACCAGAGATGTATCCGGTGAGGGTGTACAGCAGGCATTATTAAAAATCTTAGAGGGAACTGTTGCGTCTGTTCCGCCACAGGGTGGAAGAAAGCATCCGCAGCAGGAGTTGATCCAGATCGACACGACCAACATCTTATTTATCTGCGGCGGTGCGTTTGACGGACTTGAGAAGATCATTGAGACCAGAATGGATCAGAAGACGATCGGATTTAATGCAGATATCCGTGACAAGAGAGATTACAATATCGGTGATGTGTTAAAACATGCACTTCCACAGGATTTTGTAAAGTTCGGGTTGATCCCTGAGTTTATCGGACGTGTGCCGGTAACGGTATCTTTGGATATGCTTGACAGGGACGCATTGATCCGCATTTTACAGGAGCCGAAAAATGCGCTGACCAAACAGTATCAGAAGCTGTTTGAGTTAGACGGTGTAGCGCTTGACTTTGACAAAGAAGCACTTGAGGCGATTGCAGATAAAGCGTTAGAGCGCAAGACAGGAGCGCGTGGACTTCGTGCGATCATGGAGGCTGTTACATTAGATCTGATGTACCACATTCCATCGGATGAATCCATTACACAGTGCCAGATCACAAAAGAGATGGTGGATGAACAGCTTGCGATCGAAGAACGTGAACTTGAAAAGATAGAGGAAAAACAGGTTGGATAATAAAGCGATGAAAATGCCTGCGGTGGCACTTCGCGGAATGGTCATCCTTCCGGGGATGATCGCACATTTTGATGTGAGCCGTGAAAAGTCGATTCATGCAGTAGAACAGAGTATGATGGATGAACAGAAGATCTTCCTTGTTGCACAGCGTGATGTGGAGCAGGAAGAGCCTGGCATCGAAGATTTATATCATATCGGTATTATTGCAGAGGTCAGGCAGGTCATAAAATTACAAAACAACATCGTCAGAGTTTTAGTGGAAGGAACAGAGCGGGCACAATTGTCCGCTTTTGTTTCTCAGACGGACTTTTTAGAGGTGGAACTCACGCGGTGTGAAGAAATTGATGAGGGATTGTCGGACGAGGCAAAAACGGCTATGGTGCGCAGTGTACAGGACACATTTGAAAAATATGTAACTGTCAACCCGCGTGTCGGAGGTGAAATGCGCAGACAGGTCAGGGAAGAAAAGAATCTGCCGAAGATCATGGATCTGATCGCCAACAATCTTCCTTTTTATTATGAACAGAAGCAGGAAATATTAGAGGCAGTTTCACTGACGGAGCGCTATGAAGTTTTGATGGCGCTTCTTTTAAAAGAAATTGAGATCACTGCGATCAAAAATGAATTCCAGGCAAAAGTAAAGAAACGTGTGGATAAGAACCAGAAGGAATATATCCTGCGTGAACAGATGAAGCTGATCCGGGAAGAACTCGGCGAGGATAATGCGGAGTCAGATGCGGATGCCTATTTAGAACAGTTGAAAAAGTTAAAGGCAGACAAAGAAGTCAAAGAAAAGATCAGAAAAGAGATCTTACGCTTTAAAAATATCAGTGGAAGTTCTTCGGAGAGTGCAGTCAGTCGCGGTTATATCGAGACCATGTTAGAACTGCCGTGGAATAAGGCATCCAAAGATAACAAGGATCTGAAAAATGCAGAGCGCATTTTAAATGAAGATCATTACGGATTGGAAAAAGTAAAAGAGCGTATGTTAGAGTTCCTTGCTGTGCGCAATCTGACGAAAAAGGGCGAGAGCCCGATCGTATGTTTAGTCGGACCGCCTGGTACCGGAAAGACGAGCATTGCCCGTTCCGTGGCGCGTGCACTTGATAAAAAGTATGTTCGAATCAGTTTAGGCGGCGTCCGTGACGAGGCGGAGATCCGTGGACACCGGAAAACTTATGTCGGTGCGATGCCGGGACGTATTGTCAATGGTCTGCGCAGTGCCGGCGTGAAAAACCCACTGATGCTGCTTGATGAGATCGATAAAATGAGCAGCGATTATAAGGGCGACACTGCATCTGCCATGCTTGAGGTGCTCGACGCAGAGCAGAACTGTAAGTTCCGCGACCACTATATCGAGGTTCCGATTGATCTGTCAGAGGTACTGTTTATTGCGACAGCAAACTCTGTTCAGGATATTCCACGTCCGCTGCTCGACCGTATGGAACTGATCGAGGTGAGCAGTTATACGGAAAATGAGAAGTTCCATATTGCAAAAGAGCATTTGCTGCCGAAAGTAAAAGAGAAAAACGGTTTAAAGCCGGAACAGTTAAAGATCAGTGACCGTGCGCTGCAAAAGATCATTTCCGGTTATACAAGGGAAGCAGGTGTGCGTAATTTAGAGCGCAGGCTGTCTGAAATTGCAAGAAAATCTGCAAGGGAAGTATACGAATCCGAAGTCAAATGCGTAAAAGTTACAGGTCAGAATGTAGAAAAATATCTTGGAAAAGAGAGATATACGTTTGATCAGAAAAACGAGAACGATGAGGTCGGAATCGTGCGCGGTCTGGCATGGACGAGCGTCGGCGGTGATACGTTGGAGATCGAGGTCAACGTGATGCCGGGCAAAGGCGAAGTACAGCTTACCGGACAACTCGGAGATGTGATGAAAGAGTCCGCACAGGCAGGCTTAAGTTATATCCGTTCGGTAGGGGAAGAATATCATATTCCAAAGAAGTTTTTTCAGGAAAATGACATTCATATCCATATCCCGGAGGGGGCAGTGCCAAAAGACGGACCGTCCGCAGGTATCACGATGGCGACGGCAATGCTTTCTGCGATCACACAGACTCCGGTCCGTGCGGATGTCGCAATGACAGGAGAGATCACACTGCGCGGCAGAGTTCTCCCGATTGGTGGCTTAAAAGAAAAGATCCTTGCAGCGAAGAATGCCGGAATCAAAACGATCTGCATTCCGAAGAAAAACGAGAAGGATGTGGAGGAAATTTCCTCAGAAATCAAAAAAGGTCTTGAACTTGTATTTGTGGAAAAAATGCAGGAAGTGCTGGAAGTGGCATTTGTAAAAAGGAGAAAAACATGGTAATAAAAAATGTAAATCTGGAAATTGTCTGCGGTGTGACCAGCAAGGTGCCGGATACCGCATATGCGGAGGTGGCTTTTGCAGGAAAATCAAACGTTGGAAAATCATCTCTGATCAATGCACTGATGAACCGCAAAGCACTGGCGCGTACTTCCGCACAGCCTGGAAAAACGCAGACCATCAACTTTTACAATATCAACGATGCCATGTACCTTGTCGATCTTCCGGGATACGGCTATGCAAAGGCATCCGAGGAAGTGAAGGCAAAGTGGGGAAAAATGATCGAGAATTACCTTCACACTTCAAAGCAGTTAAAGGCAGTCTTTCTTTTGATCGATATCCGCCACGATCCGTCTGCAAACGACAGAATGATGTATGAGTGGATGGTGTATCAGGGATTTGCACCGATCATTATTGCGACCAAACTCGATAAGATCAAACGAAGCCAGATCCAGAAAAATGTCAAAGCGATCCGCGAGGGCTTAAATGTACAGCCGGGAACCACGATCATTCCGTTTTCTGCAGAGACGAAGCAGGGGCGTGACGAGATCTGGAAGCTGATCGATTCTTTCGTGCTGCCGCAGGAAGAAAAATAGCCTGTTTAAAAATATGTCAGAATATGGTATGCTGAAACTATAAAAATTTACAAAAAGCAGAAAATCTTAACAGGAAGCAAACTCTTATCAGATTGCGCCTGTATGAGGTTCATGCTAAAATAATCACTATGACGAAGAGTCAGTATCGGAGGATAGCCATGAAAAAGAAAAAAATCGTAATAGCACTTGGTCATGAAGCACTTGGTACCACGTTACCGGAGCAGAAAGAGGCAACAAAACGCACTGCAAAAGCGGTTGCTGACTTTATCCGCGATGATTATCAGGTAGTCATTACACACAGTAACGGGCCACAGGTTGGTATGATCCATACAGCAATGAATGAGTTCTGCAGATTATATCCGGAGTATACCGCTACGCCAATGTCTGTATGTTCTGCAATGAGTCAGGGATATATCGGTTACGATTTACAGAATGCTATCCGTGCCGAGCTGCTGAATAAGGGAATTTATAAGACAGTTTCCACAGTTCTGACACAGGTTGTTGTCGATCCATATGATGAGGCTTTTTACAAACCAGGTAAGGTGATCGGACGTGTGATGACAGAAGAAGAAGCTGAGGCAGAGGAGAAAAAAGGAAATCATGTCACAGCAGTAGAAGGAGGATTCCGCCGTATCGTTGCAGCACCGAAGCCAATGGATATCGTTGAAATCGATGCGATCCGTGCATTATCGGATGCAGATCAGGTTGTTGTTGCCTGCGGAGGTGGTGGTATTCCGGTACTTGCACAGGACAATAATTTAAAAGGTGCGAGTGCAGTCATTGAAAAAGACCTTGCAGCAGGAAAATTAGCAGAACTTTTAGATGCTGACATGTTAGTCATTTTAACAAGTGTGGACAATGTATGTCTGAATTACGGCACAGAGAATGAGAAACCTCTTTCGACCATGACTGTTGCAGAAGCAAAACAGTATATGGAAGAAGGTCAGTTCGGAGAGGATGACATGCTGCCAAAGATTCAGGCGGCCATTGATTTTATTGGAGATTCCGCAATCCGTTCCGTACTTATTACAAAGCTGAACAAAGACGGCACCTATGTGAGCGGTGGACCGGGTACGATGATCACGAAATAAACTGCCATTTTTATGGTAATAATAAGACTGAATCGATTGCCGAAAATAAATTTTTTTACGAGGAAAAAAGATGTTTAGAAAAACAAAAATTGTTTGTACTTTAGGACCTTCAACAGATAAGGAAGGTGTATTAAAACGCCTGATCGAAGAGGGAATGAACGTTGCCCGTTTTAATTTTTCCCATGGTGACCATGAGGAGCAGTTAGGACGCCTTCAGATGTTACAGAAACTTCGTAAGGAATTAAAGCGTCCAGTCGCAGCACTGCTTGACACAAAAGGACCGGAGATCCGCCTGAGAGATTTTACGGACGGAAAAGTCGAACTTAAGGATGGACAGACTTTTACCCTGACAACCGATGAGATTATGGGAGATGCAAAACGTGTTTCCATTACTTATAAAAACCTGCCGGAGGATGTAAAACCGGGAGATCGCATTCTGATCGATGATGGTCTGATCGGAATGGAAGTAAAAGAAATCAAGGTGACATCTGGCGCAAAGGCAGATAAAGATGGCAATAAGCCAAAAGATATCATCTGCCAGGTGTTAAATGGCGGTGTGATTTCCAACAGAAAAGGCGTGAACGTTCCGAATGTAGAATTGTCCATGCCATATATCAGCGAAAAAGATTATGGTGATATCGTATTTGCGGTAGAGCATGATTATGATTTTATTGCTGCATCTTTTGTCCGTACCGCAGATGATGTGCTTGCAATCCGCAAGATCCTTGCAGAAAAAGGCGGCGAGGATATCAATATCATTGCAAAAATTGAAAATATGCAGGGTGTACAGAATATTGACGATATTATCCGTGTTTCCGATGGAATCATGGTAGCGCGTGGTGATATGGGTGTTGAGATCCCGTTAGAGGATGTACCGGTGATCCAGAAGATGATCATTAAAAAAGTATACGATGCAGGCAAGAAGGTTATCACAGCGACTCAGATGCTTGATTCCATGATGAAACATCCGCGTCCGACCAGAGCAGAGGCAACTGACGTTGCAAATGCAATCTACGACGGAACCAGTGCGATCATGCTCTCCGGAGAGACAGCTGCAGGTATGTATCCGATCGAGGCTTTAAAGACTATGGTGCGTATTGCAGTCCGTACGGAACAGGATATCAATTACTTACAGCGTTTTAAAATGCGCAAAACCATGAGCAACCCGGATGTGACCAATGCAATCTCCCATGCGACATGTACAATGGCAGGAGATTTGAATGCGGCAGCAATCATTACGGTAACAAAATCAGGACGTACCGCCCGCATGGTTTCCAAATATCGTCCAAACTGTCCGATTATCGGAGGATGTCTGACAGAAAAGATTTACCGTCAGCTTGCATTATCCTGGGGTGTGATCCCGCTTATGATCGAGGAAAAGACACAGGCAGAAGAGCTGTTTGACTATGCAGTCGATGCAGCAGAAGCAGCAGGAATCATTTCAAAGGGCGATGTTGTTGTCTTAACCGCAGGAGTTCCTCTTGGTGTATCCGGTACGACCAACCTGATCAAGGTGCAGGTGGCAGGACATATCTTAGTGGAGGGACAAGGAATCGGAACACAGAAGATTTCTGCAAACCTCTGTGTATGTCACAGCGATGAGGATTTAAAAAACTTTAAAGTCGGAGATATCATTGTTGCAAAAGATACCAGCAATGCCATGATGACACAGATGCGTGAGGCATCCGGACTGATCGTGGAAGCATCCGGCGAAAACTGCCATGCGGCGATTGCAGGATTAAGCCTTGATATTCCTGTCCTGATCGGTGCAAAACATGCGCTTGATGTCTTAAAATCCAGTGCATATGTAGAATTGGATTGTGAGAACGGACTTGTGACAGCAAATTAATTTGCAACAAATTTTGTTGACTGGAAATAGAAGATTAAAGTGAAAGAGAAAAGGATATGAAAGGCTCTAGAGAGGGTCTGCATATCCTTTTTTCCATATTCCGGTCCAGTATAGCAGATACAGGATTATGGCAGAGGTTCCATTACTGATTACAACGGAATACCAGACGGATGCCACTCCCATATGAAATACATTTGCGCATATCCAAAGAGACAACAGACGGAATAGCCATATCCGGGAAGCATCTACGAGCATTGTGATCAGTGTATGCCCACATCCCTGGAACAATCCCTGTGATACATTATAAAAAGCGTTTGTAAAGCACCAGAATGCAATAATGGATAAATAGTCTGCAGCCAGAGGGATGACTTTGGCATCTGTTGAAAAGAATGATACCATAGTCTGGGAAACAGGGCGTCTTGAAAAAATGAATCCCAGAATAAGTAAAAATAAGGTACACATTTTTAATGAATAATGGAAGGTTTTCTTCGCCCGCTCTGTGTTTCCGGCTCCCATATTTTGTCCAACTATAGTAGAAACGGCGGAACCGACACCACTGGCTGGCATTGTGATAAGACTGTTGATTTTGTTGCCAATACCATAGGCGCTGGTTGCAATATAACCATAAACATTTACATTTCTGGTCATGATCAGCGTACCTAGCTGCATGGTGCTGCCGCCAATCGCAGTTGGCAGACCAATTTTGATAATGGCGCGTATCATTTTCTGGTCAAAGACAAAATTTTTAAAAGAAATCCGTATGAGCTGATCTGATTTTGTAAGAAGGATCAGTCCAATGAGAGCGCAGGGGATTTTTGCTATAAGCGTGGCAAATGCTGCGCCTCCGATTCCAAAGTGGAACACAATGAGGAAAAGAGGATCTAATATCAGATTGATCATGATACCAAGCAGATTGAGAAGCATGGGTTTTACAGTGTCCCCCTGCGCCTGTTTCACGGCTGTGAATAAATTGATCATGAACAGAAATGGCATATCAAGGACCACAATTCTTAAATAAGTAAGACCGTACTCATAGACCACTCCCCTGGCACCGAGCCAGGTGACTAATGCCGGGGATATCAGCCAGCACAGTAATGCACAGATGAGGGAGAAGCCAAGGGACGTAATACAGATATGATTTGCCATTTTGTTTGCCTGTTCATCTTTTCTGGCACCAAGGTATTGCGATATAAGAATTGCACCTGCGGTTGTTATGCCGCTGCCAAAACTGTTAAGGATATTTTGAAATGGTGATACGAGCGTTATGGCAGACTGGTTTTCTGTTCCGATCCGTCCAAGCCAGAATGTGTCCGTAAGATTATACATCGACTGGATAAAACTATTGATCATGACCGGAACGGCGAGCATAAGGATTGCCTGGGACAGGTTTCCATTTAGAATCATATTTCGTTTATTTTCAGATATTTGTTTTGGCATAGGATCTCCTTGTGGATTTATAAAATATGTTGACAGGTTGTATTTATATGGTTCATAATATGACAAAAAAACAGTATATTCCTTGAAAAAAATGATAAAAACACATAAAAGTACAGAAAAATGGAGAATTATATGTTTCAGGATATGTCAAAAGATTTTGATATTAAGAAGATCAGAAGAAGTAATACGATATCTGAAAGTAACTGCGAGCCACATGTACATCCATTTCATGAAATTTTTTATCTTTCCAGTGGGGAGTGCACCAGCTTTATTGATCACAATATCTATAAGTTTGGAAAAGGTGATCTTGTAATCGTTCCGGGTGGCTGTCTGCATAAGACAGTATATACCGGGAAAGGAATTCATGAAAGGATTGTTATCAGTTTCCGGCAGGAGATTACGGATTGGATCAAAGAACAGATCGGAGCGGAATATCTTAAGAACTGTATGGTTCCGGGGGTAATCAATATACCGGAAAAACGCAGAAACTATGTGGATTCCCTGCTGGATAAGTTAATGTTTGAAAATGATACGCCGGACATATTATCAACGGCATTTATAAAAGCAGGACTTGTTGAACTTTTGCTGTTTATCATAAGATGCAAGGAGTATGAGGACAATGTTATAAAAGAGATTGATGTTGATAACCGAAAAATCCAGGAAGTTGCAACATATATTTTTGAACATTATACGGAAAATATTTTACTGGAAGATGTGGCGGATAAATTTGACATGAATAAGTCATTTTTGTCTAAGAGATTTAAGACAGCGACGGGGTTCGGGTTTAAAGAATATATTATTAATCTCCGGATACAGAATGCATGCAGGCTGCTGCTGGAAACGAATAAATCTATCACAGATATTGCTTTTGAATGTGGATTTAATGACAGTAACTATTTTGGGGATTCGTTTCGAAAGATAAAAGGTATATCACCACGCAAATACAGAAAAAATGAAACATTTTAGTTTGGGATACAAAAGAAGCCTTCATAAAAAGAAGGCTTCTTTTGTCAGGTAAAGACAGGCAGGGAGGTTAGCCCATCGTTACTTCTACATTTACATCTTTCTTCTCAGCCGAGAATGGAATCGTAGTTCCCTCTACCGGCTGTCCATCCACGATCATGGAAAGCACACCTTTTTCCACATGATTTGGATTCTTTACGGTGATATGGTAGCTGACACCGCGGAAATCACGTTTGGCGGTAAAACCATCTAATTTGGATGGAATACAAGGATCAACAGTCAGACCATCATAATCCGGGCGGATACCAAGGATAAACTGGGAAACATTGAGGAAGGTCCATGCGGCGGTTCCTGTCAGCCAGCTGTTCTTTGCCTCACCGAAGTTCGGGGCGTCTTTTCCGGCAATCATCTGGGAGTATACATAAGGCTCTGTGCGGTGGATCTCGCTGATATCCTCAATGTATGCAGGACAGGTTCTTGTATATACCTGCCAAGCACGGTTGCCTCTGCCAATTACAGTCTCCGCGATAGAGATCCATGGGTTGTTGTGACAGAAGATACCTGCGTTTTCTTTGTATCCTGGTGGATAAGAAGAAATCTCACCAAGTTCCACATGATATCTGTGGTAAGGCGGCTGTAACAGTACGATACCGTATTTCGTGTCGAGATATTTTTCGACGGATTCCATTGCCTTTAAGCAGCAGCCTTCCTCTAAACCAATCTCAGCCATAACACAGAAGCCCTGTGGCTCAATAAAGATCTTGCCATCTTCGCATTCTTTTGAACCGATCTTATTTTTGTAATGATCGTAAGCACGCAGATACCATTCGCCATCCCAGCCGGCATCCATAACGGTTTTTTCCATCTCTGCGATTGCTTTCTCTGCAAGTTCTGCTTCCTCCGTCATGCCCTGATGGCGGCAGATTGCTGCATAATCTTTTCCGTAGCGGACAAACATACCTGCGATAAATACGGATTCAGCATTCGGGCCTTCGGAAGGACCAAAAGTCTGGAAAGATTCACCCGGCTCAGTCGAGAAGCAGTTTAAGTTGAGACAGTCGTTCCAGTCGGCACGTCCGATCAGCGGTAAATTGTGCGGTCCCAGATGTTCCATTGTATAATGGAAGGAACGGCGCAAATGCTCCATGAAAGTGGTTGCTTTGGAAGCATCGCTGTCATATGGTGTCATCTCGTCGAGAATTGAGTAATCGCCGGTCTCTTTGATATAAGCTGCAGTTCCGGCGATCAGCCATAACGGATCATCGTTAAAGCCGCTTCCGATGTCAGAGTTGCCTTTTTTGGTGAGCGGCTGATACTGATGATAAGCACTTCCGTCCTCGAACTGGGTAGCTGCGATATCTAAGATACGCTCTCTCGCACGGTCAGGGATCAGATGTACGAAACCGAGCAGATCCTGACAGGAATCACGGAATCCCATGCCACGGCCGATACCGGACTCAAAGTAAGATGCGGAACGGCTCATGTTAAAGGTAACCATACACTGATACTGGTGCCAGATGTTTACCATACGGTCTAATTTCTCCTCACTGGAAGAAATGGTAAAATGGGACAGCAGTTCGTTCCAGTAATCTTTTAATTTGACGAGTGCTGCGTCTGCTTTTTCTGCGGTATCAAAACGGGAGAGAAGTTCATCGGCACGTTTGCGGTTGATGACTCCATCCTCAGCACGTCCAACCCATTTTTCCTCTACCGGATTCTCAACATAACCAAGTACGAAAACGTAGGTCTTTGTCTCGCCCGGAGCAAGAGATACTTCAAGGTGGTGGGAACCGATCGGTGCCCAGCCGCTTGCAACAGAATTCTTTGAAGTTCCGTTTACAACAACTTCCGGAGCAGAGTTTTCACCGTAAGCGCCTAAGAACGAGTCACGGTCTGTATCAAAACCGGCGATCGGAGCGTTGACAGCGTAAACAGCGTAATGATTTCTGCGCTCTCTGTATTCGGTCTTATGATAAAGAGCAGAACCGTGGATCTCAACCTCACCGGTGGAGAAGTTACGCTGGAAGTTGGTCATATCGTCCATTGCATTCCACAGACAGAACTCTACATATGAGAAAACAGAAAAATTACGGGTTTCATTGCTCTCATTGGTAAGGGAGAGTTTGCCGACTTCACATGTCTCACCGACCGGAACAAAAGAGGTAAGCTCTGCGGTCAGTTTATTTTTGGTTCCTTTAAATACGGAATAACCCATACCATGACGACAGCTGTAAGCGTCCAGTTCTGTTTTGGAAGGCATCCAGCCCGGATTCCAGATCGTGTCACCATCTTTAATATAGTAGTAATGTCCATTGGAATCGAGCGGTACATTATTATAGCGGTATCTGGTCAGGCGGAGTAACTTTGCATCTTTGTAGAAACTGTAACCGCCGCAGGTGTTTGAGATCAGGGAAAAGAAGTTCTCGGAACCAAGGTAGTTGATCCATGGCAGTGGTGTTTTTGGAGATGTGATGACATATTCTTTGTTGGTGTCATCGAAATAACCGAATTTCATAATAAAATCCTCCATATACATAAATATTGATAAGTAACGATTTCGAAAACGATTAAGTTTTCATCCTTTAATAAAAAGTATATATTCAGAAAGAATAAAAATCAATACAAAACATTGAAAAACAGGCAAATATAGCAGATTAGACAAAAAAAATATACTTTTATGGATGAAAGCGACAATAGCTATTTTCTGATGAATAATTAAAATATTTTACGAAAACGTATAAGAATTAGATACAAAGTACTGAGATTACAGATAATTGGTCTAATATTTAATGTAAAAATGCACAAAAACTACTGCAAAAAAGTGTAAAAAGCGACGAATTGCCAAAAACCAGTTGCAATTTGCTTATGGATGGCATATAGTAAAAGTACGAAAACGATTAAGCAATATTTCAGAAACAGGATTTCGTTTTCGAAGAGAAGCTGGAGGTTTCCATGGTATCATTAAAAACGATTGCAGAGAAATGTGGAGTATCTACTGCCACCGTAAGCAAGGCTTTAAATGACCAGAGAGATATCAGCGAAGAGACAAAGAGCCGTGTCAGAAAGACAGCAGAAGCACTTGGGTATTTTCCAAATGCGGCGGCGAGAGCTCTAAAGACAAACCGTTCCTATAATATAGGAGTTCTCTTTGAAGAAGAGGCGGGAAGCGGTTTGACACATGAGTATTTTTCCGGAGTGCTGAATGGATTAAAAGTTCAGTCGGAGAAACAGGGATATGACATTACATTTATCAATACCTGTTTTGAAAATCGCAAGATGTCCTATTATGAACATTGCAGATACCGGAATTTTGAAGGAGTTGCAATCGTCTGTGCCGATTTCAATGACCCGGATGTCTTAGAACTGATGAATAGTGACCTGCCGGTCGTTACGATTGATTATGTACATCATAACTGTACGGCAGTCAGTTCCAACAATATTCAGGGTATGGAAGATCTTGTAAAATATATATACGGGCAGGGACATCGGAAAATTGCATATATTCATGGGCAGCAGGCTTCTTACGTTACGAAAGACCGGCTGGCAAGTTTCTACCGGACGGTGGATGAACTTGGTCTGAAGATTCCGGATGAATACATCCGGACAGCAGATTACTTAGAGACCAGGGAGGCAGCAAAACAGACAAAAGAGCTGCTCAATTTAGAAGATCCGCCAACCTGTATCATTTATCCGGATGACACCTCTTTAATAGGAGGAAGGAATGTCATCATAGAGATGGGACTTCGGATTCCGCAGGATATTTCGATTGCAGGATATGACGGAACGAGGATGTCGCAGTTGTTACATCCTCAGCTTACGACGATCAGACAGGACACAGAGCTGATCGGGAGTGAGGCAGCCAAGCGGCTGATTGGCTCCATTGAGAAACCGAGAACAACTCTCGTAGAGAGAGTCGTTATAGAAGGGATCTTAGTTGCAGGTAAATCCGTTGGACGCATTTAAATGTAGTTGCAGCTACATGCAGATGACGCTTTTACAGAAGTTTATACAAAAGAGCAGCAAAAGATTCTGAACTATCTGCTTTACAAGCAGCAAAACAACAAAAACAATGGTCAAAAGACCACATATTAAGGAGGAGGGTTTTCTATGAAGAAGAAAATCGTTAGCACATTATTATGTACAGCAATGCTTGTAACCATGATGGCAGGATGCGGCGGTAATAACGCAGCAAACACCAGCACAAACAGTGGAAACAGCAGCTCGGCAGATACGGGCAGCAGTGACGCCGCAGCCACAGATGAGGCAGCTCCGGCGACCGAAGCTGCAGCTTCAGATGCGAGTGCTTCCGATGAAGGAAAAGTACTTAACATCTACTGCTGGAACGAAGAGTTCAAGAGCCGTGTTACAGATCATTATCCTGGATATACAGAGGTGGATGCAACCACAGGTACGATCGGTGATGTAACTGTAAAATGGAACATTACACCGAATGATGACAATGCATATCAGAACAACCTGGACGCAACCTTATTAAAACAGGCCGATGCAGCAGCAGATGACAAGATTGATATCTTTTTAGTAGAAGCTGATTATGCATTAAAATATGTAGATACCGACTACACAATGGCAGTATCAGATCTTGGAATTACTGATTCAGATCTTTCCAAACAGTATCAGTACACCAAAGATGTTGTTACCGATTCCAACGGTGTATTAAAAGGTGTTTCATGGCAGGGCTGTCCTGGCGTATTATTCTATAACAGAGATGCAGCAAAAGCAGTATTAGGATCTGATGATCCTTCAGAAGTTCAGAACTATGTAAAAGACTGGGATACATTCAATGATACAGCAAAGAAGATGAAAGATGCAGGCTACACCATCACATCTTCCGCAAACGATACTTACCGTGTATATTCCAACAACGTTACTTCCAAATGGGTTGTTGATGGCAAGATCAATATTGATGACAACATTATGAAATGGGTTGATGATTCCAAAGAGCTTGTAGATGCAGGCGAGACAGGAACATATGATATGTGGAGTGATGACTGGAAGAAAGGCTTCTATCCGGAAGGAAATGTATTCTGCTACTTTGGACCTGCATGGTTAGTAAACTTTTCAATGGCAGCAGATACCGAAGGCAGTATCGGTTACAACGGTGGCTGGGGAGCAACCGAAGGACCGCAGGGCTTCTTCTGGGGTGGTACATGGATCTGTGCAGCAAACGGAACTGATAACCAGAGCCTTGTAAAAGATATCATGCTTCAGATGACAACCAATGATGATGTTATGAAAGAGATCATCGAGAAAGATGATGACTTTGTAAACAACCAGGATGTAATCGCTGAGATGGCAGACAGCTCCTATTCAAGCAAGATCTTAGGTGGACAGAACCCACTTGGCATTTACAGCTCAGGCGTTTCCAAACTTGATTTAAGCAACCTTTCTGCATACGATCAGGGATGTAACGAAGAGTTCCAGAACGCAATGAAGAACTACTTCGAGGGAACTGCTACAAAAGAAGAGGCATTAGATCTGTTCTACAAATCAGTGGTAGAAAAATATCCGGAGTTAACATACTAAGCAGACAATGGTATAAAAAATGAACAGATGCCGCGCCTGCCGGACCGTAAGGGAGGCGGGCGCGGCTCATTTTATATCCAAATGTGTGTAAAAACTGTAAGCGCAGAGCTGACAGCAGACTTACACAGAGTAAAAGTGAGGGATGCTGTGAGCTCTGTGAACGAAAATCATGCACTCTGGAAAAGGAGGTCAGGTTGTTATGAAGAAAAGCAGCGGAAAGGTAGTAAGATACAATAAATGGGGATATATCTTTTTAATTCCTTTTATTGTAGTATACGTTATTTTTCAGCTGATCCCATTGATCAGCACAATTTACAACAGTTTCTTTGAAAATTATATGTCAGGACTGACACAGGTCGGACCGAATTTTGTCGGACTTGCAAACTATAAAAAACTTTTCTCAGATGGAGATATCTGGATTTATACCAAAAACACCATGTTATTATGGATCATGTGTTTCATACCACAGATCATTTTGTCACTGGTACTTGGAGCATGGTTCTCTGATGTACGTCTCAGATTAAAAGGAACCCGTTTCTTTAAAACAGTCGTATATCTGCCGAACCTGATTATGGCATCTGCATTTTCCATGTTGTTCTTTACATTGTTCTCCGATGGAGGACCGATCAACTCAATGCTGATGCAGATCGGATTTATTGATACACCGTACAAATTTTTATCCAATGCGGGCAGTGCAAGAGGGCTGATCGCGTTAATGAACTGTCTGATGTGGTTTGGTAATACAACGATCCTTTTAATGGCAGGTATGATGGGTATTGATACCTCTTTGTTTGAGGCAGCGGAAGTTGATGGTGCAACTTCTTCCCAGGTATTCTGGCAGATCACATTGCCACTGTTACGTCCGATTCTTGTATATGTGGTTATTACATCTCTGATCGGTGGTTTACAGTTATTCGATGTACCGCAGATCTTAACCAATGGAACCGGTGACCCGATGCGTTCTACCATGACGCTGATCATGTTCTTAAATAAACATCTCTACAGCAAGAACTATGGTATGGCTGGTGCATTGTCAGTTGTTCTGTTTATCATTACAGGTATCTTAAGCCTGGTAGTATTTAAGATAACCGGCAATGATAAGAGGAAGGGGTGAAGATCATGAATGAAAATCGTAATCTGAAAAAAGGTGTAGGAATTCATGCAAGAAGACTGATCGCATATATCGTACTGATCATTGTTTCCATATTGTGTCTGTTCTGGTTTTATGTACTGTTTATCAATGCAACCAGATCAAACGGTGAGTTACAGTCAGGTTTTACGCTGGTTCCGAGCAGCCATCTGTGGGAAAACTGGAAGAATTTGAGAAATGGAACGCTTCCGGTATGGAACGGTATGTTCAACAGTCTGATCGTTTCTTCGCTCAGTGCAGTACTCAGCGTATATTTTTCAACGATGACAGCTTATGCGATCCATGCATATGATTTCAAACTGAAAAAATACATTTATCCGTTTATTTTGATGATCATGATGATTCCGACACAGGTAACTGCACTTGGATTTATCAAACTTGTTTCCAACATGAACTTAGAGGATTCCTTTATACCTCTGATCGTGCCGACGATTGCGGCTCCGGTTACATTTTTCTATATGAAACAGTATATGGAGAGTACACTGCCGTTGTCACTGATCGAGGCAGCACGTATCGATGGTTCCGGTGAATTCCGTACCTTCAATGCAATTGTAATGCCACTGATGAAACCGGCAATTGCTGTGCAGATGATCTTCACATTCGTAAGCAGCTGGAACAACTACTTCACACCGGCATTGATCTTACATGATGACAAGAAAAAAACACTGCCTATCTTAATCGCACAGCTGCGTGCGGCTGACTGGCTCAAGTTTGATATGGGGCAGGTATATGTGATGATCGCATTTTCCATCTTCCCGGTTATCATTGTATATCTGATCTTATCCAAACACATCGTACAGGGTGTTGCACTTGGAAGCGTAAAGGGTTAATAAACGGATTGCTGTACTACATAAAAATGAGACTGCCATATGGGTGGTCTCATTTTTTAACTCTTATTTTTGATGAAAATCTTTGACAATGTCACTGGTAAATAAGCCGGTTGTGTGCTATACTATTATCTATGATTAGTAGAAATAAAGGATCGGATGTGTTGGGGTACATGGGTGCAGACAAGAACGGACAGGCTGGATCTTTGTAAAATACACATAGAAATGGAGAGGAATATGACAGAGACAGGATTATGGATTTTTCTGATTTGTTTACTTGTAGTAGTCATCATAGCGACTGTGGTTGCAGTAGTGTCAGCAGTATCAGGTGCTACGGCAGCGATCGTGGATGATGAGGAATCAGAGGAAGAGTAGGAATACAGCAGGTATAAGAGAAAAGCCTCTTGTCAGTTTTGTATAGGTGTATAGCTGACAGGGGCTTTTTTGTGCACAGGATTCTGCCTTAATCAGCAATCTAAAAAAATATAAACTGGTACGAAAGTCTTGCAATCCATTTTGAAACAGGTAAACTAAATATATTGTGGCAAAATATTTGCTGCCAGGTGTTTATTACAAATGTCTTGCGTATTCAGGTGGAGGGACAAAAGAGAGTGTTGTCAAAATTAAGTGTGAAGAAACCGTATACTGTGATCGTAGGCGTGATCTTAGTCATTGTGTTAGGAGCCGTATCCCTAACCAAAATGACCACAGATCTACTGCCGGATATGAGTCTGCCATATGCCTTAGTCATTACGACGGATATGGGGGCAAGCCCGGAGAAAGTGGAATCCGATGTGACAGCACCTGTCGAGGCATCCATGGCGACGACTTCGAGCATCAAAAATGTGAGTTCTGCCTCCTACGATAATTATTCGATGGTGATCTTAGAGTATGAGCAGAATGCCAATATGGATTCGGTCATTATCGAGATCCAGCAGAAATTAGACCAGTTAGAGGGCAGTTTTCCGGATGGTGCCGGGAAGCCGATGATCATGCAGATCGACCCGGATATGATGCCTGTAATGGTGGCATCTGCCGATGTGGAAGGCATGACGCAGTCAGAGATTTCGGATTATGTGGAAAATGAACTTTCGCCGGTGCTTGAGAGTATCGACGGTGTGGCATCTGTTTCTACAACCGGAACTGTGGAAGAGAACATTCATGTCACATTAGATCAGGATAAAATCGATGCACTGAATCAGAAGATCCAGAGTAAGATCGAGGAACAGTTTACTGAACCGCAGGAACAGCTCGATCAGGCTGCCGAGCAGGTGGAGAGTGGACGCAGGCAGATGGAAAGCGGAAAAGATCAGCTTGCAAACCAGCTTGGACAGGCAGAAAATGAAGTGATCAATGGTAAGTCGCAGGCGTTTGTGGCAGAATCAGATCTGAGTCAGAATTATACAGTATTGAAAGCGACCGATGAGCTGATAAAGCGGGCAATCCCGGAACTCCAGAGTATTTATGAACAGGGAATGGGATTAAAAGCAGACATTGAACAGGCACAAAAAGAAGCCCAGATGAACAGTGACGATGGAAGCAGACGTATAGAAGAACTTTTAGAGGAGGCGAAGATTTCCGGAGATCAGGAACAGATCAATCAGATCCTTGCGATGACCGGGGAAAATCAGGAGAGCATTGCGGAAGCAGGAAAACGTCTGGAATTATTACAGGAAGAACTGTTAGAACTGAATACATCCTTAAATCAGCAGTGGGCAGATCAGTTAGCAGCGTTAAATGTGAGTCTTAGTTCGATCGATGATATTCCGCAGGTGATTACGCAGCTGTCACAAAAACAGGTTGAGATCCAAACAGCAATGGCAGCTCTGCAGACTGCACAGGAACAGGTTACAGATGGAAAAACTACCTTAGATGATGCGTATGTAACGTTAAACCGGATGGAGATCGACGGGATCTTAGAGATGAGTGAAGCGTCTGCACAGCTTGCGGTCGGGGAAGCCCGGTTAGAGCAGGGACAGGAAAAATTAGAAGAGTCAAAACAGAGTGCACTTGAGTCTGCGGATCTGAATCAGATCCTGTCGGTGGAAACATTAGGCCAAATTCTGACAGCACAGAATTTTTCCATGCCGGCAGGTTATGTCAATGAAAATAAGAAACAGTATTTAGTGCGTGTCGGCGACGAGGTTTCATCCGTGGAAGAACTTGAAAATCTTGTGCTGGTGGATGTCGGAATGGATGGAATCGCGCCGATCCGTTTATCAGATGTTGCAAAGACAGAAGTGGTGGATGATACAGGGGATTCCTATTCCAAAGTAAATGGAAATCCGGCGATCATGCTTTCCATTGAAAAGCAGACCGGGTACTCCACCGGAGATGTGACAAAGCGGATCAAGACACGATTTGAGTCGTTGGAAAAAGAAAATGACAAACTTCACATGACGATATTGATGAATCAGGGCGTCTATATTGATACCATTGTGCAGTCTGTCATGGAAAATATGATCTTGGGTGCGATCCTTGCCGTGCTCATTTTGATCTTATTTTTAAAGGATATCAAACCGACACTGGTGATCGCGTGTTCTATCCCGCTCAGTGTGGTTTTTGCGATCGTTTTGATGTATTTTACCGGAATATCGTTAAATATCATTTCACTGTCCGGTTTGGCGCTCGGTGTCGGCATGCTCGTGGATAACTCGATCGTCGTGATCGAAAATATTTACCGTCTCAGGAATCAGGGATTTTCGATCCGGAAGGCAGCAGTCGAGGGAGCAGGACAGGTGGCAGGTGCGATCTTTGCATCCACACTCACGACGGTCTGCGTGTTTGCACCGATTATTTTTACGGAGGGTATCACAAGGCAGCTGTTTGTGGATATTGCACTCACGATCGCCTATACGTTAGCTGCAAGTCTGATTGTGGCGCTGACGTTTGTACCGATGATGGCATCCGGTGCGCTGAAGAATACCAGAGAAATCAAACATCCGTGGTTTGACCGCATTTTAGATGGATATGAAAAAGTTCTGCGTGTGGCACTGCGGTTTAAACCGATCGTACTGATCTGTGTGGTAGTTTTTCTGGTGGCAAGTGTGACGCTTTCCGTTTCCAAAGGATTTACCTTTATGGACATGAATATGGAGACAGAGCAGCTCACGGTCACGGTTTCAGCGAAAGAGGATGAAAAGCTGACATTTGAGGAACTGACGGAGCGCGCGGATGAGGTTGTGGATAAGATCTCTGGCATCTCCGGTGTGGATTCGATCGGAGCCATGGCAGGCGGCGGTGGAATCATGTCGATGGGCAGTACGGACAGTGTGACCATGTACGTGCTCATCGATGATTCCGGGGCGACTGGCAGTGAGATCACTGCCTCGATACAGGCGCTTACAGCGGATCTTGACTGCGACGTGAATACGGACAGCTCTGCGTCGGATATGAGTTCCTTTTTCGGAAGCGGTATTTCCGTGCGGGTCAGCGGAAAAGATTTAGATAAGCTGCAGAAACTCGCAGGGCAGATCGCAGAAGTCGTGGAAAAGACGGAGGGCACTGTAGATGTGGACGATGGTCTTGGAGATACGACACCGTCTTTCACGGTAAAAGTGGACAAAGAAAAAGCTGCAAAATATGGCATGACAACAGCGCAGGTGTATCAGCTTGTCTATAAACAGCTTGCATCGAATACGTCATCCACAACGATCTCGACGGATTTAAAAGACTATAAAGTATATGTGCAGAGTGGGGAACAGGCGGATGTCACGCCAGGGGATATCCGTAAGCTGACATTTCCTTATACAGACCGTATCAGCGGAGAGACAACAGATATTCCCCTGAAAGATATCGCAGAGTTTGAGGAAGGTGAGTCCTTAAATGTGATAAACAGAAGCTCGCAGACGCGCTATATCAGCGTGACAGCCGGTGTGGATGAAGATCACAATGTGACGCTGGTAAGTGACCAGATCCAGAAAGAATTAGATAAGATCAAGCTGCCGGATGGATATGAGATCTCCATGACCGGGGAGGATGAGACGATCCGGGATGCGATGAACCAATTGTATCTGATGCTGATCTTAGCGGTGGTATTTATTTATCTTATCATGGTTGCACAGTTCCAGTCATTTTTGTCGCCTTTTATTATTATGTTCACGATTCCGCTTGCATTTACGGGAGGTTTCTTTGCTCTGTTTGTGACAGACAATGAAGTCGGCGTGGTATCCATGATCGGATTTGTCATGTTAGCGGGTGTCATCGTCAATAACGGAATCGTGTTAGTCGATTATATCAATCAGCTGAGAAGAGAGGGCATGGATAAAAAGGAGGCGATTGTCACAGCCGGAAGAACGAGACTGCGCCCGATCTTAATGACGGCACTGACCACGATCCTTGCAATGTCCACGATGGCGATGGGACTTGGAAGCGGTTCAGAGATGATGCAGCCGATGGCGATCGTGACTGAGGGAGGTATGTTATATGGAACACTGCTGACACTGATCGTGGTGCCTTGTATCTATGATCTGTTTACGAGGAACAAGAGTATGGTGGAGGAAGAGATCTAAAAAAACAGTTGACAAACCCCGCGTCCCCTCGTATGATAAAAACAGCAAAAAACAAAGGTTGTGAGAAAGAGGAGTACACATAAACTCTTTGCAGAGAGGGAAGTTCACCGGCTGAAAGACATCCCAGAGAAAGATATGTGGAAGGTAGCTTTTGAACCGGAATGCTGAGAAAGCATAGCTGTATGACAGGATATAAGAACAGGCATTGCAGATATGCACAGGTATTCACGACTCATCCACGTTACAGGATGACCGGTCAGATATGGAACTGGCTGGACATGAGCACCAACAAAGGTGGTACCGCGATCATATTCGCCCTTTGTATTCCGTATGGAATACGAAGGGCTTTTTTTAATTCATAGGAAATTATGTCCTGTGAATCAAAACCGCCTATCTATCAGAACTAAAAAAGGAGAACAGATTATGTGTCAGAATTGCAGCAAAGAATTAGCAAAGACCTACGATCCAAAAAGCATTGAAGACCGTTTATACAAAAAATGGGAAGACAACGGCTATTTCCACGCCGAAGTTGACCGCAGCAAAAAGCCGTTTACCATCGTGATGCCGCCGCCAAACATCACAGGACAGCTTCACATGGGACATGCCCTCGACAACACCATGCAGGATATTTTAACACGTTATAAGAGAATGCAGGGTTACAACGCATTATGGCAGCCGGGTACAGACCACGCTTCCATCGCAACAGAAGTGAAAGTAATCGAGAACCTGAAAAAACAGGGCATCGACAAGCGTGATCTTGGAAGAGAAGGATTCTTAGAAAAATGCTGGGAGTGGCGTGACGAGTACGGCAGCCGCATCATCAACCAGTTAAAGAAAATGGGATCTTCCGCAGACTGGGAGAGAGAGCGTTTTACGATGGACAAGGGCTGCTCTGAGGCAGTACTTGAGGTATTTGTAAAATTATATGAAAAAGGGCTGATCTACAAAGGTTCCCGTATCGTCAACTGGTGTCCGGTATGTAAGACTTCCATCTCAGATGCCGAGGTAGAGCACGAAGAGCAGGACGGATTCTTCTGGCACATCAACTATCCGGTTGTCGGCGAAGAGGGAAGATTTGTTGAGATCGCAACGACAAGACCGGAGACATTGTTTGGTGATACCGCAGTTGCAGTGAACCCGGACGACGACCGCTACAAAGACATCGTCGGAAAGATGTTAAAACTTCCGATGACAGACCGCGAGATCCCGGTGATCGCAGACGCTTATGTTGACAAAGAGTTCGGAACCGGATGTGTAAAGATCACACCGGCACATGACCCGAACGACTTTGAGGTTGGAAAACGTCACAACTTAGAGGAGATCACCGTCATCAACGACGATGCAACAATGAACCATTATGCCGGAAAATATGAGGGCATGGACCGCTACGAGTGCAGAAAAGCACTGGTGGAGGATCTTGAAAAACAGGGACTGCTTGTAAAAGTAGAGCCGCATTCCCACAACGTAGGAACCCATGACCGCTGCGGCACAACCGTTGAGCCGATGGTAAAACAGCAGTGGTTTGTAAAGATGGATGAACTGATCAAACCGGCTGTGGAAGCAGTGAAAAACGGAGACATCCAGTTACTTCCAAAACGTATGGAGAAAACATACTTTAACTGGACTGACAATATCCGTGACTGGTGTATTTCCAGACAGCTCTGGTGGGGACACCGCATCCCGGCTTATTACTGCCCGGACTGCGGTGAGATGGTGGTAGCAAAGGCTGCACCGGAGAAATGTCCGAAATGCGGATGTGATCACATGGAGCAGGATCCGGATACTTTAGATACCTGGTTCTCATCCGCACTCTGGCCGTTCTCCACATTAGGCTGGCCGGATAAGACAGAAGATCTGGATTACTTCTATCCGACCGATGTACTTGTAACCGGATACGATATCATTTTCTTCTGGGTCATCCGTATGATTTTCTCCGGCTATGAGCAGATGGGCAAAGCACCGTTCCATACCGTATTGTTCCACGGACTGGTTCGTGATTCCCAGGGACGCAAGATGAGTAAATCTTTAGGAAACGGTATTGATCCGCTCGAAGTAATCGATAAATACGGCGCAGATGCACTCCGCCTGACACTGATCACCGGAAATGCACCGGGAAATGATATGCGTTTCTACTGGGAGCGTGTTGAGGCATCCAGAAATTTTGCCAACAAAGTATGGAATGCATCCCGTTTCATCATGATGAACCTTGAGGGAAGCGAGATCAAGGAGCCGTCACTGGGTGAGTTAAAACCGGCAGATAAGTGGATCTTATCCAAGGTAAACACACTTGCAAAAGACGTGACAGAAAATATGGATAAGTACGAGATGGGAATCGCCGTACAGAAAGTTTATGATTTCATCTGGGATGAATTCTGTGACTGGTACATTGAGATCACTAAGACTCGTACTTATAATAAAGAAAATGATCCGGCATCTGCAAACGCAGCATTCTGGACATTAAAGACCGTACTGACAGAGGCATTAAAACTGCTTCATCCGTTCATGCCGTTTATCACAGAAGAGATTTTCTGCACACTGCATCCGGAAGAAGACACGATCATGCTTGCAAAATGGCCGGAGTACCGTGCCGACTGGAATTTCCCGGCAGAGGAAGAAATGTTAGAGCACTGCAAGGATCTGGTAAAAGGTGTCCGTAATGTGCGCACAGAGATGGATGTTCCGCCATCAAGAAAAGCGAAAATCTTTATTGTTGCTGAAGATGCCGCTTTGCGTGATTCCTTTGAACTGACCAAAGAGGCTTATGCAAACCTTGCCGGAGCAAGTGAGGTCATGGTGCAGCAGGATAAGACAGGCATCGGGGAGGATGCAGTATCTGTTGTGATCCCTGGCGCTACACTGTATCTGCCATTAGAAGATCTGGTTGATTTCGAGAAGGAAAAAGAGCGTCTGTTAAAAGAGCAGGCACGTTTAGAGAAAGAGCTTGCACGTTCTAAGGGAATGCTTTCGAATGAAAAATTCTTAAGCAAAGCACCGGAAGCAAAAGTGCAGGAAGAGAAGGACAAACTTGCCGGATACGAACAGATGATGGAGCAGGTCAAAGAACGTTTGGCACAGATGTCAAAATAATTGCAAGATAATGAGCGCAAGAACGGCGAATTGTATCATGTGCTGATTTTGCACATGATATAATAAGACTGCCGAGCGAAGCTCGTGTAGATCATGATCATGAAGCATTGCTTCATGATATAATAAGAAGGAGCTATGCACGATGGGTATCATCTTTACTGGTCAGCCGGTAAAGTGGTGCCTGCCTTGTATAGCTCTTTTTGGTAAAATAGCACCAAAAAGGACGCGTTGTGTTAAAGAATTTACTTGAAAAAGCATAAAAGTACTAGTATTATATAGGATAAGGAATATTCTACGTTACTATGTATACATACATCAGAAAGAATTGGGGAGCACGCCTATGGTAACAGAAGAAAAACCAATCGTACGGATGACGGCAGATAGCATGGAAGCGTATGTTATGCTTATAACACCAGACGATGGGGGAGAATATACAATTGAATCATTGCAGAAAGCATTGGATGACAGAGGTGTCAAGTACGGAATAGATGAAGCAGCGTTGACGGAGCTGATTGATGAAAAAAAATATGGTGTGGAGACGTTAGTTGCGCAGGGAACAGAGCCGGTAGACGGAAAAGACGGTTATTATGATTACAATTTTAACTGCAACTTTGATAAAAAACCGTTGATGCGGCCGGATGGAACCGTGGATTACTGGTCTGTAAAGTCGATAGAGTCTGTGGTGCAGGATCAGGTGATCGCGGAGTACCATCCTTGTGTGGAGGGAATGGACGGCAAGACAGTCACTGGAAAGCCGATACCTGCAAAGCGGGGAAGAGAACAGCTTCCACTGAAAGGAAAAGGATTTGAACGAAGGGATGATAATACCTATGTTGCGCTGATGAGTGGTAAGATCGAGACACAGAATGACAGGGTTGTGATCCTTCCGGTACATGAATTGTCCGGCAATGCAGATCTTTCCAGTGGCAACATTGATTTTCATGGTGATGTTGTGATCCACGGAAGCGTGGAAAGCGGCGTTATAGTAAAAGCAAGCGGTACGATCACAGTGGATGGAATCGTCGAGGCATGTACTTTAGAGGCAGGGAAAGATATTATTTTAAGAAGTGGAATGCTCGGTGGAAATAAGGCATCAGTAAAGACAAAAGGCAGTATTACCGCAAAGTTTTTTGAATTTACCCGTATTGAATGTGCAGGCGATATCCGTGCAGATGTGTTAATGGATTGTCAGGTACAGTGCTTTGGAAAGATCATCATGAATGGAAAACGCGGAAGCATCATCGGTGGCCTTACACATGGAGTGTGTGGAATCGAGGTTACGACATTAGGAAATGATGCCGAGAAAAAGACCGTTATTATGGCTGGTGCAAGTCCGGAAGGATATGCAAAACTCAGACAGTTAGAAAAGACGATTCAGGAGTTGAGTCAGGGATTGGCACAGATTGAAGAGGGGCTGCGCAAGTTTGAAGAGCTGGAAAAAGCGCGTGGAGTCAGCTACAAAGACGATCCGAGGCGAGTGACATTGCTCCGTATCAAGATCCGTGATACTGCGACATTAGCACACAGCAAAGAAGAGGCAAAGCAGCTGCGCAATCTGATCGAGAGTGCGAGCGGTGCATGTGTTACCGTTTTGCGGGGGACTTATCCGGGAGCTGTGATCCAGATCGAGGATACCAAGCTGCTTGTACAGAATTATGTAAAAGCAGCTGAGTTTTACAAGCTGCAGGATAAGATCAAGACGAGAGAATGCTCATAAAACTGCTGTCGAATATGGCAGAAGTTTTACGAAAAACTTAATATAAATTTACTTGATTATTGTCACCACTATATTATAATATAGTGGTGATTCTTTTTGCCCTTAATTATGTGGTGGAGAGAAGAATCTTAAAATAGATGTTTGCCATAAACAAATGGCAGAAAAGGACAGGTCGATTATGATTAATTTTGAAGAAGAATTAAAGAATTTTAAACCGAGCTTAGAGGTAGAAGAGGCAGAACAGGCAATATATAATCATGAATTAACAGATATGACAGATGTTTTAAAAGAGATGATGCAGGAGTTAAAACATAATATGTAAGACATCTTTTGGAAAAGTCGAATGTAAATTCATGAAGTGAGGGAAAGAATGAAGTGCTATAATTGTGGAGCAAAGCTTGGAAGGGAAAATATCTGCCCTGAATGCGGCGTAAATGTAAAAATATATAAAAAAATTGTCATGGCATCCAATGAATATTACAATGATGCACTGGCAAAGGCGAGTGTCCGTGATCTTTCAGGAGCAATAGAAAGCTTGAAAACAAGCCTGAAATTCAATAAATTAAATATAGATGCAAGAAATCTGCTGGGACTCATCTACTTTGAGATGGGCGAAGTGGTGGAGGCATTGACAGAGTGGGTCATCAGTAAGAACTATCAGCCTGCTGAGAATGCCGCAAGCCGTTATCTGGATGAAATACAGAATAACAGATCAAGACTTGAGACAATCAATCAGACCATTAAAAAATACAATCAGGCGTTATTGTACTGCAGACAGGACAGCCGTGATCTTGCGATTATCCAGTTGAAAAAGGTACTGTCACTGAACCCGAAATTAGTCAGTGGACATCAGCTTTTAGCATTGCTCTATATTCAGGAGGGCAAATATGATCTTGCCAAGAAGTCTTTGCGCAACGCCGGAAAGATTGATGCAAATAACACGATCACACTTCGTTATTTAAAAGAAGTGAATGCAGGATTAAAGGAGAATACGCCGGGTAAGAAACAGAAGGAGGAACAGATTTCCTACCAGAGCGGCAATGAGACGATTATCCAGCCGAAGTATTTAAAGGACAATTCCGCAATGAGTACGATTCTTAATATGGTCATCGGTATCGCAATCGGTGCGGCAATTACCGGATTTCTGGTTGTACCGGGTGTGCGCCGTCAGGTGCAGAATGATGCCAAAGCGCAGGTGCTCGATGCGAATAACACTGTTTCGTCCAAGAATCAGGAGATCAGTACACTGCAGAAGCAGATTGATGATCTGACGAGCCAGATCACTGAGGTCAAGGACAGTGCAGAAGGTTCCGAGAATAAGATCAGCACATATGACCAGTTATTATCCGCATATGCATCCTATTCGGATGGAGATATTGAGGCAGCAGGCAATGCGCTTGGCAATGTCAATGAGGAATACTTAAGTGACAGCGCAAAGAGTGTTTATGAGACGATTAATGCGCAGGTCAATGCTGATTATCTGGAGTCCTTATATAATCAGGGATACAGCGATTATAACAGTCAGAAATTTGAGGAATCCATCACCAGCTTGCAAAAAGTTGTGGACATGGAGGAAACCTACAAAGATGGATATGCACTGTACTATTTAGCACAGGCTTACCGTAAGAATAATGATCTTGAAACGGCAAAGACTTACTATCAGAAGATCGTAGAACTGTATCCGGGTACAGAGCGCGCGGCGAATGCACAGAATTACATCAATATTGAAGAGTAAAAATCATTAAAAAAATTAAATAAAGATGATACAAAAGACGTCTAAGTGATATTAGGCGTCTTTTTTTATTCATAGGGTATTGAAAGCAAAAGGTGACTTTTAAACCAATTAAAAAAGTAACAGGAAAGGAGCATTTATGGAAGAAAAGTATCAGTTAAAAGAAGGATGTCTGACGATACAGATGCCAAAAGAGTTAGATCATCATGAGGCGGGCAGGCTTAAGATGGAGGCAGATTTTCTGATCGGGGCATATCATGTCAGACGGCTTGTGTTTGATTTTCGGGAAACAGAGTTTATGGACAGTTCCGGGATCGGTGTGATCATTGGAAGATGCAAGAGCATGGGGTTTTCCGGCGGCGAAGTGGCAGCAACCAATATGAATGAGCGCGTAAAAAAGATTTTTATGGTGTCAGGCCTGCAAAAGCTGATCCGGGTCGATACGGTATAAAAATAGACACATGTAATTGGCTTGGAAATGGGCCAGGCAGGGAATATCCGCCAGGAAAAGATGAAATCAGCGAATTTACGCGAACAGTTGAAATAGACCAGACAAGGGAATGTCCGGTAAGAGAAATGGGATATGTGGGATTTTGGAAGAAAATAAGAATAAAAAGAGGAAATGGAGAATCGATATGCAGGCAGATCAGATTAATGAAAACGAAATGAAACTGGAATTTGATGCGCGGTCCGTGAATGAAGGATTTGCCAGAATGGCGGTGGCTGCGTTTGTGGCGGAATTAAACCCGACACTGGATGAGATTTCTGACATTAAGACAGCAGTTTCAGAGGCAGTAACAAATGCGATCATCCACGGGTATGACAGTCCGGAGGAGAAGGTGGAGGTGTCCTGTAAACTGTGCGGAAACCATGCAGAGATCACAGTGAAAGATCATGGTCACGGGATTGCGGATGTACAAAAAGCCATGGAACCTTTTTTTACGACGAGACCGGAACTGGAGCGTTCCGGCATGGGATTTGCTTTTATGGAAGCATTTATGGATGAAGTCGAGGTACATTCAGCACCCGGAAAAGGAACAACTGTTACGATGAAAAAAAAGATCGGTGCAGGGATGGGCGTCTGATATGGAGGGTTTTAAGGAACTGATGCAGCAGGCACATGGAGGAGATAAAGGTGCAAGGGATACGCTGATTGCAGGAAATCTGGGACTGGTACATACTATCGCAAACCGGTTTGAACACCGGGGACATGAGAGGGAAGAATTGTTTCAGATTGGATGTATTGGATTGATGAAGGCGGTTGATAAATTTGATCTCTCGTTAAATCTTGCATTTTCCACTTATGCAGTTCCGGTGATCATGGGGGAAATCCGCAGATTTTTAAGAGATGACGGTATGGTAAAGGTAAGCCGGACATTAAAAGAAAACGCTTATAAGGCGGGGAGGGCAAAGGAAGAACTGTGGGGGGAACTTGGAAGAGAACCGGGATTGCTTGAGATCGCAGAGCGGACAGGGTTGAGCAGCGGTGAGATCATTATGGCAATGGAGTCGGCAAGAGATGTGGAATCCATCTATCAGCCGGTCTATGAGAAAGACGGGGACGAGTTACTGATGGTCGATCAGTTGTGTGAAAAGGAAGAAAACGGAAGGGATGAACCGGAAAAAGAGGCAGTATTAAACCGGATGGTGATCGAGCAGCTCATGGAACTGCTGGATGAGCGGGAACAGAATCTCATCCGGTGCCGTTATTTTGAAAACAGGACACAGAGTGAAACGGCAAAAGAACTTGGAATGACACAGGTGCAGGTCAGCAGGCTTGAAAAAAAGATCCTGTTGTGTCTCAGAAAAAATTTAGGATCGTGTGATTCGTGATGTATCCGGTTGATTTTCCCAGATAAACATGTTATTTTTTATAAAATGCACAGGATTGTGTGCAGCAAAGCTGTGTAAAGTGGAAAACGGCATGAAAAAATAAGAATTTTGTGAAAAATAAGACTTTTGTACAAAAGAGAGGATTGACATGAAATACGAAAATTACATATTTGATTTATATGGAACTCTGGTGGATATCCACACAGATGAAGAAAAAACGGAACTCTGGGAGAAACTGGCGCAGTTTTACGGCTATTATGGTGCGGTTTATACTGCAGAGGAACTGAAAAACGCGTATGCGTGCCTCACGGGGCAGAAAGAGGATGCATTGCGGCAGGAGATGGGACCTGATGCAGCCATGAAAAAAGACGATGCACATGAAGCACATCCAGAGATCGAGATCGAGGAGGTTTTTCTTGCATTGTTTCAGAAAAAAGGGGTACAGGCAGATATAGAACTTGCCATTCATGCTGGACAGTTTTTCCGGATCCTTTCCACAGAATATATCAGACTTTATGACGGGGCAAAGGAACTTCTTGCGGCATTGCGTGAAACAGGAAAAAAAGTATATCTGCTTTCGAATGCACAGCGTATTTTTACGGCGTATGAATTGAAACTTTTGGGACTGGAGCCTTATTTTGATGATATCTTTCTGTCATCCTCGTGCAAAGTGAAAAAGCCGGATACGCGTTTCTTTCATCTTTTGCTGGATAAACATCACATTTTGCCGGAAGAGAGTATTATGATCGGAAACGATGCGGTCAGTGATATCAAAGGAGCAAAAGAGGTCGGACTGCATACATTCTACATTCATTCAAATATTTCACCGGACACAGAGAAGAAACCGGACGCAGATCATGTGCTGATGCAGATGGATCTGGCAAAAGTGCGGCAGATCCTGATTTCTGATTAATGTGACAGAAAAAAATGCCGATACATTTATAAAGGAATCGATTTTCACGGATGCAATAAATGGGGAATGAGTTTATGAATTTATCGATCAATGCAAACGGTTTTTCAAATGTACAGAATACAGCGGCAGGGCACAAAGCAGAGCAGGCAAATAAACAGGGAAAAAGCGCATTTTTTGCGGGAAGTCCGGTACTGACAACAAAAAATCAGATCGAACAGCGAAAAAAGATGGCACAGAAAAGTGCCTTAAAACTGGTGAAAGATGCGTGGGATAACGACCAGGCTGTGGAAAAAACGGTCGCATCGCAAAGACAACGCTATGCGGAATTAGACGCACAGCGGACGGAGGCAAAGAAGGCACTTGCCGGTTATGAAGACCAGGAAAAAACATTGAAGGAACAGTGCAACGTAGCAGATGATTCCAAAGAACAGCAGGATTTAAACCTGTTGGAAAAGAGACAGGAATACAGGCGCGGTGTGGGTGAGGAACTGACTAGGGATGAGTGGAAAAAGTTAAATGAGATCGATAAGCAGCCACTCACAGAGTACCAGAAACGGGCACTTGAGATCCATACCCAGGCGGTAGAAGAAAAGGTTACGATCCGCGATACAACCAGTGGAATGCAGGCTGCCGTCGGCAATGTGAAGCGTATTATGATCGAAAAATTAAAGACGCATGGAATGGTGGATGCGAAAAATGCTGCTGATGATATCATGGATGCTGCAAACGATGATGTGGTCTCCATGCTTGTCTCTGATGTGAAAGATGGCATTGATGAGAAGATGGAAGAGGCAAAAGAGGATGCAAAGGATGTCGCAGACGAAAAAGAAAAGCGTCAGGAACGTTTAGATGCCTTAGAGGAAAAACGTGCGGTAGAAAAAGCTCTGATCGAGGGCACCAAAGAGGCTGTGGACCGTGCAAAGGAAAAACAGCAGAGACATGAGGCACCGGATATGAAGTTAGATGAGATGCTGACACTCACGACAGAACATAAGCAGATGAACGGTGTGGAGCAGGGACTTGATGACATTAAAAGCAGCATGAAGGTTTTAGAGGCAGATTTAAAAGGAATCAAGGTTGACAAGGAGGTCTAGTACCGGTTATGGCAAAATACGAAAAAACAGAACGTCTCGAAAAAGTACCGATGGAGTATTTGTGGGAGGGACTTGTTTTATCAGATAATCTTTACAATTATAATGGAAGCGTACTTTTAGTGCCAAGCGGAGAAGTTATCACGAAAAGCAAACTTGATAAACTGATCAATTTCAGTGATGGCAACAATTATATTACAACATTCCGCGGATCTTATGAGTATATCATGAAGGGAAAAGACCGTCCGGCTGAAATACAGCAGAAAATGTTGGAAAACAGGACCGGGTATACAGAACTGCGCAAAGGCATCGACCATGTGCTTCAGATGAGTAAAAATGCGATGTTTGTCAATCATGCTGAAGTGGAAGGCATGATGGAGAAAGTATATGGCAGAATGGTATCCGTGGATGCCGGGGAGATTTTCCAGTGTATTACCGTGCCAAGACCGGTTGACGAGGCATTACAGAGACATTCCCTAAACGTTGCACTTTTAAACGGGATCATGGGACAGTGGTTAGGACTCGATGAAAAAGATATCCGGAGTCTGATTTTAACAGGTGTGCTTCATGATATCGGAAAGACGAAGATCCCGGAAGAAATATTAAATGCACCGCGGAAACTGACACCGGAAGAATTTGAGGTTATGAAAAGACATCCGCTATATTCTTTTGAACTGCTTGGGGATGATATCAGCGAGGATGTACGCTATGCGGTACGCTGGCATCATGAAAAGCTGGATGGAAAAGGTTATCCGGACGGTTTAAAGGCAGAATCTATTTCTTATTTTGCAAGGATCACAACGATTTCTGATATTTATGATGCGATGCTTTCTGCACGCAGTTACAAAAAAGAGAAGATTCCGTTTGATGTACTGCAATGGTTTGTAACCGAGGGCAGCAAAGGAATTGACCAGAATCTTCTCAATATATTTATCAAAAATATGGTAAAAGTATACAAACAACAGCAGGTCATCATGTCAGACGGCAGGGAAGGGTGCGTGGAATATATCCCATTAAACGATATGGATCATCCGATCGTTTCTGTCGGAGAAGAAGTGAGACAGGTGGATGAAGACTGGTACTGCGTACATATGGTTTAAGATTCTAAAGGATCTTCGCAGAGGGTAAAATGATTGCGCTCCGTTGTAAGGAGACCCTCCCGCTGCATTTTTGAGAGTTCTGCAGAAAGTGCACTGCGGTCTACATTCAGGTAGTCTGCGAGCTGCTGTCTGTTAAACGGAATTGTAAAATCAAGACTGTTTGCGGCAGCAGACTGCGCAGACAGATAAGAGAGCAGCCGCCCGCGGATTGACTTTGGTGTGGTGTGGAAGATTCTGCGCGAAAGCAGCAGATTTTTCCGTGCCGAAATAAAAAACAAATTGTGGATCAGGCGGTTGTGATGTGTGCAGCTGTTTGTGCAGGTGGTAAGCAGCCGTCCTATATTTAAAAATAACACTTCGGTCTTTGCAGCCGCAGAGACCACATTGACCATCAGAGGTTCTTTTAACAGACTCGCATAAGTTTCGGCGAAGAAAAAGCCGGGAGTTATGTCATCTAGTACACTGTGATTTCCCCAGACATCATCACTTTCAATCTGAACATTTCCGGAGAGCACCAGTCCCATCGAATGTACACATTCTCCGGCATGATAGATGATCTCACCTTTTCCGTAGCTTCTTGTGACTGCACCGAGGCAGGAGAGCATTTCTTTGATTTCTTCCGGCGATTCGCCCGAAAACAGCATTGTCTGACTTAAAAACTGATAATCCATAAAAGAAAACCTTCTTTTTTCAAAAATTTTTAAAAATGTTGTTATGACAACATACTTTTGAAGAAAATTCTAGTATAGTGTACGAGTAATGTCAAGGGCACAGATGACAGGATGAGTAGCCTGAATCTGTGAACAGTAACCTGTGAACAGAACGAAAGAAAATGGAAGCGGAAAACAGGAGGAATTCATATGGTACGCAGAGTGATCCAGATAGACGAAGAAAAATGTAACGGTTGTGGAATTTGTGCGGAGGCATGCCACGAGGGCGCGATCGGCATCGTGGACGGAAAGGCAAAACTGCTTCGTGATGATTATTGTGACGGACTTGGCGACTGTCTGCCAAACTGTCCGGTCGGAGCGATCTCTTTTATCGAGCGTGAGGCAGCAGCTTATGATGAGGCAGCCGTACAGGAAAATAAAAAGAAAAAAATGCAGGCGATGGGACAGGCACCGGTTGGCGGATGCCCGGGTTCAAGAATGCGCCAGCTTGAAAGAAAACCTGCAGAAGAAAATCAGAATGCAGGTTCACCGGTCATCTCCCAATTGCGTCAGTGGCCGGTACAGATCAAACTTGCACCGGTCAATGCGCCTTATTTTGACGGGGCAAAACTTCTGATCGCGGCAGACTGTACCGCATACGCATACGGCAGTTTCCACCAGGATTTTATCCGTGGAAAAGTGACACTGATCGGATGCCCGAAATTAGATGACGTGGATTACAGTGAGAAGCTGACGGAGATCATCAGAAATAATGATATCAAGAGCGTGACGGTCGTTCGAATGGAAGTGCCTTGCTGTGGCGGACTGGAACATGCAGCAGTGACCGCATTAAAGAACAGTGGAAAATTCATTCCATGGAATGTTGTAACGATCTCAATTGACGGAAAAATTTTAGATTAAAAAGAAGGATAGTAGAAGGGAGAATCATATGTTTTGTTTTCAGTGTGAGCAGACAGCGGGATGCAGTGGATGTACAGGGGCAGCCGGCGTGTGTGGAAAGAAAAGCGTGACAGCGGATTTACAGGATGAACTGACAGGAGCACTTGTGGGACTTGCACATGCCTGCATGAATAATCCAAAGACAGAGCAGACAGACCGCATTATAATAGAAGGTTTATTCACAACGATCACGAATGTGAATTTTAATGATGAGACACTGCGTGAGATGATCGCCCATGTCCGGGAAGAAAAAGGAAGAGTGGTGCCGGGATGTGCAGCCTGCATGTCACCGTGCGGCAATACCAGCGATTATGATATGAAGCGGATGTGGGAGGCAGATGAGGATATCCGTTCCTTAAAATCCCTGATCTTATTCGGAATCCGCGGTATGGCAGCATACGCTTATCATGCCATGGTACTCGGCTATACAAATGAGGAAGTAAACGACTTTTTCTACCGTGCATTATTTGCAGTCGGAGAAGATTTCGAGATGGAAGATCTGCTTCCACTCGTGCTTGAGACAGGAAAAGTAAACCTTACCTGCATGGAAATGTTAGACCGTGCCAACACAGAAACTTTTGGAACCCCGGTACCGACGGAAGTTCCTCTGATGGTGGAAAAGGGACCGTTTATCGTCATTACCGGTCATGACCTTTATGACTTAAAACTGTTGTTAGAGCAGACAAAAGATAAGGGAATCAACATTTATACCCACGGCGAGATGCTGCCGGCACATGCCTACCCGGAATTAAAGAAATACCCACATTTAAAAGGCAACTTTGGTACCGCATGGCAGAATCAGCAGAAGGAGTTTGCAAATATCCCTGCACCGGTTCTTTATACGACAAACTGTCTGATGCCGGTCAAAGAGAGTTATGCGGACCGCGTGTTTACAACGGAGGTAGTATCTTATCCTGAAATGGTTCACATCGGAGAGGATAAGGATTTTACACCGGTCATCGAAAAAGCGTTAGAGCTTGGCGGTTACAAAGAGGATACTGCATTTACCGGAATCAACGGTGGAACAAAGGTCATGACAGGATTTGGACACGGAACGGTACTCGGCGTGGCAGATCAGGTGATCGCAGCCGTAAAATCCGGTGATATCCGCCATTTCTTCCTGGTAGGAGGCTGTGATGGCGCCCGTGTGGGAAGAAATTATTATACAGAGTTTGTAAAACAGACGCCAAAGGATACCATGATCTTAACACTTGCATGTGGAAAATACCGTTTCAATGATCTTGACCTTGGAACGATCGGTGGACTGCCGAGAATCCTTGATATGGGACAGTGCAACGATGCCTACAGTGCGATCCGTGTCGCAGTGGCACTTGCGGAGGCATTTGACTGTGGCGTGAATGAGCTGCCGCTTTCCATGGTGCTTTCCTGGTACGAACAGAAAGCAGTCTGCATTTTATTGACACTGCTCCACCTTGGTATCAAAAATATAAAACTGGGACCGACACTGCCGGCATTTATTTCACCAAATATCTTGAATTATCTGGTAGATAATTATGGAATCGCACCGATTACGACACCGGAAGCAGATTTAGCAGAGATCCTTGGATAAATCAATAAAATGAATGTTTTGGGTTCCTTTCTGTCGCCCTGAATGAGAAAAGGGGGTGTGAAAAATGATTTTTTATTTTTCATACTTCCTTTTTCTGGTTAAATGAAAAAATATACTGTATATTGTCGAATTTTGAGTTATAATAGATAATAAGTTTGTATTCAGGCTTGTCAGGAATGAGAATATTGTTTTTATAAAAAAGCACGAAATGGGGAATGGTATGGAAAGAATCTGGAATTTTTTTGAAAATATGAATGAATATGTATATGTTGCAGATGCGGATACCCATGAACTGGTTTATATGAATAAAAAGATGAGAGATACTTATGGGATACATTCAAAAGAAGAACTTGCCGGCAAAAAATGTTATGAATTGCTTCAGAATTCAAGCCTGCCCTGTACGATCTGCAATAATGATGAACTGCAGGAAGGACAGTTTAAGGAGTGGCGGTATTTTAACCCGCTTTTAAATAAATACTTTAAAATTAAGGATACTGTTGTGGAGGACAATGGCAGACGATATAGAATAGAGATTGCTCTGAATATAAGTTCTCAGGAACATCAGAAAAATGTGGTACGCCGCTACGAAAAACTGGAAAAAATCGTTAATGAGGGACTGCGTCTTGCCCTTGGAACATCTTCTGCGGATAAATCGCTGGACATCATTCTGGAATATATAGGAAAGGCATTAGATGGAGAGAGAACATATATTTTTGAGCATAATGAGAATGGGTACGATGACAACACTTACGAGTGGGTTGCAAATGGAATCAAGCCGGAGAAAGATAATTTACAGAACCTTCCACCAGAATTATGTGCCAACTGGTATCGGAATTTTCAAGAAGATAAAAACATTGTAATTGAAAATCTGGAGAACATCAGAGAGGAAGATTCGGAACAGTATAAGAATCTGAAACGTCAGGATATCCATTCACTGGTGGTTGTTCCACTTTATTGGGAGAAAAAGATCATTGGATTTTACGGAGTGGATAATCCACCGGCAGAATCATTAGATTATGTTTCCGATATGCTTCATATCATGGGATCTTTTATTGTTTCCTCCATTCGGAGAAGAAATCTGCTCCGTCAGTTAGAACGCATGAGTTATCGTGACCAGCTCACTCAGTTTGGCAATCGTTATGCGGTCGACTGGTTTGTGGAGCATGAGTGGAATGGGGAACAGATCGGTGTAGTGTACTGCGATATCACAGGGCTGAAAAAGGTCAATGATGAGCAGGGGCATGAAGCCGGAGATCGGTTGATCATCAGGGCATGTGAGTGCTTAGCGGGTGTATTTAAGGGGTATGGTCTGTATCGGATCGGCGGCGATGAATTTTTAGTACTTTGTCTTGGAATAGAGGAAAAAGACCTGAGGGAACACGTTGAGAAACTGCGCATGGATATGAAAGAACATCAGGTTACGATGGCGGTTGGCATGATATGGAAAGAACACGGTCCTAAGGATATTGATCTGCTTTTAAACGAATCGGAGCGCCTGATGTATGAGGATAAAGACAGGTATTATAAGGAACACGGACTGAAACGGCGCAGATAAATCCTTGTATTGCAGAATTAAGTGTTATATTTTCCTTCATGCTGGTCTCCTTCTGTTTATTCCCGGTAAATCTGTGCAAACCGGAAATTTCTGATGAATAACATGGTGCAGGATCGTTTTCGATTATTATATTTTACTGTGAGATTGTGATATTAGCAATAGTGAAATGGGGCAGAGAAGAGTTGAAAAGGCAGACGGATAA
>ERZ1673741.308-NODE-308-length-61841-cov-17.514680_pt1 | contig 61841 bp, 51 predicted proteins | sample MGYA00580209_ERZ1673741 | MGnify/ENA primary metagenome ERZ1673741 (study PRJEB41218, sample SAMN15661754) | gut metagenome | host: Homo sapiens | place: Canada: London | collected 2015-08-20/2019-03-30 | study: EMG produced TPA metagenomics assembly of... | reverse complement strand
CTCCATCACGGAAGTAAATGACGCAGCGGCGGCGAAGCTCCAGCTGGGCTTCAGGAGTGGTCTTGCGACCGTCGAAAGTAGCGGTAGATTTAATTTCGTAATTAATTTATCAAGTATAGCATAGCTAAAACCATTTGTCAACTATATCGATGCTGCATTAATAACAAGGATTTGAATGGCAAGATGGAGGCTGTCCGTGCGGTTGCTATACTGCATGGCGAGGCGTCCGGTTTGTTTTTATGTGCAACTTTAATCACACCGTGAACGCCTGTTTTCGTCTGTGCCACAATTACAAAAAATGATTGAGATCATTATTCGATCCTTTCAGGCCGCCTGAAAAAGAGAGGGCGCCTGCCGATCGAATTTGAGCCTCTTCTCAGGGCTCTGTGATCGATTGTCCGCATCCAGAATTTACCGACGATTTCCGCCCTTTCATCCATGTCCGACTCTGATACCCGCATCATCGAAGGCGCCTGCGCAAACCCCAACGAAGAGAACATCGACCGGGCGCTCCGTCCGACGAAGCTCGCCGACTACGTCGGCCAGCGCGCCGTGCGCGAGCAGCTTCAGATCTTCATCGAAGCCGCCCGCCGCCGCGGGGAGCCGCTCGATCACCTTCTTCTTTTCGGACCTCCCGGTCTCGGCAAAACGACGCTCGCCCACATCGTCGCCGCTGAAATGGGCGTGAATCTCAGGCAGACCTCGGGCCCTGTGCTCGAGCGACCGGGCGACCTCGCGGCAATCCTCACGAATCTTGAAAAGAACGACGTGCTCTTCATCGACGAGATTCATCGCCTCTCGCCCGTTGTGGAGGAAATCCTCTACCCGGCGCTCGAGGACTATCAGATCGACATCATGATCGGCGAAGGACCTGCGGCGCGCTCGATCAAGCTCGACCTCCCGCCCTTCACCCTGATCGGCGCCACCACACGCGCGGGCTCGCTCACCAACCCGCTTCGCGCGCGCTTCGGGATCGTCAACCAGCTGCAGTTTTACGATAAGGACGAGCTCACCACGATCGTGCGGCGGTCCGCGAAGCTCCTCAGCGTGGCGATTGAACCGGAGGGTGCTGCCGAAATCGCCGGCCGAAGCCGCGGCACACCCCGCGTCGCGAACAGACTTCTGCGGCGCGTTCGCGACTATGCGGAAGTGAAGCACGACGGCACGATCACGCGCGAGGTGGCGTCAGCCGCCCTTACGATGCTCGACGTCGACCCGGTGGGGCTCGACTTCATCGACAGGCGCTTCCTCCTCACGATTCTTGAAAAATTCGCTGGCGGCCCCGTCGGCATCGACAACCTTGCGGCCGCGATCGGCGAAGACCGCGAAACGCTCGAGGACGTGGTCGAACCCTACCTCATTCAGCAGGGGTTCCTGCAGCGAACGCCCCGCGGCCGCGTGGCGACGCTCCTCGCCTGGCAACACTTCGGGCTCACGCCGCCGACGGCGCCGGGAAGCGCCTCGCTCTTCGCGCAGAGCTAAGGAAGCCGGATCCTCGGCACGCTTGCGAGAAGCCTCTGCGTATAGGGGGCCCGGGGCGAATTCATCACCTGCACCGCCGATCCTTCCTCCACGATCCGGCCGCCTGCCATTACGGCAATCCGGTGCGCGAGATATTCGACGACGCCGAAGTTGTGCGTGATGAGCAGGTAGGAAAGCCCGCGCTCCTTCTGAAGCCTCAGAAGGAGATTGAGAATCTGCGCCTGCACGGAGACGTCAAGCGCCGACGTGGGTTCGTCGAGCAGAATGATTTCGGGTTCGGCGGCAAGCGCCCGGGCGATCGCAATTCTCTGGCGCTGTCCGCCCGAAAATTCATGCGGATAGCGCGTGCGGCTTCCGGCCGGAAGCCCCGTTTCGTCGAGAAGCCGCCCGATGCGGGCGCTTCTCTCTTCTCCATTGAGCTCCGGACAAAGGGCGATGAGCGCTTCGCCGATGAGTTCCTCGACCGTCATGCGGGGGTCAAGCGACGAGAAGGGATCCTGAAACACCACCTGAACGGCGCGCCGGAAGCGAAGCGGCCTCTGCGCACCAGCGCGGAAGGATTCGCCCTTAAGGAGAACAGTCCCTTCCGCGTGAAGTCCGCCCTCCAAAAGCCCGAGCGCCGCAAGCGCCGCCGTTGTCTTTCCGCTCCCCGATTCGCCGACGAGCGCGAGCGTGCGGGCGCGGGGAATTTCAAGGCTGAGGTCTGGAAGGATCACGCGGGGCCTCGCCTTCCGCAGAAGCTCCGCCGCTTTGTCCCGCAGACTTTTGGGCTCTACCTTCACGGAGAGATGCCGGATTTCGAGAAGCGCCCCGTCTGCTTCCTTTGCAGAACTTTCAGAAAGCGCTTCGCCGTCATTCCTCGACTTTGGGGCCGATAGTTCTCCTGCACGCCGGCAGCGCACGGTTCCCCGGCCGTCGCCTCGCGCTCTCTCCGACGGCGCCTCGCTTCTGCAGCGGCCCTCTGCATAGGGGCAGCGGGGCGCAAAGGCGCAGCCCTCCGGCGTGCGCGTGAGAAGCGGCACCGTCCCTTCAATGGGGTGAAGCCGTTTTTCGCGACTCTCCCCCCGGGGGAGCGCCTCAAGAAGCGCCCGTGCATAGGGGTGCTCCGGCGCACGGAAGAAATCCTCCGTGGGCGCGGTTTCAACGATTTCGCCCGCATACATGAGGGCCACCCGGTCGGCGATTCCCGGGAGGAGCGCAAGGTCGTGCGTGATCAGCAGAAGCGTGAGCCCGCGCTCGCGCTTCAGCCTCTTCAGTTCATCGAGCACCTGCGCCTGGAGCGTCACGTCGAGCGCCGTGGTGGGCTCGTCGGCAATCACGATGTCGGGTTCGGCCGAAAGCGCCATCGCAATCATTGCGCGCTGCTTCAGGCCTCCCGAAAGTTCATGCGGGAAAGCGTCGAAGCGCCGTTCGGGCTCGGGAACGCCCGCGCGCCGAAGCCACTCAATGGCAGTCGCCCGAGCTTCACTCGAAGTCATTTTCCGGTGCGCCCGGATCATTTCCACGATCTGCGCGCCAACGGTCATCACCGGATTAAAGCTCGTTGCGGGTTCCTGAAAAATGAGCGCGATCCGCGCGCCCCGGAAGGCGCGCATTTCTGACTCCATAAGGGAGAGGAGCTCCGTCCCGTCAAAATCAATGCGCCCCGTCGGGGTCCGCGCATCTTCCGGCAGGAGCCGCATCAGGGCCGAGGCGGCCATGCTTTTGCCGCAGCCGGATTCGCCCACGAGCGCGAGCGTTTCACCGCGCTTCAAATCAAAGGAAACGCGCCTCACCGCATGGAGCGTTCCGCCTTCAAGCGGAAGGTCGACGGAGAGGGTCTTGACGGAAAGCAGCGGCTTGTCGCTCACGATTCCTCCTTCTCGTTCTTTTCTTCCTGAGGAGCGCTCTTCGCCGCGGCGCGCGGATCGAAGGCATCCCTTACGGCCGAGGCAAAGAGATTGGCAGGAAGCACCAGCGCAACGAGGAAGATGAAGCTTGCCGCGAGGTTCCACCAGACCATCGGGGAGCGCGAGAGTTCGCTTCTCGCCGCATTGATCATGGTGCCGAAGGAGTGCATCGCCGGATCAACGCCGACACCGACATAGGAAAGAACGGCTTCATAAAGCACGATCCCCGAAAAATCGAGCACCGTCACGATGAGCACGATGTGCATGACGTTGGGAAGGATGTGCCTGCGCATGATCGTGAAGGGACTGACGCCGAGGGCCTTCGCGGCCGTCACGTAGTCGAGGGTCGAAAGCTTCATCGTCTCCGCCCGCAGAAGCCTCGCGAGCGTGGCCCACCCCGTCATGCCGATGATGACGGCAAGGAGCATGAGGCGCAGATCCGCGCGCTCAAGGCTCGTCTGATACCACACGTCGTTCTTGTCGAGGAAGACCTGCACCATGAGGACGGAGGCCGCAATGAGAAGCACGCTCGGAATCGAGGAGATGGTCGTGTAGATGTATTGAATCACGTCGTCGACGCGGCCCTTAAAGTACCCCGCGGCAATGCCGAGCGTCACGGCGAAGGGGAGCGTTGCCAGGGTCGCGAGCGTCCCGATCACGACGGCCGTGCGGATGCTCTTCACCGCCTCGTAGAGAACGTCGTTGCCGACCGCATCCGTCCCGAAAACGTGCCAGCCCGGCCAGACGAGAAGGAGCCAGACGAAAAGCAGCCAGAAGACGGTGAGAGTGAGAAGCGCCGGCCGCCAGAGGAAGCTCCCGTCGCTGTTTCCGATGATTTTCATAGCCTCGGCAAACGTCCTTCCCCGCCGGTGCGCAATGAAGAGCCCGATAAAGATCCAGCCGAGAATCGCCGTCACGCCTCCGGCAATAGCGGCAATGAGCGTCCTTCTCGCGATCTCCACCATCTTTGTCCGATGGGGCGGGAGCTTTCCGGCATGGATGAGCGGCTGATAGTCGCGAACGGCCTTCCCGTCCCGAATGACGGTCGTGCGGTCGAATTCATGCGTTGCAAAGGGGCGCGAATAGCTTCGTTCGTCCCCTGCCGCGCCGAGCCTTTCAAGAATGAAGGCGTCAAGGAGTGACTTCACTTCCGCCGAATAGGCCGCGGGCGCATCCTGAGAGGCGCCGGGAGCCGGAGGCAGAGCATCCCTCCAGTGAATGCTGTCGGCGAGCGCCGTCAGAAGGAAGACTCCGAGAATGGCGGCGGAAGCGGCGGCAGCCGGCCGCGCAAAGGCGCGCCTCCAGCGGCGCGAGAGGTCTTCGGAGCGCCGCACGAAATAAACGGCCCAGACGAGAAAGGCGACGAGGAGCCAGGCGACGATGTCCGTGGGAAGAATGACGGGGAGCATGATTCGGTTGCTTCGGAGAGTCTCGGTCAGGAAAGGCGGATGCGCGGATCAACCCACGCGTAGACAAGGTCCGTAAGAATAAGACCGACAATGTAGGCAAGGGTCCCGAGGAACACCATCGTGCGGACAATCGAAAAGTCCTGCGCGCCGAGGGCGTCGAGCGTATAGCTCCCGAGCCCGGGGATGCCGAAGAAATTCTCCATGATGAGGCTTCCCATGAAGAGCATCGGGATCACGGCAACGGACGAGGTGATGATGGGAAGAAGGGCATTCCTGAGCACGTGGCGCCTCAGGACCTCGCCTTCTGTCAGCCCCTTCGATCGCGCCGTGCGGACGTAGTCGCGCCCCATTTCCTCGAGGAACATGGCGCGGTAGAGAAGCGTATCGCTCCCGAGGCGCGAGAAAAGCGCGATCAGCACCGGGAGGACGAGAAAGGCGACCATCCCCGGCCCGTCCGTCCATCCCGAGACGGGCGCAATCTGCATGACCTTTGAAAAGAGCCACTGCCCGACGATGATGTAGAAGAGCCCGGAAATGGACATGAGAAAAACCGAAAATCCGATCGCCGCCGCCTCCACCTTCGTTCGCCGGAAGAAGACCACAAGAAGCGACCAGGAAACCATCACGATGAGTCCGAGGATGAAGGTCGGAAGCGCGAGCGCGAGGGAGGGCCACATGCGGGTGGAGATCTCATACCCGATGTCGCGGCCGCTGTCGCTTCTGCCGAAGTCGAGCGCAAGGAGCGGGACGCTCTTTTCAAAGAAGATCGTGTCCGTAAGCTTCTCCGCGCCTTCTTTTTCGCCGTTGAAGAAAAGAGGCTTGTCGAGCCTGCGCGCCGCCTTCCACGATTCGATGGCATCGGCCGTTACGCGCCGGCCGCCCAGATTGAGGCGCGCCATGTCGTCGGGCGTATTGACGGCAAAAAAGAGCACGAAAGTGAGGAGATTGACGCCGAAAAGAATAAGAACGCCGTAGGCGATGCGCCTCAGGAGATAGGTGAGCATGTCTCTTTATTTCCTTTCAAGCGGACGCATTCTCAGGCTTTCGCGCCGCACAATGAGCTCCGCCGCGCCCCTCAGGAGCATCAGGAGAGAGAAGACGAGGAGCCCGAACGGCCAGAGAACGGGCTTGTTCCATTCGATCAAGCGCTCGACCCGGGTCTTTTCATCGACCTTGAGATACTGAAGGCTGTTCTGCACCATGCCGGAAGGCTTAGCATTCCCCACCCACGCGTGGTAGGCCGCAGCTCCGGGCGGGAAGTAGCCGAAAAGAATCGGCGCATCCTTCTGCAGAATCCGGATCATGCGATCGATGAGCTCGGCCCGCCGGGGTCCGTCCTCAAGAAAGCGCATTTCGCGGAACGCCGCATCAAATGCTTCGCTCTCATAGTTCGCGGCATTCTCGCCTTCGTTCTTCACCTTACCGTTGGGACCATAGAAGAGAAAGAGGAAGTTTTCCGCATCCGGATAGTCCGCATTCCACCCCCAGAAGAAGATCTGGGCCGCGCCCTTCATCATTTTTTCCTGGAAGCGGTTGTAGTCGGTCGCACGGATTTCAAGCTGAATGCCGAGCTTTTTGAACTGCCTCTGATACCACTCAAGATAGGCGCTGCCGCCCTGGGCGGCATTCTGATAATCGAAATAGAGAACAAGGGGCGCGCCCGTCCTGGCGTCCCGCCCGTCCGGGTAGCCCGCGAGCGCGAGAAGGCGCTTTGCCTCCTCAATCGGCTTTCTCACGGCTCTTCCGGAAGCGTCCTTCTCATACACCTCAGGATTAAAGGCCGAGGGGCCGTCGTCTCGCCAGCCGAAGAGCCCCGGAGGAATCGGTCCGTGCGCGGGCATCCCCTGATTCTTCTGGAAGATCGCAATGTTTTCCTCCCAGTCAACCGCAATCGCGATCGCCTGACGGAGGTACCGGTGGCGCTCCGCCTCTTCAGGGGTCCTCCCGCCCCCGACCACCGGATCGAGCCAGTTGAAGCCGAGGTACCAGAGTCCCGTCTGGACGGTTTTCGGGAATTTGAGCTCGCGCTCCCGATAGAGGCTTGCCTTTCCGGGATCGTCCTCCATGGCAACGAGGTACCCGAGCCCAGTATCGACGCGCTCGATGAAGGGACTGTCGTAGTAGCCCGCGAGGAACTTCGACTGAAGCGGCATCGCTTCCTTCTCGATTTCAAACACCACGCGGTCGACGAAGGGCAGAGGCTTACCGCAGTCGGCAAGCAGTCCGGCCTCTCTGTCGCCAGGTTCGCCCTCGCAGGGATAAGTTCCGTGCGCATAGAGGGGATTGCGCTCAAGCTCGTGGCGGCGGTTTTCAAGGAAGGTCTTCATCTGGAAGGCGCCCGTGCCGACGGGCCAGGTGTCGAGCGACACATTGTTGCCCCGGAGTCCGGGCTGGGCGTAAAACTTTTCCGCTTCCGGAGGCACGGGCGCGAAGAAGGTCATCGCAAGCCAGTAGGAGAACTGCGGGTCCTTGCCCTTCACGCGAATGCGGAAGCGGTAGCGGTCAATTACCTCAACGCCCGCGAACGGAATGCTCATGAGGTCGAGCCAGGCATCGGAGGGAGCCCCCGCGTCGCGCATGGTCTTCCATTTCTGACGGAGCGCCTCGCGAAATTCCTGGAATCCGACAATCCGCGCGCTCATCGTGCCGAAAATGGGACTTGCCACCTGCGGACTCGCGATGCGGCGGATGCCGTTCACGTAGTCGGCGGCAACGAGCTCGCGCGTATCCGCCTTCGGAAGGTCTAGGGGACTTCTCACGCGCGAGGCTTCCTCAGCAGAGAGCGCGTGATAGAGATATTTCCCGTCCGGGCCTTTCGCAAAGGCCGGATGCGGCGCATAGAGGATCCCGGTGCGGATGCGGATTTCGTAGCGCGACTCCGCAATCAGGGCGGGATCGGCGTCGGGCGGGAGCGCCTTCCCGTCGCGGTCGAAATAAAGCGGCGCCGCAACGGCCTCGGCCGTCCGGGGTTCGAGTACGTAGGGGCGCTTGAGATACGCATACTGGTAAGGCGGCTCATAGACCGCATAGGTATAAGCGGTCTCGTCCGACGAATAGGATTTCTGCGGATCAAGCGTTCTCGGGCTTCTCGAGCCGAAGGCCGTAAAGAGCGTTTTCTCTCCATAGTCGGAGAGCGGCCGGGGACTCGTCGGAGCCTCCGGGAGCAGAAGGCCGAGAAGAAGGGCCGAGAGCACTGCAGCGGCGGTGCAGAGCACCACGGAGAGTGCCGGACTCACGTCCGCCGCCCGCTCAATCCATCCTCGACGCCTCACGCCTCTCTCCATGATGCCTCTCTTCTATTGCAAAACATTGCCGCCGGGCCCTTTCAGGGCTCGTCCACCGCGGTCAACCCCCTATACTACGAGATGCTTTGCGCCCCCAATGTGCGCGGCACCCACTTCAAGATTCGCTCTCAGCTTTTCCCTGACACCATGTCTCAGTTTACAGCCCGCTTTCCCGTTCATATTTACTGGGAAGATACGGATGCGGGCGGCATCGTCTACCACAGCAACTACCTGAAATACATGGAGCGCGCGCGCTCAGACCTGATGCGCCGGCTTGCCGTCTCGCAGGCGGGCGAGCTCACGAACCCCGACGGGCAGCTCTTTGTGGCGGTGAGCGTCTCGATCCGCTACCGGAGAGCCGCGCGCCTTGACGACGACCTGACGGTCGTCACACGCGTAAAGCAGCTGAGGCGCGCCTCCATCGTCTTCGAGCAGAACGTCGTCAACGCAAAGGGCGAGCTCGTGACCGAGGGCGAAGTTCGCGTCGGGTGCGTGAGCCGCTCGACGCTTGCGCCCTCCGCCATGAAGAATGAGCTCTACGAGCGCATCTGCCGGCTTCTCGATGAAGCCGAGGCCCCTGCGAACTGATTTTTCCTTTCTCCTTAAACATCCTTTTTTCCTCAAATGAACGCTACCGCCGATCTTTCGATCCTCACGCTCATTGCCAATGCGAGCATTGTGGTGAAGATCGTTCTTGCCATCCTGATCGTGCTCTCGCTTGCGAGCTGGACCGTGATCTTCCGCAAATTCTTTGCGATTACCCGCGCCACGCGCCAGACGGATGACTTCGAGTCGCGCTTCTGGTCCGGCACCGAGCTCACGAAGCTCCTCGAAACCGCCAACCGCTCGCGCGATGCCGCCGGGATGGAGGAGCGCATCTTTGCTGCCGGCATGAATGAATTCATGAAGCAACGCCAGTCGCCGGCCTCGGGCGGCGACGTCGTCAACCGCGTTTCGCGCGCGATGCGCGCCGTTTTCACGCGTGAAATGGACCACCTCGAAGGGGGGCTTCCGCTTCTCGCCTCGATCGGCTCGACCTCTCCATACATCGGCCTCTTCGGCACGGTCTGGGGCATCATGAACGCCTTTACCGGGCTCTCAAGCCTTGAGAACGCGAGCCTCGCCGTCGTGGCTCCGGGCATTGCCGAAGCGCTCGTCGCCACGGCAATCGGCCTCTTTGCCGCCATTCCCGCGGTTGCCGCCTACAACTACTTCAACAACCGCACGGGTCGCCTTTCCAACCGCGTCGAGGGCTTCAGCGAGGAGTTCCTCAACATCCTCGAACGCCAGTCGCGGAGCTAACCTGCCATGCCGCTTCGCTCCAGCAACCGCCGCCGCGGCCTGATGGCCGAAATCAACGTCGTGCCATACATCGACGTGATGCTCGTGCTCGTCGTCATCCTGATGGTGGCCGCACCTTTCGTGAATCCGAGCGTGGTGAATCTCCCCTCGGTCAACAAAGCTTCGAATGCCCCGGAAAAGGTGGTCGAGGTCATCGTCTATCCGGACGGCCGGATGTCGCTTCGCTCCGGCAAGGACATGAAGCCCACGGACATGCCGGGGCTCGTCGCCGCCGTGCGGGAAGCCCAGGCGGGCGACCCCAAGACCCCCGTCGTCATTGCGGCCGACAAGAACGTCCGCTATGAGGAAGTCGTCAACGTCATGAAGTCGCTTCAGGCTGCCAACGTCGAGCGCGTCGGACTCTCCCTCAAGGTGGAGCGTTCCGCCGCCGCGCGATAGGAGCGCGCCCCATGATCAAGCTCACTGAAGAAGAGATCACCCGCGAGCGCTTCCGCCGGGAGGACCGACGGGACGCCTTCCCTGCCGCCATCCTTTCCGTGGCGGTTCACGGCGCTCTGTTCGCGGGTCTCTTCACCGTGTTCCAGTGGAATACGGCTCCTGAGACAGTTTATGCCGAACTCTGGGCGCCCGAGGATGTCTCGGGCGGCAGCGACCCGTCGGGCGTCGCGGAGAAGGTCCCCGAGGAAACGGGCCGCGACGAGGCGGACGCTCCGGAAAAGAAGGCCGCGGAACCCGAGCCCGAACCGGAACCCAAGCCTGAGCCCAAGCCGGAACCTGAACCTGCTGCGCCGCCGGAACCTGCCGGGCCGACGCCTGAAGAGCTCGCCGCAGAAAAGGCCCGCGAAGCTGCGCGTCTTGAAGAGGAGCAGATTGCGCGCCAGGCCCGCGAGGAAATGGAAGCCCGCAGGGCCGAAGAGGAGCGCATTGCTCAGGAACGCGCCCGCGCCGAGGAAATCGAGCGCATGCGTCAGGAAGCAATTGAAGCCGAACGCCGCCGCGCGCAGGAAGAGGAAAAGCGCCTCGAGGAGGAGCGGCTCGCCCAGGAGCGGCTCGCAGAAGCCGCGAGGAAGGCCGAGGAAGCGAAGAAGGCTGAGGAAGCTCGCCGCGCCGAAGAGGCCCGCATCGCTGAGGAGCAGCGAAAGGCTGAGGAAGCCCGCATCGCCGAGGAAAAGCGCCAGGCCGCTGAGGCCGAAGCCCGCCGCATTGCCGAAGAGCTTCGGGTCGCTGAGGAAAAGCGTCAGGCTGAGGAAGCCGCCAAAAAGGCTGCAGCCGAAAAGAAGGCCCGCGAGGAAGCCGAGGAGCGCCGCCGCGTTGCGCAGCGCTTCCGCGAGCAGGAGCTTGCCCGCCTTTCGGCCAAGGTGGATCCGAACGCCCAGCGCTCCGGCACGACGACGGGCGACCGCAGGAATTTCCGGCGGTCCCTCACGGGATCGGCGCTTGCCACCTGGTCCAACCAGGTGCGCAGCTGCATCCGTCCCAACATCACGATCGACGTGCCCGCAACCACGCGGCCCGGTCAGTATCGAGCGGTCTACAGCCTCCAGCTTCTCCCGACGGGCGAACAGGTGGGAACGCCGAAGCTCGTGACCCCCTCGGGGTGGCCTGCTTACGATGCCGCCGTTGCCCGCGCGATCCGCCTCTGTAATCCGCTGCCGCGCCCAGGCGCGGGCGAGGACATGCCGCGCGAGATTTCGCTCAGCTTCGATCCGGTTGAGGACAAGCAGTAAGCGCACCCCAGGCGCCTTTTCGATAAAAGGCGCCCCGCAGAGACAAATTCGCCCGGTCCGGCTATTACTGCCGGACCGGGCGAATTTTTTATTGCAGGGAATTCATGCACTCCCTTCTCAGGGGAGTGCGCCTCTCTTCTCAGCGCGCAACGCGGGATGCAACGAAGTCTGCGGCTTCCTCAACCTTCACCATCGTCTTTTCGGCGAGGTTCGTGCGGTCGGCATATTCGACTTCGCCCGTCTTGAGGCCGCGGTCGCCGATCACGACGCGGTGCGGCACGCCGATCAGCTCCCACTCGGCAAACATCACGCCCGGACGCATGTCGCGGTCGTCGAGGATCACGTCGACGCCCTTCGCGAGGAGCTCCTCATAGAGCTTGTCGGCCGCGGCGCGGACGGCTTCGCTCTTCGCGTAGTTCATCGGGCAGATCACCACTTCAAAGGGGGCAATGGCGTCGGGCCACATGATGCCCTTGTCGTCGTGACGCTGCTCGATCGCGGCGCCCGCCACGCGGGTGACGCCGATGCCGTAGCAGCCCATCTGCATGGGCTGGGGCTTGCCGTTTTCGTCGAGGAAGTTGGCCTGCATCGGGGCCGAATAGCGGGTGCCCAAGAAGAAGACGTGGCCCACTTCAATGCCGCGCTGCAGACGGAGCACGCCCTTGCCGTCGGGCGACTGGTCGCCCTCGACGACGTTGCGCAGATCCATCACGACGGGTTCCGGCAGGTCGCGCCCGAAGTTGACGCCCGTGTAGTGGTAGCCCTCTTCGTTGGCGCCGCAGCAGAAGTCGCTCATGTCGGCCGCGGTCTTGTCGGCATACACCGCCACGTCGCCCTTGAGGCCGATGGGGCCGAGGTAGCCCGGCTTCGAGCCGAAGGCGGCAAGGATTTCCTGGTCGGTCGCGAAGCGGAAGCCTTCCTTCAGTTCAGGAATATGGCCCGCCTTCACTTCGTTGAGTTCATGATCGGCGCGAAGGAGCACGAGGACGATCTTCGCCGGGAGCGGCTCGCCCTTTTCGTTCGTGCGGTCGGCGGCAAGCACGACGCTCTTGATCGAGGAAAGGAACGGGATGCCGAGATATTCGGTCACGAGCTCGCACTTTTCCTGACCCGGAGTCGCGTGCTTTTCCATCTTTTCCTTCGGTTCCGCACGGCCCGGGAGCACGGAGGAAGCTTCCGCAAGCTCAATATTGGCCGCGTAGTCGGAATCCGGGCAGTAGGCGATGACGTCCTCGCCCGCGTTTGCGATCACCTGGAACTCGTGCGACCGGGAGCCGCCGATCGAGCCCGTGTCGGCGCGCACGGCGCGGAAGACGAGGCCGATGCGGTTGAAAATCCTCTGATAGGCCTCGTACATCCTGTCGTAGGACTTCCCGGCGCCTTCCTCGTCGCGGTCGAACGAGTACGCGTCCTTCATCGTGAATTCGCGGCCGCGCATCACGCCGAAGCGCGGACGGCGCTCGTCGCGGAACTTCGTCTGAATGTGGAAGAAGTTGACGGGGAGCTGACGCCAGCTCTTGATTTCCTGACGCGCCACATCCGTAATCACCTCTTCGGAAGTCGGCTGAATCACGAAGTCGCGCATGTGGCGGTCCTTGATGCGCAAAAGCTCAGGACCGTACTTTTCCCAGCGGCCGGTTTCCTGCCAGAGTTCCGCCGGCTGAACCATCGGCATGAGGAGCTCAATCGAGCCCGCGCGGACCATTTCCTCGCGGATGATCTTCTCGATCTTGCGGATGACGCGCAGACCAAGAGGCATGTAGGTGTAGACGCCCGCGGCAAGCTTCTTGATCATGCCGGAGCGGATCATGTACTGCTGGCTGATGACGTCGGCATCGGCGGGGGCTTCTTTGAGAGTCGAAATAAAGAATGAACGGGCTCGCATAGGATTCAATTCCGGCTTCCTCAAGGAGCTTCAGGGGCGTCCTGCCCTCTCGTGCTCCTGCGGGAAGCGTTTGGGAGTGTTGAAGCCGCTTTCGCGAGCGCTGAATGGCAGTCATGCGGAAGCGGCAAAAAAAGCGGGAGATATTTTAAATTCAGAGCATGACAAGATTGTCGCGATGGATCATCTCGGGCGCATCGCAGGCGCCGAGAATGCGGCTGATGTCCTCCGTGTGCGCGCGGCAGATGCGGCGGGCGTCATCGCTCGCGTAGCTCACGAGCCCGCGGGCGACCTCATGGCCTTCCTCGTCGACGCAGACCACCATTTCGCCTCTCACGAAGTCGCCTTCAACGGCCTTGACGCCAACAGGAAGAAGCGACGTATGGCTTTCGCGGAGCGCGCGCACGGCGCCCGGGTCGAGCACGAGCCGGCCGGCGGAGCGCAGATGATCCGCAATCCACTGCTTTCTCGCGTGAAGCACCGACGAAGCGGGCTTCAGATGCGTGCCGATCATTTCGCCCTCGGCGAGACGCACCAGCACGTTTTCCTCCCGGCCCGAGGCAATGATGGTGCCCGCGCCTGAACGCGCGGCGCGCTTTGCGGCGAGGATCTTCGTGATCATGCCGCCCTTCGAGAGCTGGCTCGCGGCGCCTCCTGCCATTTTTTCGAGCTTCGGGTCGCCGGCAGTGGCTTCCGCGACGAATTCCGCATCCGGGTTCGAGCGGGGATCCGCCGTATAGAGCCCCTTCTGATCCGTGAGGATCACAAGCACATCAGCTTCAACGAGGTTCGTAACGAGCGCGCCCAGCGTATCGTTGTCGCCCACCTTGATTTCCTCCGTCACCACGGTGTCGTTCTCGTTAATGACGGGAACGATCCCGAGGGAAAGAAGCTCAATCAGGGTCATGCGGGCATTGAGATACTGCTCGCGGTCGGCGAGGTTCGCATGCGTGAGGAGAATCTGCGCCGTCCCGATGCCGTGGGCGGCGAAATGCTCCTCATAGGCCTGCACGAGACCCATCTGTCCAACGGCGGCGGCCGCCTGAAGCTCGCAGACGCGCGAGGGGCGCGTGGTCCAGCCGAGGCGCTTCATGCCTTCCACAATGGCGCCGGAACTCACGAGCACAACCTCGCGCCCCATGGCGCGCAGCTCGGCAATCTGATGCGCCCAGCGCTCGATCGCCTCGATGTCGACGCCTCGTCCCTCGTTGGTGACGAGCGCGCTACCGACCTTGACGACGATGCGGCGGGCATTCTCTAAGAGTGAAGTCATGTTGCGACCTTCGAAGAATTCGGGCGGCGCATGCTTCACTGAAGAAAAGCTCCGCCCGGGGGAAAGAGAATCTCGTCAGACGTCTTTAATTGGCAGCCGGATCAAAGGGAGTATTGCGCGCTTCGTCGAAGCGCTCGTCGTCCAGGAACTGCTGCTCGGCGCGACGATCCTCGTCGATCTTCTGAGCGAGCTTGTTCACAAGCTCCGGGAGCCCCTCGCGGGTGGCGGCCGAGACGGCGAATACCGGCTCATGCTCGCGGGCGAAGGCATCGCGGAACTTCTTGATGAGCGCCTCGCGATCCTCTTCGGGGACGAGATCCATTTTGTTGAGGACCACCCAGCGGGGCTTGGCGGCAAGCTCCGGATCGTACTTTTCGAGTTCGCCCACAAGCGCGTGCGCCTGCTCGAAGGGATCAACAGATTCGTCGATCGGGCAGGCATCGATCACATGGAGCAGCACCTTCGTGCGCGAAAGATGACGGAGGAACAGGTGTCCGAGGCCGGCGCCTTCCGCCGCGCCTTCGATGAGGCCGGGGACGTCGGCAAGGACGAAGCTCTGCTCCGGACCCACGCGCACCACGCCGAGGTGCGGATGAAGCGTTGTAAAGGGATAGTCCGCAATCTTCGGGCGGGCATTGGACACCGACGAAATGAGGGTGGACTTGCCGGCATTGGGCATCCCGAGAAGGCCCACATCAGCGAGCACCTTGAGTTCGAGCTCGAGCGAGCGGTACTGACCGGGTTCGCCCGGCGTGAACTGGCGCGGAGCGCGGTTGACGGAGCTCTTGAAGTGAAGGTTCCCGAGACCGCCCTTGCCGCCGGCGGCAAGAAGCGCGCGGGCGCCGTGTTCAGCGAGGTCGGCAACCGTTTCGCCCGTATCCGTGTCGCGGATGATCGTGCCCACGGGCATGCGCAGGACGATGTCCTTGCCGCCCGCGCCGTAGCAGTCTGCGCCGCGACCGTTTTCGCCCGCGGGAGCGAAGAACTTTCTCGTGTACTGATAGTCGACGAGCGTATTGATGTTGCGGTCAGCCTCAGCCCACACGGAGCCGCCGCGGCCGCCGTCGCCGCCGTCAGGGCCGCCCTTCGGAATGAACTTCTCGCGGCGGAAGCTCGCGGCGCCGTTGCCGCCCTTGCCGCCCTGAACCTCGATTCTGGCTTCGTCGACGAATTTCACAATAGGCCTCGATAAAAATGTCGGGGAATAAAAAAGACTGAGGATGCTTATAACGCAAAAGCCCAGCCGGGAGATCCGCACTGGGCTTTTTTTCGATCCGGAACGGACCTCCGCTTCATAAGGAGCAGAAGTCCGTTTTCGTCCGGCCGGCTGATCTCAAATGTAGAGGAGATCAGAGGGCCGTCGGTTCGACGTGAACGTAGTGGCGATGGAACGCACCCTTCACTTCGAACTTGACGACGCCGTCGACAAGCGCGTAGAGGGTGTAGTCCTTGCCCGTGCCGACATTGTCGCCGGCATGGAACTGCGTGCCGCGCTGACGGACGATGATGCCGCCGGCGTTGATGGCCGCATTGCCGAAAACCTTCACGCCAAGGCGCTTCGCCTTGGAATCACGACCGTTGCGGGTAGAGCCGCCGCCTTTCTTATGTGCCATTTTCTTTTACTCAAAGAGAGGAATTAAGAACCAATCAAGCATTGATCGCGTCGATGCGAACTTCAGCGAAGTGCTGGCGATGACCGCCGGACTTCATGGAGTGCTTACGACGGCGGAACTTGAAGATGCGAACCTTGTCGGTACGGCCGAGCTTAGTGATGGTGCCCGTAACAGTGGCGCCCTCAACAACGGGCTTGCCAACCTTGAGGCCGTCCTCGCCGGAAACGGCGAGAACTTCGGTGAAGGTAACCTGGGAGCCGGCGTCCTGGCCGAGAAGCTCGACCTGAACGGAATCGCCGACGCTGACGCGGTACTGCTTACCGCCGGTCTTGATGATCGCGTACATGTAAATAAACCTCGCCGCCCCGCTTCAACCTGAAAATCCAGGTTTATGCGAAGCCTTTTTGTACTCGACGTGCCTGTGCGGCCGGAGGGGATCCCCGGCAGGCACACTCTGGGCGCGTCCATTGCGTGGAAAGAGGCGCATTATTTCACCCGCATGAAGGGCGCGTCAAGCGAAATTCCCATTTTTCCGCATGACTATCCGAGATCATGCAGAAAGCGGGCGCAGTGCCCTTCGTTATACTTTGTTTCTCTCTTTCCGGCTTCGTCTTCCGATGTTGCCGGACACCTGAAAACAGGCAGCAACCAAGCACTATGACTCAAACCACTTCTGCCGAAGACCCGAAGGCGCTCGTGCGCCGGCTTCTCGCCCCCATTGCGCCCGACATGAAAGCGGTCGACGACGTGATCCGCAGCGAACTCGCGAGCGACGTGAGCCGCATGCATGAAATCAGCGACTACATCACGAGCGCTGGCGGCAAGCGCATGCGCCCGGCGCTCCTGATCCTCATCTGCCGCGCGCTCGGCTACAAGGGCGATCTCTGCTGCTACCTCGGCGCCACGATTGAGCTTCTGCATACCGCAACCCTCATGCACGACGACGTGGTCGACGAAAGCGCCATGCGCCGCGGCCGTCCGACTGCCAATGCCCGCTGGGGCAACGGCGCGGCGGTGCTCGTGGGCGACTTCCTCTACACGCGCTCCTTCCAGATGATGGTCCGCGCAGGGAACCTGCGCGTCATGGAAGCGCTCTCGAACGCCGCGAACCGCCTCGCTGAAGGCGAAGTCATTCAGATGGTGAACGCGCACGACCCGTCGGTCGACGAGACGCGCTACTTCAGGGTGATTGAGCGCAAAACCGCCTGCCTCTTCGAGGCCGGCGCCCGCATGGCGGCCGCCATTGCCGAATGCTCGCCCGAAGCTGAGGAAGCCGTCGCCGAATACGCGCTCGCGCTCGGCAACGCCTTCCAGATCGCCGACGACATCCTCGACTACACCGGCGTTGCCAAGGACATCGGCAAAAACCTCGGCGCCGACCTGAGAGAAGGCAAGATGACGCTTCCGCTCATCTATGCCCGAACCTCCGCCACGCCCGAGGAACAGGCGCTCATCGACGAGGCTGTCCGAAAAGGCGACGGAGATTTTGACAAAATCTCTTCCATTGTGATAAGATCCGGCGCTCTTGATCGTTGCAAGACGCGAGCGGAACAGGAACTCGAAAGAGGCCGCAAGGCACTTTCTAAAATTCCCCCTTCCATTTTCAATTCAAGTCTGCTAGAATTGCTGTCCTTCACTGTTAGACGTGATCGATAAGCGTTCAAACGATGAAGATCTCGGGGTGTAGCTCAGCCTGGTAGAGTACTACGTTCGGGACGTAGGAGTCGGAGGTTCGAATCCTCTCACCCCGACCAGGTTTCAAAGGCGCTGTTTCGCAAGGAACAGCGCCTTTTCTCTTATCTGCATCGGGGGATTTTCATGGGCTGGATTCTGGGACTTACCGGAGGCGCCGGATCAGGCAAAAGCACTGCCGCAGCGTTTTTGGCCGACATGGGTTATCCCGTCGTGGATGCCGATCAGGTCTCCCGCGCGCTCACCGCTACAGGCGGCGAAGCCATGCCCGAAATCATCCGGGCGTTCGGAAGCGGCATGACGACGCCCGACGGCGCGCTCGACCGTCCGAAGATGCGCGAGCTCGTCTTTCGCGACAGGGATGCAAGAAAAAAGCTCGAAGCTATCGTGCACGCGAAGCTCGCCCTCAAAGTCGACCACCTGCTCTACGACGTGCATAAGGATGCCCCCGTCGTCATTTACGACTGCCCGCTTCTGATTGAAAGCCCTGCTGCACGGGAACGTGCCGACCGCATTCTCGTGATTGATGCGCCGGAAGCTCTCCAGATCGAAAGACTTGGGACCCGTTCGGGCCTTTTCCCAGACGCTGCAAAGCGCCTTCTGGCCGCTCAGGCATCGCGCCGTGAAAGGCTTCTCGCCGCCGACGACGTCATCATGAATGACTGCACGAAGGAATGCTTCGAAAGACGCGTGCGCTCCTGGGCTGAAGCGGTTCTTCCTCAGATTCGCGCCTGAAAGCGCCTCAGAAGGAGCAGAGCAAGAATCTTTGCCATCTTTTGCCGGCGCTTCACTCGCGATTGCGGCTCCGTTAAGATGTACTGACGACGGCGGCCTCTTCAGGGCCGCGGCTATCCCGACGCTTTTTCACCCCGCCCAATGCAGAACTCCGGCTTGCTTCTCTACGAATTTCCCTGCAGCGAAAAGAACCGCTTCTTTCTCCGGTTCGAATCGCTCGCGAAGCGCTTTGACTGGTACTGCAGTCAGGACTGCGCCATTGCGCATCAGGCCGCGATCGGCACGATTTTCGATCTCGCCGACGTAGCTGCAAGAAGCGACCTCAGAAACGACCTGGTGCAGGAGCTTCTGCGTCAGAAATGCGCGCTTGAGGCGAGGTTCCGAGAAAAGGGATCTCCGGACGAGAACCTTTCCGAACTTCTTCAGGAAGTGAGCAGCGTCTCGCGCGAGGTCTCTCAGGTGGTCGGCCGCTCGGGCCAGAGCATCCGAGACAACGAATGGCTACAGCTTATCCGCACCCGCCAGCATCTGCCGGGCGGCACCTGCGAATTCGACATGCCGCAGCTTCACTACTGGCTCTCGCGCCCGCCCGAGGAGCGAAGGAAGGAACTTCTTTCCCTCACGGAATCGCTCGCACCCACCATCCGCGCCGTTAATCTCATTCTCCGGCTCATGCGCTCAAGCACCCGCGTCACGAATGAGAAAGCCGTCAACGGGATGCTCCAGCTTTCCGTCACCGGGAAGAACTACAGCCTTGCGCGCGTCTGGCTCCCGCAGGAAGCGAAGCTCATCCCTGAGGTGAGCGCCAACAAATACATGCTCTGGATTCGCTTTTCGCTCCCCGACGAGCGCCACAAGCTCCACGCGGTGCATGAGACCATTCCCTTCCAGCTCGGCCTCTGCCAGTAAGCGCAGAAAGCCTCAGGAAAAGAACAAAATGAAAGTTCCCTGCCCGATCTGCGGCAAGATGACGGAATATTCCCGCGAAAATCCCTGGCGTCCCTTCTGCAGCGAGCGCTGCAAGATGATTGACCTCGGCGAATGGGGCAATGACGGCTACCGGATCCAGGGTGAGCCCGGATCCGCCGACAGAATGTCGCCGGAGGAATTCGAGGATGCGGCGCGGCGCGCCGACGAACTCCGGGAGCGGCTCGACGCCGGAAAGCAAAGCGGCGCCAGCAGGCGCCGCCGTTAAGAAAGAACCGCTTCTCTCACCTTTACATCACGGGCTTCACACCGTGAGCGCCCTTCGCCTGCCAGAAGGCAAGGTCGGCGGCGGGCGCGCCGTCGACATAGGTCGGAATGCGCGGTTCGCCGTTCACGAGAAGCCCGTCAAAGACTTCCGGCGGAACGATGACGAAGTCGTAATCCATGGCGACGGCTTTCAACACATCGTCCATTGTTTCGGCGCGGGCGCCGACCCAGCGGTAGCTGCGGTCGCGGACGATCGTCGCCTGAAGGGCGTTGCGCGAAAGCGTGAGAAGGTCGGAAGACTCTTCAAAAACCTCGGGGAGCTCAACGCGGTTCACGATCGCCTGATCAACGGGAAGCATGAGGCCGGGGGTCCGCTCATTGGCAGCGTAGAACCCGCACTCCTGGCCTTCCTTCGGCACGGGCGTGCCCACGAAGTCGTGGGAGCGGCGGAAATGGAGCCGCACGTGGGCATGCGGATAAATGTGCTCCTTCACGAACCAGGGCGTGGAGTCCGCAAGCGCAATGCCGAGCTCTTCCTCAAGCTCTCTTGCAAGCGCCTGATGAACCGTTTCATTCTTTTCGAGCTTCCCGCCCGGGAATTCCCAGTAGCCGGCATAGGGCTTGCCTTCAGGACGGGAACCGAGAAGCATTCTGCCGTCTTCGCGAATCAGCACGCCGACGGCGACATCAACAACCTTGTCGCTCACAATATTCTCCAACGATGAGCGCGGAAGCATCATTTTGTTCCGCGCGCGCAGAATGCATTGTCTCTTATCCGCGTCGACTTTGCTTGAGGTAATCTGCGCAGTCTTTCTGCACGACGACTCCCGTACCGCCATGCCGGATCTTCTTTCCAAGTTTCTTGACCCCTTTCACCGCGCTCCTATGTCGCCACCGGCATGCGAGCGTCTTCAGGTCTTACGCTCCGCTACGACGCCCTTCACGGACTCAAGCTCATCTGCGTCGATCACGGCGTCTGCTTCGTCAGCCCGTCGGCAGATGCCGATGAACGGATCGAACTCCGCAAGGGCAACGCCATCGCGCTCGCTCAGCCCCGGAACTACATCATTGCGACAAGCGCTGACGCCCCTCCCCGGGAGTCCCGGGATGTGAAATTCAGACTCTCCGACGGCCTCGCGCTCTATGGAGACTCAGGCTGCGCCTCAGTTCGCCTTTTCGCCGGCAAGATGGTGCCCGACAAAGCGGTGGCGCAGTTCTTTTTTTCCGCGCTTCCCCCGGTTCTCGTCATCCGCCGGAACGAAAGCGGCGATTCGATTCGAAGGATGATGCGAATCATCCATTTCGAACGCCTCGGTCGCGAACCCGGAGCCGAATACGCGACGAGCCGTCTGATCGACCTCGTCATGCTGGCAGTCATCCGGTTTGCGCTGCAGTCTCCTGATGCCGGCAGAGCCGGCCTCTTCCTTGCAATGAAGGACCGCAGGCTCGTCCCTGCGCTCTGGCTCATTCACAACGAACCGGCCCGCGACTGGACCGTCGACATGCGCGCCGAAGCCGCCCATATGTTGCGTCCGCGATGCTCGGCCCATTTCAAGAGCATTATCGGCATGCCGCCTATGGACTACCTCGTGCGCTGGCGCATCCGGCTTGCCGTTCAGCGCCTGAGCGACACGGATGATCCGGTGAAGGTCATCGCGGCTTCGCTCGGCTTCAAATCCTCCGTCGCTTTTGCAAGAACTTTCCGGCGGCAGGAAGGCATCACGCCGAGGAAAAGCCGCGCAGAGTCCCGGGAATTGCTGCTGGCAACGCTCGAGAGCACGCTCCGCGAAGCTGACGGCGAGGCTCCCTTCACCGAAATAAAAGCGATGACGGCCGCCGATGCCTGAAGTTCCGGAGAACCTTAGGTCAGAGGATGATTGTTTTTTGTTATTTTTCAATAAACTATAAAAATTTATACACAACCTGCAGGCATGGATCTCCTCAAAATGACACGTTCTGCAGGTTTGGGACGCTCCAAATCCGCACGATCGTCAGGCATCGTTCAGGTAGCCGTTCCTCACGACTGCCTGTAAACAAACTACCCGGGCTCGTCGCGCGCCCGGCCGATAATTGAGATTTTTGATCTATTCCTCGAGTTTTTCGACAACTCCCGTGGCTCCCTACCTTCATAGACTTCCGGAATCGTTTTCCCGGAGTCCTGAATGTCTCTCCAGACATCTTCTCTTCTTCCCCGTCAGAGCCTGACCTTTACCGCCGCGTCCCTTACGGTGCTTATTGCCTTCGGCGCCTCGGCGCTCCCGATGCCTCTCATGAGCACCTGAACGCGTGAATTCGGGCTCTCCACTGCAGCCATCGGCATGACGGTGCTCCTCTACGTGATCGGGAACGCCTGTTCGCTCCTCTTCTTTGCGAGGCTCTCAGAAGTGATCGGCCGCAGGGGTGCGGTTTTCGTTTCCCTTCTTTTCGGACTCGCCGCCTGCGCCTTCTTCCTTCTCGCGAATACGCCCGCCTTTCTGATGGCCGGGTGCCTGCTTCAGGGCCTTGCCTGCGGCATCACGACGACGGCCGCCATGAGCTGGTGCGTCGACAGCGCGCCGCCCCGTCGCAGCTGGCTCGCTACGGCCGTGAGCTCATCAGGTCCGCTCGCGGGCTTCGTGATCGCCACCATCGGCGCCGGCGTCGCCATTGAAACAACGCAGCTTGCAGGCACCAGGGGGCTCTTCTTCTGCGTGCTCGTCCTTGAACTCCTGGTCTCGGCGCTGATATTCCTCGCGAGCGAAACCGTCACGACGAAAAGCGCGAAAAAAGGCATTCTGAAGCCCTCCGTCATGCCGCCTCCGGGCTACGGCAGAAGGCTGGCGCTCGCCGCAGCCGGCTTTGCCGGCACCTCTGCGCTCAGGTGCTTCTTCCAAGGATTTTCGGCAAGAGTTGCCGAAAGGCTCTGGGGGACCGACGCCCCGATTGCGCTGCTCTCCGGCCTCGTCTACATTTCGCTCGTTCTTCCCAATGCGCTCGGTGCCTTTGCCGCCGCCAAATTCCCGCCGCTTAAGGTCTTTGCGCCGGTGGGACTTCTCTACGTCGTCTCCGGGTGCGGGACTTTTTGTCGGTCGCCGGTCGGCTCCCGGAACTCTTCATCGCCTTTGCGCTCGTCTGCGGCGCCACCCAGGGGCGCTCACAGCGGCCTCCTTCAAGATGCTGCTCGAAGGCTCGCGCATCATGGAGCGCGCCCGGCTTCTCGCCGCGCTCTACCTCATCAGCTACATGGGCACCTGCATTCCGAACGTCGTCATCATGATTTTCGGCAAGAGCGCAGGGCTCAACACCATTGCCTACGGCTTCGTGCTCTGGTTTGCGCTCACGCTCGCGGCACTTCTTTATTTCCTGAGAGAAGTAAAGGCCGAACGCGCCATGAAGGAGGTTCTTGCCAACGAGGAACGCCGGGAAGAGGCAAAGGAAGCATCCGGCACCGGGAAGTCGTAATCCGGCATCCTCCCGGATCTTCCGCTTCAGGCCCAGAAGACGGCGCCGCAGGCGCCGCGTCCAAGGTCAATCCGAAGTTCTGCGCTTCCCTCGCGCCAGGCCTGGATGATGCTCCCCGGAAGCGGGGCCGCCGCCCTGAGGCCGGAAGGAAGCATCTGGTCCCCGATCGTTACGCGAACAAGCGCGCGCTCGAGCCCCGGCAAAGGCGCGGAGAGAAGCGCGCACCGGATGCCGTCAAGGAGCGTTTCTCCTGAGAGCTTCTCTCCCTGAACCGCGGAGAGACTTCGAAGAATTCCCGGAATAAACCGCGCCAGTACGCCTGTCGCGGCTTCTGCTTCCTGCGGCGTTTCCGCGCCGAAAAGCCCGAAGGGAATCCGCCCGCCCGCCGCGAGGGCGCGCTTCCGCACGAGCTGCGCGAGGGCTGTGGAGAGCCCCGCAATCACCGATTCCGTTCTTGGGTCTTCTTCCGAAGCGACCTCTGCGATCGGCGAAGCGCCCGTGGCAAGAAGAATCAGCATGTCGCCCGGATGGATTCCGGACGATGCGCGCCAGGCTGCCGGCCCCGCGAGCCAGAGACGATCACGGACGCCTTCCATCACCTCGCGCCCGATGCCCGCGCTCGAGGCGGCCATCCAAACTTCTCCCCCGGCGCGCTCCGCATGGAAGACCGCCGCTCCCATTTCGAGCGCTCCTTCGGCGATTCGAAAGGGGAGACCGAGCGCTTCAGCGCCCCTGCCCCGGGGCTCGTCGAGAAAGGGCTGCGCGCAGGCCGCCTGAAGCGCCTCAATCATGCTTCCGACGGGATAGTGCTCAAGGACCGGCCCGGCGGCTGCGGCAATGAGATTTTCCTTCTCCACGCTCAGAGTCCCGGATGCCGCATCTTCGAGCGCCAAAGCCGTCTGGTCCGAAAGCGGCCCGAACCCGGCAATACCGACAGTCGTCGAAATAAAGAGCCTTGCTGGAAATGCGCGGCGCTTCTCCGCTGCCGCCCATTGAATGCGTGCTGCCGATCCGTCCTCGCGCGGGGCGCCGGCGGGAAGCGACCGGCCCGCGGTGCGCGCAGTCCACACGGTTTCGCGCCGAAGATCCGCCGCGAAGACGGTTCCGGAGGGATCGCTCTGAAACCGGATTCCCGGCACATGAAAGCTGCTCCCGATGCGGATCATGAAGAAATTCCCCTGTGGAAAATGAAATCGCCCGGCGGGTCCTCTTTGCAGGAATCCGGCCGGGCGAACGAATGCGCCTCGTTCAGGCGCAGAACGGCTTCTTAAAAAGCTTCAGATTACTGGAGCTTCCCGTGGCAGTCCTTGAACTTCTTTCCGGAGCCGCACGGGCACGGATCATTGCGCCCGACATGGCGGAAGAGTTCGCGCAGACGCGCTTCCTTTTCCTCATCGGAAAGCAGGTCAAGCGAGCTTCCCGCATCCTGCGGCATCGGATCGGCGGTCGAACCGTCGTCTGCGAGACGAGCCGCATCCGCGCGCGCTTCGCCCTGCTCAATGTTGGCGTCCGCAGCGGCCTGAGCTTCCTCAGGGAGCTTGATCTCAACGCGCATGACGACCGAGACGAGCGTTTCGCGAATCGAGTCGAGAAGGCGCTCGAACATGCTGAAGGCTTCGCGCTTATATTCCTGCTTCGGCTGCTTCTGAGCGTAGCCGCGGAGGTATATGCCCTGACGCAGCGCGTCGAGCGCCGCGATGTGCTGGCGCCAGAGCTGGTCGATGACCTGCAGCAGCACCGAGCGCGTGAAGCTCGCGAACGCTTCGTGGCCGACAAGCTTTTCCTTCGCTTCGTAGATTTCGTTCACGCGGGCGAGAAGCGCCGTGAGGAGATCCTCGTCGGTCGTCTGCTCGTTTTCGTCGAGCATCTTCCGGAACGGAACCTCGATGCCGAATTCGTTCTTGAGTTTTTCGGAGAGCCCGTCGAGATCCCACTGCTCCTCAACCGTATCGGCAGGCACGTAGCTTCTGAAGAGATCCTGGAAATAGCCCTCGCGGAGGTTCTTCACCATCTCGGACGAATCCGGGGATTCAAGAATCTCGTTGCGAAGCCCGTAGATCTCGTGACGCTGATCGTTCTGGACGTCGTCGAACTCAAGGAGCTGCTTGCGGATGTCGTAGTTGCGGCCCTCGACCTTGCGCTGCGCCGACTCGATCATGCGGGTCAGCATCTTCGATTCGATCGCGACGCCGGGCTCGAGCTTCAGACGGTCGGCAATGGCGCGCATGCGGTCGCCGCCGAAGATGCGCAGGAGCTGGTCCTCCATCGAGAGATAGAAGCACGACGACCCCGGGTCGCCCTGACGGCCCGCACGGCCGCGGAGCTGATTGTCGATGCGGCGAGATTCATGGCGTTCGCTGCCGATGATGCGAAGGCCGCCCGCCTTCACCACCTCGTCGTGGAGCACCTGCCACTCGGCCTTCACCTTGGCGATCTTCTCCGCCTTCTGTTCGGGCGTGAGCGACCCGTCGAGCTCGATCTCGTCGACCGACTTGTTGATGCCGCCGCCGAGCACGATGTCCGTGCCGCGGCCGGCCATGTTGGTCGCAATCGTCACCATGCCGGGACGGCCGGCTTCGAGAACGATCTGGGCCTCCTTCTCGTGCTGCTTGGCGTTCAAGACATTGTGCGGAATGCCTTCCTTCGTGAGGAGGTTCGAGAGGAGTTCGGAATTTTCAATCGACGTCGTGCCGAGAAGCACCGGCTGGCCCTTTTCGTGGCAGGCCTTCACGTCCTTCACGATCGCGTTGTACTTTTCCTGAACGGTGCGGTAGACCTTGTCCTGCTCGTCGATGCGGATCATCTTCCGGTGGGTCGGAATCACGACGGTCTCAAGGCCGTAGATGTCCTGGAACTCATAGGCTTCCGTATCGGCCGTGCCGGTCATGCCCGAGAGCTTCTCGTACATGCGGAAGTAGTTCTGGAAGGTAATCGACGCCATCGTCTGGTTTTCCTGCTGGATGCGCACGCCTTCCTTCGCCTCAACGGCCTGGTGGATGCCTTCGCTCCAGCGGCGGCCCGGCATCAGACGGCCGGTGAATTCGTCGACGATGACGATTTCGCCGTTCTGCACCACGTACTGCTGATCGCGATGGAAGAGCGTATGGGCCTTGAGCGAGGCCATCAGGTGGTGCATGAGGATGATGTTCTTCGGCGAATAAAGCGATTCGCCGGGGGCGACGAGACCGCGCTCGGAAAGAATCTTCTCGAGCTTCTCGTGGCCGGATTCAGAGATGTAGACCTGGTGGGCCTTTTCGTCCACCCAGTAGTCGCCCGGTCCCTTTTCCTCGGTCTGGCGCGTGAGGAGCGGCGGAATCTCGTTGATCTTGATGTAGAGGTCCGTGTTGTCGTCGGCAGGACCCGAAATGATGAGCGGCGTTCTCGCCTCGTCGATCAGAATGGAGTCGACTTCGTCGACGATCGCATAGTAGAGGCCTCTCTGACGACGCCCCTTGATGTCGTACTCCATGTTGTCGCGCAGGTAGTCGAAGCCGAACTCGTTGTTCGTGCCGTACGTGATGTCGCACGCGTAGGCCGCGCGCTTCGTTTCCGTATCCTGCTGCGAGAGAATCTTGCCGACCGTGAGGCCGAGCCAGTTGTAGACGCGCCCCATCCAGTCCGCGTCGCGCGAGGCCAGGTAGTCATTCACCGTCACCACGTGGCAGCCCTTGCCGGGAAGGGCATTGAGGTAGACGGCGAGCGTCGCCGTGAGCGTCTTGCCTTCGCCCGTGCGCATTTCAGCAATCTTGCCGTCGTTCAACACCATGCCGCCGATCAGCTGCACGTCGAAGTGGCGCATGCCGAGCACGCGCCGGGAAGCTTCGCGCATCACGGCGAAGGCTTCAGGCAGAAGCTCGTCGGTCGTCGCCCCCTTGGCGATGCGGTCGCGGAATTCCTGCGTCTTTCCCTGGAGTTCGGCATCCGAAAGCGCCTGGATGGCAGGTTCAAGCTTATTGATCTGCGCCACCTTGCGCTGGTACTGCTTAATCAGCCGGTCGTTGCGGCTGCCGAAGATCTTGGTTAAAAGTTCGTCAAACATTGTTCTTAGCTCGGAATTCTCTGGTCCGCACCAAAAGGAAGCCGTCCGGGGAGAACCCTCAGGACGCCGAAGGGGACCGGTAACGGGTTGCGCTGCCGCGAAGCGGTTCAGGGAAGAATGGGAGACTTTGGGTAGACTCTTCACCTCAATGAAGCGGGCTTTGATGGACTTTCATCGTCTCCTCTGCCCGCAGCTTTCCTGCCGCCGGGCAAGAGCTTCCCACAGCGTAACCGCAGGATTATCGCAGATTGCAGAGGATCAATACCTTAACGCATCCGGGATTTGGCAAGGAAAGTTTTCTTTCAGGCATCTTTTTCTGAGGTTCCACCGTGCCAAAATTGCGCCGAATGCCCGCCGACTTTCAGCTGAAGCGCCGGGGCTTCCGTTCCCCGCAGCGCTCGCTCGAACAGAGCTCACGCACGGCCGGCCTGGCTGAATCCTATGCGCTCTCCCTGCGGGCCGGGAAAGCCGTGGCGCCCGTCATCAAAGCCATGGGACTTGCGCTTGACTACGAGACCGGCCGGGGCGTGCGCATTGAGAACAATAAAGCGGTCTTCATCACCGACAGCGCCGCGCAGCTCTCACGATTGAGAAACCTCTCCAAACGCCTCCTTGAAAAGCTCATCGCCGACGGGGTGCCCGTCCTCGGGGTCGAATTCAGGCTCCGCGGCAGACGCGCACCAGAAGAGAAAGCTGAAGCGATCTCCCCCGTGAGAACGACCTCGATCATTGCCGCTGCGGAACTTCTCTCCGCAGCCGAAAAGCTCATCAACCCGGAGCTGCGCGAGCAGATCCGGGCGCTCGCGCATACGCTGGAACCAAGCCCCGAAGAGCGTCCGCTTGCCGTTCTCACTGCCATTACAGCCCAGCACGAGCGGCTCGAGAAGCTCGGAAGCGAAATCAAAGGACTCCGGGAAAAGCTCCCTCAGGCTCCCGACCCGCTTCTCGTTCCTGAAGAAGCCGCCGCGGCCGCAAGCGAGGAACTCGCGGGCGTCCGGGGAAGGATGCTGAAGCGCATCGCGCGCCGCGCGGCCTTTGAAAAAACCGCCAGCGAGGCGGATGCCGAAAGAAAGGCCCTTCTTCCCATGCTCAATGCGCTCGAGTCGCGCGCGATGGCCGGGAAGGAAGGGGAGACCGTCGACTTCCCTGCGCTCAGAGACGAAGTCATTACGTTCGCCCGCAGGCTCTCCGCCGCCCTTCGAAGCGTAAAGGACGCGAGGGAGCGCCTCACCGCTCAGGTCGAGGAGGAAAAGCAGAAGAAGGAGAGCGCGCACGAGCCCTCGAAGGAATCCGACGAGGAGCGCGCGCTCGCGCTTCGCGCCGGCTTTTCAGCTCCGCCCCCCAATATGGCGCTTCGCGAAAAGCTCCGCGGGACTCTTGCGAAGCTCCTCGCCGAAATCCGCGTGACGCGGAAGGAACTCCAGAAGGCCCGCGATCAGCTCCCGCCCGCAGGCAACATTCTTGCGGGCGACGAAACGCTTGCCGCCGACATCGAGCGCCTCGCGGAAGCCCGGAAAAAAGGCGAGAAGGCGCCTGAGGACGCGCTCTCGCCTCAGAGTTCGCGTCTTCTTCTCATCTGGAATTCCCGGTCGGAAATTGAAGAAAAACTCTCCGAAGCCTTCGCGAAGCTCGAGGCGCTCGAAAAAACGCTCGAGAGCGACCGGCCGAAGCTACGCGTACCGAGGAGCTTCTCTGCATCGGCCCTCGCTTCGGACTTTGCGGAACTCCGCAAAATTGATCTTCGCCGCCCGGAGAATGAAGGCGCGCTCAATGCGCTCTCCTCCGAATCGGAATATCTGAAGGAAGCGGCCGAGATGCTCCGCTCGAGCCTTCCCAAAGGGGAGCTTCCCGGCGGAAATCCCGCCGAGGTGCGGCTCGATGCCCTCGCGGGAATCCTCCGCGAACATCTGCGGGCGATCCTCTCCGCGCTCGGACTCTCTCCCAACGAAAGCATCATTCCCACCGAAGCGGAGGCTGCGGCCTCTCCTGAAACGAGCGCCCTGAGGGAGCGCCAGCTCGCAAGGCTTAATCTCTGGCGCGAGCGGCGCGCCCTCGTTCAGAAGGCGGAGGACGCGCTTAAAAATTTCTCTTCCGTCCTCTCGTCGCCTAAGGATTCCGGCGAACAAACGTCCCGGAACGTCCTCTTCGCCGCGCTCGAAAAATCGCTCGCGAACGCCTTTGAGCTGGCGGAAGCCGCACGCCGTGAAGCGGCGCCGAAGATCCCTGCGCTCACGATCGAATCGGCGGATGCCGAACGCTCCCGGCGCGAGGAAGCCGAAAGGGCCCGGAAGGAGCGCGAAGCAGAGGAAAAAAGCAAAAAGACCGTGAAGGCGCCGAAGCCTCCCGAAGCAGCTCCCGGGAGCCTTGAGGAAAAGCTTCAGATCCTTCGGGACATTCTCCCGGTCTGGAAGGATCGCCTCCCCCGAGCGCCCGATCCGAATCTGATTCCGTCTGAAGCCGATGCCGCACGCCGGGAGGACCTGCGGGAAATCCGCAGCCGCATGCTGCTCAGGCGCGCAAACCACGAAGCCTTCACGCAGGAATTCGACGAACTCTCCGGTCTTCTCGCAGAGGTCGAGGGCATGGCGGCCAATCCGCTCGCCGACGGTGCAGAAACGGAGCGCCTCGCGCAAAAGCTTGATGATTGGGCGAACGACTTCTCCGCCCGCCTTGCAAAGCTCTGAAATCCGGGTGTTCAGCGACCGGAAAAGGAAAAGCCCGCGCTCACCGAAGCGTACGGGCTTTTCTCAACTCGGGAAGCGTAACGCCTCAGAGCGGCGTATTGCCGGAGCGGTCCGACTTTACGGAATCCTCTTCGGGAGACACGGCCGCGGGCTGCGGCCAGAAGTCGACCGGACAGTCCTTCGCATGCTCGAAAGTCACTTCTTCCCAGGCATCGGGGGTCGCCAGGAGCTTTCTCAGGAGCTGATTGTTGAGTCCGTGCCCCGACTTTTCGGCAATGTAGTGCGCGAGGAGCGGGGCTCCAAGCACATAAAGATCCCCCATCGCGTCGAGGATCTTGTGCTTCACGAACTCCGCCTGTTCGCGCAGTCCGCCGGGATTAAGCACCCGAAATTCGTCCATCACGATGGCGTTGTCGAGCGACCCGCCCTGAGCGAGGCCGATGCGCCGCAGCATTTCCACGTCCTGCACGAAGCCGAAGGTGCGGCAGTGCGCCACCGCCTGCTCGTAGTTGACGCGCGAAAAGTCGATGTCGGCGTACTGATCGGTTGCATCAATCGCCGGATGCCCGAACGCGATCCGGAAGGAAAGCCGGAAGCCTTCATGGGGTTCGAGCCTCGCGAGCTTGTCGCCCTCGCGCACCTCAATCGGCTTCAGAATCCGCACGAACTTTCTCGCGGCCTTCTGCTCGACGATCCCGGCGCTGTGAAGGAGGTACACAAAGCTTGCACCCGAACCGTCCATCACGGGAATCTCGGGAGCATTCACCTCAACAATGCAGTTGTCGACCCCGAGTCCGCTGAAGGCGCTCATCAGATGTTCGATGGTCGCCACCGCGGCGCGCCCCACATTGACGGTCGTCGCCATGCGGGTATCGTTCACATTGAGGGGTTCGGCAGGAATGTCGACGGGAGGCTCAAGATCCACGCGGCGAAAGACGATGCCGGTATCGGCCGGAGCGGGCCTCAGAACAAGGCGGATCTTTCTGCCGCTGTGAAGCCCGATGCCGACAGCGGCAACCGATTCGCCGAGCGTGCGCTGAGAAAACATTTGGTCTTAGCTCCCGCTCGAGCGCAGATAGGTCGGAATTGCATAGCCGCCGCCCGAAGGAACGGTCACGGGTTCGGGAACCTTCCGCTCGCCCTGAGAGGCGTCAGCACCGGCAGCGGGCTTCTTCTCAGAGGGAATGGAAGCCGCGCCGAGAGTGGGCGCCGTGTAGGCCGCGCCGTCAATCTGCGGAATGGCGCCGGCAGGAAGGCCCTGCCCCACATCGGGCGCTTCCGCGGCGCTCGACGTATCGGGCGCTTCGCCCGGTTCGAACGGACGGTCGAGCCCGGTTGCCACCACGGTCACGCGCACCTCGTCGCCCATTTCTTCTGAAATGGCGGAACCGAAAATGACGTTCGCCTGCTTGGCAACGAAGGTATTGAGCACGCCCATCGCCTCGCGGATTTCCGCGAGCGTGAGGCTGTCGTTGCCCGTGAAGTAGACGAGCATGCCGCGGGCGCCCTGAAGGTTCGCGCCTTCGAGGAGCGGGCAGGCAATGGCCTTTTCGGCGGCAACGCGCGCGCGGTCGGGACCCGAGGCCGTGGCAAGGCCGATGATGGCGCTGCCGCGCTCGCTCATGACTGTCTTCAGGTCTTCAAAGTCGACGTTGATCGTGCCCGGCGTGTGGATGATCTCGGCGATGCCGACGCAGGCCTTGTAGAGCACTTCGTTCGAAGTCTCAAAGCACTCCTTCATCGTTGCGTTGGGCGGGCATTCCTCCTCGAGCTTCTCGTTGAGGATGACAATCATCGAGTCGACCTTGGCCTTCAGGTTTTCAATCCCCTGCTCGGCCGTGCGCATGCGGCGGGCGCCTTCAAAGCTGAAGGGCTTCGTCACGACGGCAACGGTGAGAATTCCCATTTCCTTCGCGATCTCGGCGATCACGGGCGCAGCGCCCGTGCCCGTGCCGCCGCCCATGCCGGCGGTGATGAAGAGGAGGTTGGCCCCGCGGATCGCCTCGGCCACCTGCTCGCGCTTTTCCTGCGCGGCGGCGGCGCCGATTTCAGGACGGGCGCCCGCGCCGAGCCCGGTGCTGCCGAGCTGAATATTGACGTGCGCCTTCGAGCGCTGCAGGGCCTGATGATCCGTGTTGGCCGCAATGAACTCAATGCTCTTGGCGCCGTGCGTAATCATGTGCTCGACGGCATTTCCGCCGCCGCCGCCCACGCCGATCACCTTGATGACGGTTTTCAGGGGATCAAATTCAGGGAGAACTTCGAAAGCCATTTCAACCTCTGATGGAAAAGTCTGCAAATTATCTACGAATTCTGAGGATGGCGGGAAGCCTCCCGCCGCTGCCGAAAAAAACTGTGTGTCCGTTGGAAAAGAATCTTTTTTGAGGGGGATGCCTTTCCTCAATAGTCGCCGAGGAAGAAGGTCTTGAGCCCCCCGAGAAAGCTCATGTTCCGCCGCATTCCGAATGCACGCTCGGGTCCGGAGAGGCTTTCCTTCAGCGCGCAGACCGCGAGCCCGGCGGCTACGGCGGCGTCGGAGCGCTGCAGAAGCGGGCTCTCGCCCTCGACCCGATCCGGAATTCCGATGCGCACGTGCTTGTCGAGAATAGCTTCCGCCTCTTCGCCGATGCCGCGCAGCATCGCGCCTCCGCCCGTAAGCACCACAAGCTCGACCTGGTCGAGGACGCCGGCGTCGGCGAGCATCTTGCGGTAAATCCCGAAAAACTGCCGCACGCGCGAGGAGAGGGTCTTGACGAGGAGATCCCGCGCGTAAGGCCTTGTCGTGCGGCCGTGCACCTCGATCTGCACGATTTCGCCGGGAAGCACCTGCGACAGCCGGCATTCGCCCGAGCGGAGCTTCAGCGCCTCGGCGTCCTCAAGGCTGATGCCGAGAACGATCGCGAGGTCGCGCGTGAAGTGCTCCGCCCCCCAGGGACGAACGTCCGTGAAGAGAATCCGGCCCTCCCGAAAAACGATGAGGGAGGTCGTCTCCGCGCCGATGTCGATGAGCGCGGTGCCGCACGTCTTCTCGGTTTCCGAGAGCACAGCCTGCGCGGCCGCCCAGGGGTGAGGCTCGTAGTTGAGAAGTTCGAGCCCCACGCGCTGGATGGCATGCTTCAGATTATTGGCGTTCGTTCTCGAGCCGTATAGCGCATGCACGTCGGCCTCGAGCTTCTGCCCGACGAGCCCCACGGGCTTGTCGGTCACAAGGTCGCCGCAGCGGTATCCCTGCGGGATCAATTTGAGAAGGCTCTCGCCCTTCATGTCGCGAAGCGCGGACTGCCGGGCATTCAATTCAGCCTGCTCGACATCCTCGCGCGTGACTTCGCGTCCGCGCAGCACCGTCTGCCCCGTGCAGTTGGCGCTTTTCAGCGTATGGCCGCCGATCGCCGCCCAGACGCCCGTAATCTCGACGCCCGCCGTGAAGCCCGCTTCACTCACGGCCTGACGGATCGACCCCACGGCAGCCGTGACGTCCACAACGCAGCCGTTCCGGATGCCCGACGACGGCGTATTGCCGATGCCGATCACGCGCAGCATTTCCGGCTCATCCCCCGGACGGGCGACAAGGCAGAGCACCTTGTCGGAACCGACATCAAGGGCGGCGAAAAATTCCTTATTTTCCTTCTGCTGCTTCATGGCTCACTTCTGAACGTTCCGTGGGGGGTGTTTTCCTGCGCTTCAAGCTCCGTGCTGTCTGCGGAATCATCCGCATCCGAAGCGCTCTCCTGATCGTTGTCCGGGGAGAGCGCATCCGGTCCGGCCTGATGAGCTTCCTGTGCCTGAGGGGCTTCCGGGGATTGAGCCGGTTTTTCTGCCGGCAGGGCAACGGACTCCTTCTTCTCCTCCGCCCGGGCATTTTCCTCCAGATAGGCTTCTAGCGCCTTTTTGTCCACCTTGCCTGCGGCAATGGCGCGCCGGTAGCGCGCGTCGATGGATGAGGGCGGACCGCCGAGGAGCTCTTCCATCCGGGGATAGGCTGCCGCCACCTGCCGAACGCGCTCCTCTACGGGAGACCCCGCCGTGTCTCGCCCGAGCTCCACCCGGGTCGGCGGAATCCTCGGCCCCTGAATGACGAGCGACCAGCTGCCCCGGTCCGAAAGCGAAAGCGCCGTAATGCGGAAGGGAAGGTCGCCGAAGAGCGACGTGAAGCGGCGGTAGCGCCTCAGAAGTTCCGGCACGTCCTCTGCCGCGCAGGAAAAGGTCGGAAGATTCCGGGCTTCCGCGCCTTCCTCGGGATTGGCAGAAAAGAGCTTTCCTTCAATGCTGATGAGACGTCCGTCCTCGAGCTGAGCCGCGGCCTCATAGACCGTGATATCGACTTCTATCCGATCGGGCCAGATGCGCCGCACGGACGCATGCTTCACCCAGGGAACGGTTTCCGCGGCCGCGCGCACGGCGGCAATGTCGGTCGTGAAGTAGGACTTTCCCTCGAGCTCGGGTTCGACGACTTCCTTGAGGCGCGGCAGAGGCACTTTCGCCGTATCGCCCTTCATCTCGAGCCGATGGATCCTGACGTAGTCAAGCCCCGTCACGGCAGGGGCCGCCAGATAGGCGCCCGCCAGCGCGGCGGCGAAAAGGAGAACCGCGAGGACCCGGATCAGGCTCCCCGAACGCCTTTTTTGAGGATGAGCGCCGCCCTCCGGCACGCTTGTCGTACCGGTGAGCGGGATCTGCTCGAGCGCCTCTCCTCTGTAGGAGAGGCTTCTCGGCGTGTTATTGAAGTCCTCCACGGCCCCGTGCTTTCCCGATTAATCCGTTTGCGCGAGCCCGAGCACCCTGAGGCAGAGTTCGCCGTAATCGAGTCCTACGCTTCTCGCTGCCATCGGCACGAGCGAGTGCGGGGTCATCCCGGGCGACGTATTGATCTCAAGGAGCGCGAAGCCCCCGTCGGGACGGCGCATGGCGTCGATGCGCGACCAGCCGCGGCAGCCGAGCGTGCGGAAGGCCTTCTCGCAGGCTTCGCGAAGTTCCTTCGACTCTTCGTCGGAGAGCTTTGCCGGGCATTCGTAGCGCACCGAATCGGTGTAGTACTTGTTCTGGAAGTCGTAGCTTCCTTCGGGCGCAATGATTTCAATGACGGGGAGCGCCTTGCCGTCGAGAACCGCAACCGTGAATTCGCGGCCCTGAATGTATTCCTCAGCGAGCACCTCATCCTCATCGCGCCTGGCCGCGTCCCTGACGGCATCGCGGAGGCTCTCAAGCGTCAGCGCTTCGGGAAGAATCTTCGTGACGCCGATTGAGGAGCCGTCATGCCCGGGCTTCACCACAAGCCCGGTTTTCCCGAAGGCGTCGATGGCAGCAAGAAGCTCCGCATCGCTCGAGCGAGCGGAGAGCCTCGCGCCCGCCGGAACGGGAATGCCGGCGTCGACCCAGAGCGCCTTCGTCATTTCCTTGTCGATCGCAATCGCGGAAGCCGCAACGCCCGGCCCCGTATAGGGAAGCCCGAGGCAGTTGAGCAGCCCCTGAATGGATCCGTCCTCGCCGAGCTTTCCGTGAAGCGCGATGAAGGCCGCATCGTAGCCGCCTTCCTCGAGCATTCCGACGCTGTCCGATGCCGGATCCCAGACGTCCACTTCAAGACCCTTCGCGCGAAGCGCGTCCGCGACGCCCTTTCCCGAAAGGAGCGACACCTCGCGCTCGGACGAAATGCCGCCCTGAAGCACCACCACGCGGCTGAGCATACTGGCCATGATTCCTCTCCTTAAATTCTCTAATCAGGCAAGCCCGGCAATCTTCGGCGCCGCCTTGCCGATCGAACCCGCGCCCATCGTGATCACGACGTCGCCGTCCTTCGCAATGGTGCGCACGCTTGCGGGCACATCCTCAACATTGACGACCACGGGCTCGTGATACCCCTGCGCGGCGATCGCCCGCGCAAGGTGCTCGCTGTCCGCGCCCTCGATCGGATCCTCGCCCGCCGGATAGACGTTTGCGAGGACGAGCCCGTCGACGTCCTCGAGAACCTTCACGAAGGCGTCGAAGCAGTCGCGCGTGCGCGTATAGCGGTGGGGCTGGAAGGCCACGATGATGCGCCGGCCCGGGAATGCGCCGCGCACTGCCGCAAGCGTCGCCGCCATTTCATGCGGATGGTGGCCGTAGTCGTCGATCAGCGTGAAGCTTCCCTTGATTTTTCCTTCCACATTTTTGATCGGAATGTCGCCGTACTGCGCGAAGCGCCTGCCGACGCCGCGGAATTCTAGAAGGCCCCGCACGATGTCGGCATCCTTCACGCCCGCAAGCGTTGCAATCGCGATGGCCGCGAGCGCATTCCTCACGTTGTGCACGCCCGGGAGATTGAGCGTCACGGGAAGCGGCGGATGATCGGGACGGAGCACCGTAAAGCGCATCTGCGTGCCCGAAGCCTCTACGTCGATCGCGCGGACGCTCGCTTCCGGGGTGAGGCCGTAGCCGATCACGGGCTTCGTCACCCGGGGACGGATCTCGCGCACGTTGGGGTCGTCCATGCAGAGAACCGCAACGCCGTAGAAGGGAAGGCGCTCGAGGAAGTCGACGAAGGCGCTCTTCAGGCGTTCGAAATCATGCCCGTAGGTGTCCATGTGGTCTTCGTCGATGTTGGTGACCGCCGAGATCACGGGCGTGAGGTTGAGGAAGGATGCGTCCGATTCGTCCGCTTCCGCGACGAGGAATTCGCCGGTCCCGAGGCGGGCATTCGCCCCCGCGGAATTGAGCTTCCCGCCGATCACGAAGGTGGGATCGAGCCCGCCAGCAGCGAGGAGCGACGCGGTCAGCGACGTCGTGGTGGTCTTTCCGTGCGCGCCCGCAATCGCGATGCCGCGCCTCAGGCGCATCAGTTCAGCGAGCATCACCGCGCGTGGCACGACGGGAATGCCGAGCTCGCGGGCGGCGACCACTTCCGGGTTGTCGGCCTTCACGGCCGAGGAAACAATCACGGCATCCGCACCACGGATGTGCTTTTTGTCGTGTCCGAGAAAAATGCGGGCCCCGAGCTCCTGCAGGCGCTCGGTGACGGGCGTGCGGGCAATGTCCGAGCCGCTGATGACGTAGCCGAGATTGAGGAGCACCTCGGCGATGCCGCTCATGCCCGCGCCGCCGATGCCGACGAAGTGGAGGTGATTAACGAGAAACTTCACGTTCTTTCCTTTGATGATTGTCTTTCCGCGGCCTTCAGTACTTTGCGCCTTCGCGCGCGGCGAGCGTCTCTTCGATTAGGTCGGCGACATTTTTGGCGGCATCGGGCACCGCAATGCTGCGGGCGGCTTCAGCCACCGGGAGAATCTTTTCGCGGGTCATGCCGGCAATGAGCTCGGCCACATGATCGGCCGTGAACTGCGGCTGCTCGACGAGCCAGGCGGCGCCCCGGTCGGCGAGGTACTTCGCATTCCCGAGCTGATGCTTCGTCGTCTTCGCAATGAAGGGAACAAGGACGGCGGCCGCGCCCGCGGCGCAGAGTTCCGAGCAGCTCGTCGCCCCCGAGCGGCAGATGACGAGGTCGCTCTCGCGGTAGCGCGCGCCCATGTCGTCGATGAAGGGCACGACTTCGGCCTGGACGCCTAAGCGCGCATAGTGCTCGCGCACCGCTTCATCGCGGTTGCGTCCGGTCTGATGAAGGACGATCGGGCGGTTTTCAGGCGGAATCTTCGCGAGCGCTTCGGGGAGCACGTCGTTCAGAACCTGAGCGCCCAGGCTTCCGCCGAAAACAAAGAGGCGGAGCGGCCCGAAGCGGCCGGCGAGGCGCTCGGCGGGCGGCGGGAGCGCCGCAATTTCCGCGCGCACGGGGTTGCCGGTGGTGTGCCCCTTCGTCCCCGCAAACGTGCGCGCGCCCCCGGCGAACCCGCAGGCGAGCGCGCTCGTGAAGGGCATAAGCGTGTTGGTGGACATGAGGAGATCGGCGTCGCAGTTCATGAGAACGATCGGGCGCTTGAGATTCTGTGCGGCGAAGCCCACCGGAACGGCGACGTAGCCCCCGGTCGAGAAGACGAGGTCGGGCTTGATCTTTTTAAGGAGCGCTCGGCTCTCCCAGATCGCCTTCAGCATCTTGATGCCGCCCTTGACGGCGCCCGCGAGCCCCTTGCCGCGCACGCCCTGGAAGTTGAGCGCATGGAATTCAATGCCCTCGCGCCCGACGAGGCCGCCTTCCATGCCCGTCGTCGTGCCGATCCAGACGATTATCCAGCCGCGCTCCTTCATTACGCGCGCCACGGCGAGGCCGGGCATCACATGCCCGCCCGTGCCGGCTGCGGCGATAACGAGCACGCGCTCTTTATTTGTATTCTGTTCTGTCGTCACACCTGACCTCCACGCATCAGAATTTTGTTTTCGCGGTCGACGCGCAGCAGGAGCCCGATGGCGATCATCGAAGAGAGGAGCGCCGAGCCGCCGAAGCTCACGAAGGGAAGCGTCAGCCCCTTCGTCGGAAACGCCCCTGAGGCAACGCCCACGTTGATGATCACCTGCACGCCGTACCAAAGCCCCACGCCCTCTGCGAGAAGTCCCGCGAAGTAGCGCTCGAGCTTGATTGCCTGGCGCCCGATTTCAAACGCCCGGCGAATGAGCCAGTAAAAAATGAAAAGAACAAAGATAACACCGGCAAAACCCGTCTCTTCGGCGATCACGGCCATGATGAAGTCCGTATGCGCCTCGGGAAGGTAATTAAGTTTTTCCACCGATCCGCCGAGTCCCACGCCGAAGAGCTCTCCGCGCCCGAAAGCAATGAGCGAGTGCGAGAGCTGATAGGACTGCCCGAGCACGTATTCCTCGCTCCAGGGGTCGAGGTAGGCAAGAACGCGCGAAAGTCGCCAGGGCGTCATGTAGATCATGAAGCCCACAAAGCCGATGACGACCGCACCCACCGAGAGGAAGATGTTCATGGAGAGGCCGCCCAGAAAGAGCACCCCCATGATTTCCGCCGCCACGACCGCGGTTGCGCCGAGGTCGGGCTGCTGCATCAGTAGAAAGGCGACGACGACCATCGGGATGGCAATCGGCGCAAAGCCCCGCAAGAAGGAATGCATGAATTCCTGGCGCTTCACGGTAAAGGCCGCGGCAAAGATGAGGGCGCCCACCTTCACGAGCTCCGAAGCCTGAATCGAGAGGCCTGCAATCTGAATCCAGCGCCGTGCGCCGTTGACGCTTTTTCCCACAACAGGGAGAAAGACGATGCAGAGGAGAATGATGCACAGACCCCCGATGATGCCCGACCACCGGAACCAGAAGGAAAGCGGCACCCGGTAGACGACGAGCGCCGCCGCTCCGGCGAGACCAATGCTCGCCAGATGGCGCTTGAGCTCCCCTGTGTTGGCGGCGGCAAGCGCATCCCCGGCGCCTGAGGACGACGTAGCTGAAAAGACCATGACCGTCCCGAAGGCAAGGAGCGCCGCGACGCAAAAGATCGTTTCCCAGTCGACGCCGGGCGCGGAGAGGCGAAAGTCGTCGAACTCCTCAAAACGCGTCACGCTTCACTCTCCTCGCGCGCTCTGATCCGCGCGGCTTCCGCCTTGAAGCGTTCGCTTCTTTCCGCATAGTCGCGGAACATGTCCCAGGAGGCGCAGGCGGGCGACAAAAGAATGATGTCGCCTTCGCGGCTTTCGCGCCAGAGCCAGTCGACGGCCGCTTCAAGGGTCGGGATTTTTTGGTAAGGCACGCCCGCGGCTTCGGCCGCACGGCCGATTTCGTCTGCATCCTTGCCGATGAGCGCCGCTGAGGCGGCGCGGCCCTTAAGCACATCGGCCAGAGGCGCAAAGTCCTGTCCCTTGCCGTCGCCCCCGAGAAGAATGAGGATTCGTCTTCCCTGGGCTGCAAGTCCCGCAACGGCGGCCGCTACGGCGCCGACATTGGTGCCCTTCGAATCGTCGATGAAGTCGCGGCCCTTTACCGTGCAGACGAGCTCCACGCGGTGGGGCTCGCCCTTATAGGTTCTGAGCGTTCCGATCGCCGCCTGCTGAATCACGCCGACGGCGCCCGTGAGGGCGAGCGCCGCGAGCGCGTTCATTGCATTGTGGCGGCCTCTGATCTGAAGTTCCGACTCCGGAAGATAGAGGATCTCCACTTCCATTTCGTCCATTGAGGAGAGCCAGAGTCCCTGAGAGGCGTGCGCCGCCATCTCGAGCCCGAATTCTCCGGGCCGGGCGGGCTTCGAGGCGCCGAACGTTCTCAAAAGCGACGGGTTTTGGAGTTCCTTCTTCGTCCATTCGAGCGCGAGCTGATCCTCGCGGTTCCCGACGCGGACGGTGTCGGGCGAGAAAATTCTTGCCTTCGCCGCCGCATAGGCTTCCATGGAGCCGTGCCAGTTGATGTGGTCTTCCGTGATGTTGAGAAGCGCCGCCGCATCGCACCGGAGCGTATGCGTCGTATCAAGCTGGAAGCTCGAGAGCTCAAGCACCCAGAGGTCGGGGAGTTCCCCCGCGTCCTCGGCCTTCAGAAGCTCCGTCACGGCATTGGGACCGATGTTCCCGGCTGCAATGGTTCTGAGGCCCGCCGCTTCGCCGATTTTTGCCGTGAGGCTCGTCGTGGTCGTCTTGCCGTTCGTGCCGGTAATGCCGATCACTTTCGGCGCGTAGCCGGAAGTCTTCCGGAGATGCGCGAGTTCCTGCGCGAAGAGTTCAATTTCCCCGGCAACCGGAACGCCGGAGCTTCTGGCGGCAGCGCAGAGCGCCGCCGCAGGACCGAACCACGGCGAAATGCCGGGCGACATCACGACGAGGTCGACGCCTTCGGGGAGAGATTCCGGGATGCCGCCGAGCGAGACTGAAATTCCCGGATGCGCGGAGAGGAACCCCTCCAGACCCGGCACCTGCTCCCGGGAGTCGCAGGCCGAAGCCAGCCAGCCGCGCCGCAGAAGGTACTCGAGCGAAGCGCGCCCGGATGCGCCGAGCCCCGCGACAAGCGCGCGGCGGCCACTGCCCATCGCGGCGTCAAGCTTCAGATAGGCCTCATCGGAAGAATCAAACATGATGCGTCTCTTCGAAAAGAAAATCAGCGGATTTTGAGCGTGGAAAGTCCGATCAGAACAAGAATGAAGGTAATGATCCAGAAGCGGGTCACCACCTGCGTTTCCTTCCAGCCCTTCAGTTCAAAGTGGTGATGAATGGGGGCCATGAGGAAGACGCGCTTGCCGTGCGAAAGCCGGAAGTAGGTGGTCTGAATCATGACGGAGAGGGTCTCCGCCACAAAGACGCCGCCCATCACGGCAAGCACCAGCTCCTGACGGGCAATGACCGCCATCGTTCCGAGACAGCCGCCAAGCGCGAGCGCGCCCACGTCGCCCATGAAGACCTGCGCCGGATGCGCGTTGAACCAGAGGAAGGCGAGTCCCGCGCCCGCGAGCGCACCCGCAATGACGACGAGTTCGCCCGCGCCCGGGATGTAGGGGAAGATCAGGTAGGAGGAGAAGTCGGGGCGTCCGACCACATAGGCGAAGACGCCCAGAGCCATGCCGACCAGCACGGTCGGGAGGATGGCGAGGCCGTCAAGGCCGTCCGTGAGATTCACGGCATTGCTCGAGCCCACGATCACGACGTACGTGAAGACCATGAAGCCGATCAGCCCGAAGGGGAGCGCAATGTCCTTGAAGCACGGAATGAGAAGATGAATGTTGGGCGTGAGGTCGAGCGGGAAGCGCGCGTCGTACCACTTCGAGAGCGCCTCGGCGAAGGTGCCGCCCGGTTCGACCGAGAGCGCGAGCGCAAGGTAGAAGGCGGCGACGAGCCCGATCACGGACTGCCAGCCGAATTTCTCCTTCGCGCTCATGCCTCTGGGGTTGTGGTGCACGACCTTGCGGTAGTCGTCGATCCAGCCGATCGCGCCGTAGCCGAGCGTAACGAAAAGCACGACCCAGATGAAGCGGTTCGAGAGATCCGCCCAGAGGAGAGTTGAGACCGTGATGCCGAAGAGAATGAGGGCGCCGCCCATGGTGGGCGTCCCGTCCTTCACGAGGTGCGTCTGTGGCCCGTTCGTGCGCACCGCCTGCCCGAAGTGAAGCTTCTTAAGTTCCCGGATCATCCAGGGACCGAAGGCGAAGCCGATCACGAGCGCCGTAAAGCAGGCAAGGAGGGCGCGCAGCGTCAGGTAGTTGAAGATGCCGAAGCCCGACCAGCTCGAGGAGAGCGAGCGGAAAAGTTCAAGAAGCATGATTCCAGTGCGATTGGTTTTGTCTAAAAATTCTTTTCCCCTGAGGGAATCGGTTATTTGCCGCTGAGGACATCCACGATCTTCGAGAATCCCGCGCTGTGGCTTGCCTTGACGACGATGGCGCCGCCTTCCGCCTTGAGTTCGGGCAAGGCATCAATCAGCTCGTCGCGGTCGCGAAATGCCCGGCAGCGGTCGCCGTCGATCCCGAAGGCAAGAGCCCCGGCGCGCGCTTTTTCGCCCGCCGTCCAGAAATAATCTATGCCGAGGCGCTTCGCTTCCGCGCCCACTTCGGCATGCCACTTTTCGCTCGAGGGACCGAGCTCGGCCATGTCGCCGAAGATGAAGATCCGCGGCGCCTTTTCGCGGGCAAGCATCCTGAGCGACGCGATCGCGCTGTCGGGATTGCAGTTGTAGGCGTCGTCGATCAGGGTCGCCCCGCCGAAGCGCTCCGCCGCCTGCAGGCGGGCGCCGCGCCCGGGAAGGGCCTCGAAGCTTTCGAGCGCCTCGCGGATGACTTCCGGGGCGATGTCCTGAATGAGCGCTGCGGCAGCGGCCGCAGCAGCATTCCTCGCGTTGTGAAGGCCCGCGATTCTGAGCGTAATCTGGAAGCTCTGCTTCACTCCCTCGAGCGCAAGCGCCCCGTCGGCATCGAGCCTGCACATGAGGTCGGCGGGAACAGCCGGATCAAAGGAAAAGGTGAAGGACTTCACGCCGCGCGCAAGCGCGAGCGACGCCCAGATGTCCGAGCACGGGTCGTCGGCCGGAAAGACCGCGCGGCCGCTCTCGGGAAGCGCGGCAATGAGGAGTCCGTTTTCGCTCGCCGTTTCGGCAACCGTTTCGAGGAACGCCTGATGTTCACGCTGCGCATTGGTGAGGATCGCAACCGTCGGACGGATCATGTCGGCAAGGGCCGCCATCTCGCCCCGGTGATTCATGCCGGCCTCAACCACCGCCGCGCGGTGCCGGAACCGCAGGCCCATGAGCGTATGCGATACGCCGATGTCGTTGTTGAAGTTTCCTTCGGTCGCGAGCATTTCGTCCGCGCCCCAGCGCCTGCGCAGAATGGCCGCGACCATCTGCGTGGTGGTGGTTTTGCCGTTGCTGCCGCCCACTGCGGTGAGATTGCAGGAGAAGCGGGCGCGCCAGGCGCGCGCAATCCTCGCGAGCGCGCGCCGCGCGTTCCTCACGATGATCTGCGCGGCATCCGCGCCGTGAATTTCATGCTCGACCACGAGGCAGACGGCTCCCGCTTCGGAAGCCTTCTTCGCATAGTCGTGACCGTCAAAGCGCTCGCCGGGGATGGCGACGAAGACGTCGCCTTCGCCCGCTTCGCGGGAGTCGGTTGTAATGCGCTTCCAGCTCCATTCCAGATGGTGATGATGGAGCCTCAGGCCCACAGTTTCCTCTGCGAGCGCGTCCTTAAGCCAGCCGAGCGTTTCCGGATGATCCATTTCCATTTCTTCTCTCCGCCTGAAGGCTTAAAGCTCGCGCGTGCGGCGCTCGTTCAGAGCTTCGCGAACCACTTCCGCATCGAGGAAATGGTGCGGGCCGTCCTTCAGAATCTGTTCGCTTTCGTGGCCTTTGCCGGCAACGAGGACGAGATCCTCTGGCGCCGCCTCGAGAATCGCTTCATGAATGGCTTCGCGCCGATCCGTCACGATGCGCATGTTTTTTGCGCCCCCGGCGCCCGCCGCTACCTGGCGGACAATGCTTTCAGGATCCTCGCTTCGCGGATTGTCGCTCGTCACGATCACGTGATCGGAAAGCCTTGCGGCAATGGCGCCCATGATGGGGCGCTTCCCCGGATCGCGGTCGCCTCCGCAGCCGAATACCGTCCAGAGCTTTCCGCCCCGGGCGTGCACGCCCGAGAGAAGGCTTTCGAGCGCCTTTTCGAGCGCGTCGGGCGTGTGGCAGAAATCAACGACGCCGAGCGGCATCCCTTCCGAATAAACGGGCTGCATGCGCCCGGGAGGGGGTTCGAGCGCCGCAACTCCCCTGACGACATCGTCAAGGGGATAGCCGAGCGCGAGCATGGCGGCAATGACCTCGAGGGCATTGTCGACGTTGAAGAGCCCCACCGCCGGAAGCGACACTTCGCGGGTTTCGCCCTCAGCCCTGAGCGTAAAGGCCATCCCGCGGCCGGTCGACCGGCAGTCACAGGCATCGAGCGCGTGCGCGGCCGAAACCGCTTTGCGGAGCGCTTCGCCCTTTCCCTCGCGCCCCGTCGTCCAGACGGGAATGCCGTGCGCCTGAGCCGTCGCCGCAAAGCGCGCACTTAAGGGATCTTCGGCATTCACCACCGCCGCGCCAAGTCCGGGCCAGCGGAAAAGGATTTCCTTCGCATCCGCATAGGCTTCCATGGTGTGGTGGTAGTCGAGATGGTCGCGCGAGAGGTTCGTGAAGATCCCGACGCGGAAGTGCGAGCCCGAGAGCCGCCCCTGCTCGAGCCCGACCGAGCTCGCCTCAACGGCGAAGGCCTTCGCGCCATCGCGCGCGAGCCTTGCGTAAAGGCTTTCGAGCGTAACGGCATCGGGCGTCGTCAGGTGCGGCGCAGGGATCTGTCTGCCGTTGAAGAAAATGCCCACAGTGCCGATCACAGCGGCCGGGGCGCCCAGCTTCGTGAGGAGCTGTCCGAGCCAGAACGTGCTCGTAGTCTTGCCGTTCGTGCCGGTGACGGCAACGCCCGTCATCTTCTGAGAGGCGTCGCCGTAAAAAAGCGCGGCGATCTCGCCCAGACGCGAGGCAAGGTGCGAGACCGCGAGCGACGCCACCGGATAGTGTTCGCCCCGCGGCGTCCCGTCGGCCTCGTAAATCACGCCGGCGGCGCCGCGGGCTGCCGCCACGCGGATGAAGGCGCGGCCGTCCGACTTCGTGCCGGGAATGGCGCAGAAGATGTCGCCCGGGCGCACTTCGCGGCTGTCGAGCTTCATTTCCGTCCCTTCGTGGACGAGCTTATGCATCCAGTCGACGACTTCCCTGTTGGTTCTGGTCATATTTGCCGGAGCTCCTTCTTCAATTCACTCTTCTCTTCGTTCAGTTCCGTATGCGGGTGAGGAATCCGCCGCCCCCGGACAAGGGTTCCTCGTCGGGCGAGACCATCTGCGTGCGGAGCGCCCCTTCGGCCACCTCGCGGAAAACAGGTCCCGCCACGGTGCCGCCGTAGCGGCTTCCCTTCTTGGGTTCGTCGATCATGACGGCGACGATGAAGCGCGGATTCACGGCGGGCACGATGCCCACGAAGCTCGCCACGGTGTCCTTCGTGTACTTGCCGTTCTTCACCTTGTTCGCCGTACCGGTCTTCCCGGCCACCGAGTAGCCGGCGACGCGGATCTGCGACCCCGTGCCGCCGCGGCTCATGGTCTTCATCATCATGGCGCGGATGAGGCGCACGGTTTCGGGCCGGAAGACGCGCTCGCCCGTCACGGTTTCGCCGGGACGGCGCTTGTAGAGCGTGAGGTCGATCACGTCGCCGTTCCTCGCAATCGCCGTATAGGCGCGCACGAGCTGCATGAGGGACACCGAAACGCCGTGCCCGTAGGAGATCGTCGCCTGCTCAATCGGGCGCCAGGACTTGGCCGGCCGCAGGCGTCCTGCCGTCGCGCCGGGAAAGCCGATCTTGGGCGGCTGTCCGAAGCCGAGCGCCGTATACATGTCCCAGAGCGTCTGCGGCGCCATCTCGAGCGCAATCTTCGCCGTGCCGATGTTGGACGACTTGGCGACGATTTCAGCCACCGTCAGAAGCCCGTAGTCGTGCGTGTCGCCGATCGTGCGGTCGTTGATGGTGAGCTTTCCCGGCGCCGTCTGAATGGTCGTCGTCGGATCGATAAGGCCGAGGTCGATCGCCTTCGCAATGGCAAAGGGCTTCATGGTCGAGCCCGGCTCGAACTGATCGGTGAGGACGCGGTTTCGCATCTGCTCGAAGAGCATGGTCGAGCGGTCGTTCGGGTCGTAGGTCGGCACATTCGCAAGCGCAATCACCTCGCCCGTATCCACGTCCGCAACCACCACGGCGCCCGCGAGCGCCCCGGTCTTCTCAACTTGGGCGCGCAGCGCCTCATAGGCGAGGAACTGCACGCGCGAATCGATCGAGAGCGTAATGTCGCGCCCGGGCACCGCTTCCTTCTGCCAGATGTCGTCGATGATGCGGCCGCGCGCATCGCGAATCACGCGCCGCGCGCCGGGGCTCCCGGCAAGCTGGCGGTCGCTCGCGAGCTCAATGCCTTCCTGCCCGCGGTCGTCGCGCCCGGTAAAGCCCACCACATGCGCCGTCACGGGGCCGTCGGGATATTCGCGCAGCACCTCGGGCTTGATGCCGACCCCGGGGAGACCAAGCTTTCTCACGGCTTCGGCGGTGCGCACGTCGCAGTTGCGCTCAATCGTCACGAAGCGCGTGTTCTCGGCTTTGAGCTTTCCGCCCACATAGGCGGGATCGAGCCCGAGCACGTCGGCGAGCTTCCGGATGTCTTCCTTTGAAACCCCCTGCGAGAGTTGCGGATCCGCCCAGATGCTGCGCACGGGCTGAGAAGCCGCCAGCACGACGCCGTTGCGGTCGAGGATTTCGCCCCGCTCGCCCGCAATCGTAAGCGTGCGTGCATAGCGCTTTTCGCCTTCGTCCTGAAGAAAGTCGTTCGAGACCACCTGCAGCCAGAAGGCGCGCCCGGCAAGGCCGAAGAAGGCGACCGTGATACCGAGAAAGAGCACGTACGTGCGCCAGCGCGGAATCGGAATGACGATGAGCGGGCTCTCGGCGCTCTGGGGCTGCGCCTCGCGCGCAGCCCGGTCGCGCTGAATGACCGTCTTCAGGAAATTCCAGACGGACTGACCGGCGGCCGAAATGAGATCCTTCACGCGGTTCACGGCTTCGCTCCCTGTCCGGACGAGCCGGACGCGGCCCCGGCCGCCTTCGCCGCATCGAGTTCCCTGCGAAGTTCAGGGAGGAAGTCGATTCCACCGTCCGGAGCCTCCACAAGCGTCACGGTATCGACGCCCGTTGCGCCGGCGAGGTCGAGCATGGCCGCGCCCGCGCCGATATTGCCCGCAAGCGACGCACGGCGGACCTGCATCTCGAGGTTCGCCTGATCATCAAGAAGCCTCCGGTGCACATCCGCCTCGTGCTCGTGCGCGACGAAAAGCTGCCGCGCCTGCCAGTGAAGCTCAACAAGGCCGAGCGCGCTCAGAAAGAGCGCGACGCCGAGCACCGCCGCCCAGATGATTTCCGCGCGCGCAACGCTTTTCATCGCGTCTCCTCCGGCTCCCAGGGACGGGCCGTGCGGGTGCCGGCGCGAAGCACCGAGGAGCGTGCGCGTGGGTTTTCCTCCGCCTCGCGCTTCGAGGGGAGAATTCTTTCCACATCGCGGAACCAGGGCTCCTCGTTGAAGCCCGCGGGCACGGGCAGCCGCGGGTCAAGCGCATGCCCGGGATTCCTCGCGCGGTCGAAGAACCGCTTCACGATCCGGTCTTCGAGCGAATGGAAGCTGATGACGGCGAGCCGCCCCTCAGGAGAGAGAAGCGACGCAGCGGCGTCGAGCGCCTCCCGGAGCTCGTCGAGCTCGTGATTGATTTGAATGCGTATCGCCTGGAAGGTCCGCGTTGCCGGATGCTGCGCGCTGTCGCGGCGGTTTTTGGGCACCGCGCCCTCAACGAGGCGCGCGAGCTCCCCCGTCGTGGCAAGGGGCGCAATTTTTCTCTGCGCGACGATCGCGCCCGCAATGCGCCGGGCGAAGCGCTCCTCGCCGTAATCCGCAATTACCCGGGCAATTTCGTCCATATTGGCGTGCATAAGCCACTCCGCCGCGGTTTCTCCCGCAGAGGTATCCATTCTCATGTCGAGGGGCCCGTCGAAGCGGAAGGAAAAGCCGCGCCCCGGATCGTCGATCTGAGGCGACGAAACGCCGATGTCGAGAAATACCCCGTCGACCGCATCGATCCCGATGGCGGCGAGAGACGGCTTCATGGAGGAGAAGGGCGCATGAATGATCTGAAAGCGCGGGTCGCGGATTTCAGCCGCCGCCGCGACCGCCTGCGGATCGCGGTCGAACGCGATGAGGCGTCCCTTGGGAGAGAGCCGCTTCAGAATCAGCCGGCTGTGGCCGCCCCGTCCGAAAGTGCCGTCCACATAAAGTCCGTCGGGAGAACGCACCAGCGCTTCCGGAGCTTCCTGACTGAGAACGGGGAGATGGAGAAAGGCGGACATGGAGTCGATTCCGGACGGCAAGGAAATAAGTAATGCGGAAGCAGAAGCTTCCAGGAAAGTGAGAGGAAGAGCCCCGGGCGCTCAGAAATTGAATCCGGCCGGATCGAACCCCTCGGCGAGTGAAGCTTCCTCATTTGCCCTGAGCGCAGCCCGATCCCAGAGTTCGAGATGTTCGCCGAGACCCACCAGCGCGCAATCGCGCTCGAGCCCGGCGAGCTCCCTCAGATCCTTCGGAATGAGAATGCGGCCGGCGGCATCGGGCTTGAGTTCCAGAGCGCTCCCGAGCACAAGGCGCACGAACCCTCTCGCGCTCCAGGGGAGCAAAAGAAGCTTCTCGCGCCGCGGCGCCCAGGCTTCAGCCGGGTAAAGGAGCAGACATCCGTCGGGATGGCGGGCTGCGACGATTTCGCCGCCCTGCGCTTCAAGCTCATCCCGAACGCGCCTGGGAAGAGCGAGCCTCCCCTTGCTGTCGAGCGTAACGAGCGAAGTTCCCTGAAACACCTGTGATTTCCGATCAAAGCCTGTAGACGGGAATGCCTCCCCCTAAGAGACACCTCCACTTAATCCCACATTTTCCCACACCCTGCGGAGAACGGAGGGAGATTTCGCCTTTGATATGTATAGAAGTTTGATCGGAGAAAAGCTCCGGGTAAAAAGGCGCGGAGAACGAAAAAAACCGCCCCGGGGAAAGCATCGTCCCGTGAGCGGCTTCTGAAGCCATATGAATATGAAGAATAAGGAGCAGCAGCCCCCGAAAGCTCCCGTGTAAGCCGGATTCTGTCGGCAAAGGACCCGAAAGTCCCCTGCTGGCGGCCATTCGTCTAGGACGACACTCGCGCGCCGCCTCAAGCCATCTACCCGCAGCCGGACCGGGCCGGTCCATCGGCTGCCTATTTGATGTTGCTCCCCGTAGAGATTGCCCGTTTCACCCGGCCCGAAGCCGGCTCGTCTCTGTTGCTCTGATCCGCGCCTTGCGGCGGAGAGGTGTTACCTCCTACGGCGCCCTGCGGAGTCCGGACTTTCCTCCCGCGGCATGAATGCCGCCGACGACCGCCCGGGGAACTCCCGTCTGGGGAGCTGCTGCAGGAGCGCTACTTTAACGATCTCGCGGCGCCAAAGCAAGTGCGCAGGCAGATGCCTTGTGCCAAAATGAGGACCTTTTCCCTCTTATTTGTTTTCACTCTCTTTTCGGCCATGCTGAGACGCTCTTCACTGCGCATCGCACTCGCTTCGCTCGCTTTTGCCGCTGCACTTCCCGCTCATGCGGGCTTCTGGTCCTCCCTGATCGATACGACCCCTGCGGGCATCGCACGCAGCTCCGAAGACCGCCCGGGCGACTGGGCATCCTTCTGGAGCGACACCAGGGCGGGCGCAGAAAAAATCATGAGCGACGGGAATTCCATCTGGATTCTTCCCACCTACACGAACCACCCGAGATGGGACTGGCCGCGGCGCGACGAGGAAAACGGCTGGCCGATGGGCATGGGGCTCGCGCGGGGCATCATCGACGAGAGAGGCAACGAGCGCCTGCTCTACCTCATCACCTTCGTCGACTCCAACTATCGTCCGGAACCCATGGCGGGCTATACGTGGGTCGCCCGCTGGCCGCTCGGGAATTCCGGCTTCCACGTGGGCGCGGGCTACCTCGCCGGGATCACGATGAGGGGCGACTACATGTGGGCTCCGGTGCCGCTCCCGCTTCCGCTCGCCAAGGTGGGAACCGACACGGTTTCCTTCTACGGCACCTGGATTCCCTTCACGAACGTCTTCTTTTTCTTCTCGACCATCACGCTCGACGACGCGAAGGGCCGCAAAATGCCGCTTTCGCCCGAGAGCCCGTGGGTGAAGACCCCCAACCTTCTCTACGGCAGCTGGGGGTGGCAGTACACCGACAACGGCGAAAAGTATTCGCCGAGTCGCGTGGGAAGCGACACGGTCTGGAATGCCGGCCTCAGGCGCTATTCAGGCCGCAGCTGGCAGACGGACCTCAAGTATTCGCGCGCCTCGCATGAAGTCACCCGTACGGACGGTCCGGGAAAAAACGACCTCAGAATCGAGTCCTACACCCTGACCCTCGCCTACAACATGGACTGGACGAAGACCTTCCGGCTCTTTGCCGGCGCGGGCTTCGGCTACTCGAAGGGCGAAACCGCCTACGCCTCGGACTGGAGCCTTCATCCGGCCCTCACGCTCGGCTTCACCTGGGCCGCTGCGGACAACTTCTTCATCACGGGGTCGATGGATACGAATTTCGCGCGCTTCAAAGGCGTTCTCGAGGACCGGGGCGACGGCTACACCGTCCGCGCGATGCCGACGAGCTTCACGATCGGCGCGGGTCTTGCGTTCTGAAACGCTTCACTTCCTTCTGTTAATAACAGAGAAAGAGTCCGCTCGTAGAATGCGGACCCCAAGAACACCTGCTGTCCCGGCGGCGCCTTTCTTTCGCCGCCGGAATCCTTCTTTCCGGAGTTAATTTCCATGGACCGCAATCAGGCGCTCCTCGAGCGCGCACAGAAAGTCATTCCCGGCGGCGTCAACTCGCCCGTCCGCGCCTTCCGTTCAGTGGGCGGCGCCCCGCGCTTCATCGAGCGCGCCAAGGGCCCCTACATGTGGGACGTTGAGGAAAAGCGCTTCACCGACTATGTGTGCTCCTGGGGTCCGATGATCCTCGGCCACAACGATCCGGATGTCGTCGAGGCCGTCCATGCCGCGGTCGACCGCGGCCTTTCCTTCGGCGCCGCCACCCGCGCCGAGGTTGAAATCGCCGAAGAGATCACGCGCCTCATTCCCTCGATGGAAGAGGTGCGCCTCGTGAGCTCCGGCACGGAAGCGGGCATGTCCGCCATTCGACTCGCCCGCGGCTTCACGGGCCGCAACCGCATCATCAAGTTCGAGGGCTGCTACCACGGCCACTCGGACGCGCTCCTCGTGAAGGCGGGCTCGGGTCTTCTCACCTTCGGCAATCCCTCGTCCGCAGGCGTTCCGGCCTCCGTCACCGAGCATACACTCGTCCTCGAATACAACAACCCCCAGCAGCTCGAGGACGCCTTCCGCAAGTACGGCGACGAAATCGCCTGCGTGATCGTTGAAGCCTTTGCCGGCAACATGAATCTTGTGCGCGGCAGCCAGGAATTCATCGACACGATGCGCCGCCTCTGCACCGAACACGGGGCGCTCCTCATCGTCGACGAAGTGATGACGGGCTTCCGCGTTGCACTGAAGGGCGCTCAGTCACTCTTCAACGTCACCCCCGACATCACCATGCTCGGCAAGGTGATCGGCGGCGGCATGCCGGTCGCCGCCTTCGGCGGCCGCGCCGACATCATGCAGAAGATCGCCCCCTGCGGCCCGGTCTATCAGGCGGGCACGCTCTCGGGGAACCCCGTCGCCGTCGCCTGCGGCATGGCGACCCTCAAGAAGATTCAGGCTCCGGGCTTTTACGATCGTCTCGGCGCCCAGACCTCGCGCCTCGTCAACGGCCTCGCCGCCGCGGCGAAGGATGCGGGCGTTCCGTTCTCGGCAGACTCCGTAGGCGGCATGTTCGGCATCTACTTCCTCCCCGAGCGTCCGCACGGCTTTGCCGACGTGATGAAGGCCGACCAGCACGCCTTCAATACGTTCTTCCACGGCATGCTCGACCGCGGCTGCTACTTTGCGCCGTCGACCTTCGAAGCGGGATTCGTCTCGATCGCTCACACCGACGAAGTGATCGATTCGACCATCGCCGCTGCCCGGGAGGTCTTCGCCTCCATGGCGAAGTAATCTTCAGGGACTATAGGGGCAGGCGGAAAGCCTGTCCCGGACACCCTGTCCTCCGGCGCGTTCCTCCGCCCGCATTCGGGAGCCTTGAGAGAACGCGCCGTTCCCGTATTTGATTCCCCGACAAAACGCCATGCTTCATGCTGCCAATCTCCTCAGGCGGGCGCTCAGAACGCTCGCCGCAGGCCTCGTCTGCGCCGCGGTCTTAAGCGCCAGCGCCGCCTCTTCCGACGGCTGGATCAATGCCATTGATGCCGCCAAGGGAGATGAAAAGCAGGCGCCTCACGTGATGGTGGACCTCGTTTCCGCCAAAACGGCGCTGACGCCCCAGGCAGTCAATCAGCTCGCGGTCCGCTTCACGCATGAGGAAGGCTGGCACACCTACTGGCGGATGCCGGGCGATGCGGGGCTTCCGCCCGAATTCACCTTCACGCTGCCGGGGGATCTCAAGGCAACCGATCCGCTCTTTCCGCTCCCTGCGCGCACCATTACCTCCGGCCTCACGAGCTTCGGCTACGGCGGCACGACGCTCTTTCCCTTCCGCATTGAGGTTCCGCGCGGCGTGTACGGAAATGCCACCATAAGGCTCCATGTCGAATATCTCGCCTGCCGCGAGATGTGCGTTCCGGAGTCCGCGGACGTTTCGCTCAGGCTTCCGATTGACGTTGCAGGGAAAGACACGCCCGAAGCGGCCGATATTGCGGGAGCGCTCTCGAGGGTACCTGAAACGGTTGCCGACGCAGGCACCGTCACGGCGTCAATTGAAGCCAACCGCATCATGATTTCGGTGGCGGGAAACGCCGCCGTTCAGAAGAGCCTCGATTTCTTCCCGCTCGACAAAAACGTCGTGAAACTCTCCGACCCGCCGGAATTCGCGCCCGGGGAAAGCGGCGCCCAGCGTCTCTGGCTCACGGCAATGGATAAATTTGCCGCGAAGCCCGCTGAAGTCATCTCGGGCGTTCTCGTCGCAGACGGCGGGCCTCAGTCTGGCGGCTGGGCAGTTGAAACGAAGATTCCCCTCAGGGCGGAAGCAGTGCCGCTCCCGCCCGCCAACGTACGCACGATTTCTACCGGAGATGCTCAGGGAGCAGCACCTCAGAACACGGGCGCCTCGCTTTCCTTCACGGCCTGGTCGGCGCTTCTGTCCGCTTTCCTCGGGGGCCTCATCCTCAACCTGATGCCCTGCGTCTTCCCGGTGCTCTCCCTGAAGCTCCTCGACCTCGTGAAGGGAGCGAAGTCGTCAACGAACCTGATGGGGCACGGCGTTGCCTTTACGGGCGGCGTTCTCGCGACGATGCTCGCGCTCTCGGGGCTTCTTCTCGCGCTGAGAGGCGCGGGGCACGCCCTCGGCTGGGGCTTCCAGCTTCAGTCCGCATGGGTCGTCTCCGCACTGATTCTTCTCTTTACCGCGATTACCTTTAATCTCCTCGGCTTTTACGAATTCACGTTCGGAAGCCGCATTGCCGACGCAGGAAGCGTTCGCAAGGCGCCTAAGACGGGCCTCGCCGCCTCCTTCCTCACGGGCGTTCTCGCCGTTATCGTCGCGAGCCCCTGCACCGCGCCCTTCATGGGCGCCGCGCTCGGCTACGCCCTGACGCAGCCCGCCATTGAGGCGCTCCTCATCTTCCTCGCGCTCGGCTTCGGCATGGCCGCGCCCTGGCTCGTTCTCTGCCTCTTCCCCTCGTGGGCCAGACGACTCCCGAAGCCCGGCCCCTGGATGAACACCTTCCGCCGGATCATGGCGATTCCGATGGCGCTCGCCGTCCTCTGGCTCTGCTGGGTGCTGTCGCACCAGACGGACTACCGCGGCGTGCTGCTGATTCTCTGCGGCATGGGCGCGCTCGGCATCTTCTGCTGGCTTCTCGGCCGCCGTCAGTGGGGCCGCACCTCCTCAACGCCCATCGTGTGGATCATGCTCGTCATTGCCGTAGCTTCTGCCGCCATTGCCGGAAGCTCCCTCTTTGAGCGGACGGCGGTCGAATCCCGCGCAGACTCCGGCTGGGCCCCGTGGAGCGAAAAAGCGGTTGAAGCCGCGCTCGCCGAAGGGCACCCCGTCTTTGTGGACTTCACGGCCGCCTGGTGCATCACCTGCCAGGCCAATAAGCTCGCCGCGCTCGACCGCGCGGAAGTGCTCGATCGCATGAATGCGCTCGGCTACGTGAAGCTCGAGGGCGACTGGACGAACCGCAACGCGGAAATTGCCGCGGTGCTCTCCAAATTCGGCAGAAGCGGCGTTCCGCTTTATCTCATCTACCGCCCGAACGGCGAGGTGAAGGTGCTGCCGGAGCTCCTCACGCCCGGCATCGTACTCGAAGCCCTTGAGGGAAAGTAGTTTTTTGACGCTTTTCCCCTCATAAACGCCATTGCTGCCTGAGAGATTCCCTCAGAGGTCTCTCACGCGCAATGGCGTTTTTCATGCCTTTCGTTATTTAGCGGCGTAGACCCAGTCAATCACGGCATCGAGGAACTTGATGCCGCCCGGGACATTCTTTGCGCCCGTCACGCTCGCGTAGACCGCATAGCGCTTGCCGTCAAGCGCATGCACGTAGCCCCCGATGCTGCGGACATTCTCGAGGTACCCCGTCTTGATGCGGCCTTCCTCAAGCGCCACCTTGCGGCGCACCATCGTGCCGTCCCGGCCCGTGATGGGAAGCGACGCCAGATATTCAGGCATGTAGGGGCCGTTCCAGCCGGCGGAAAGGAGATCCGTCATGGCGCGCGCCGACACGCGGCTCGTACGCGAGAGGCCGGAGCCGTTGTCGATGATGATCTCTGAGGCCGGAATGCCGCGGCTCGTCATCCAGTCGGAGAGTTCCGCACGGGCATCCCCGAGCGTCGCGCCGCGCGGGAATTGAAGCCTCTTGTCGTCCCCGGGCCTGGCGTCCTTTTTGGGTGCGCCGGCTGCCTTCGCTGCAGCCTCTTTCTCAGAAGCCTTCGTCTCAAACTCCTCCTCAACGCGGTAAGCGCCGAGCGTGAGGAAGATATGGCGCGCCATGGGGTTGTTGGACCATTTGTTCGTGAGGGCCGTTATTTCTCCGAGCGTAGGCGAGAGGCGCGTGAGCAAGAGCTTTCCGTCCTCAGGAACCTTTCCGGAGACGACCTTTCCCCGCCAGGTCCTGCCGTCCCTTTCCCAGAGCGCGCGGAAAAGGCGCTCAAAATATTCATCCGCTTCAAAAGCGATCACGTTGAAGGTCTTCACCCCGCAGGCGGAGGGGTAGCGCCCGTTGAAGAGAACGCGCTTTTTTCCCTTCCCCAGATCATTCACCCTGAAGGCAATGGCCGACTTCCAGTCGCCGCAGCCGCCTTTCGCGAGCTGGATGGTCTTCGGATAGGAAACGCCCGCGAGGGGCGGAAAGACGACGACGCGCGCAACGCCTGCCTTCACGTCAGGCGTGAGTTCAAAGCTCAGATTCCGGTAATTGAGAAGCGCCGCATCGGGCTGCAGGTTGTAGGGACGGGAGCGTCTGCCGTCGAAGGCGCCCGGATCCACATTCGGAATATTGAAGTGCGAGCGGTCGATGACGATGTTGCCGTCAATGCGCCGGATCCCTTTCTGCGCGAGCCGGTCGACCTCAAGCGCAAAGTCCTCGAGCACGAGCGCCGGGTCGCCGCCGCCGCGGATGAAGAGGTCGCCCCTGAGGAGCCCGTTCCTGTCGGGCATCCCCCTCACGTAGAAGTTCGTGCGCCAGCGGTAGCTCGAGCCGAGCACCTCGAGGGCGGCGAGCGTCGTCACGAGCTTCGCCGTGGAGGCGGGAGGCTCCATCGCGTCGGCGCGCCAGCTGAGAACCGGCCGCTTCGGATCCTCAACCGGAACCACGGAAACTGCAATACCTGCCGGATCGACCCGCAGGCGCTTCGCGGCCTGAAGGAGCTTTTCGGGAAGCTTCGTAAGCTCTGCGCGGCGCACTGCCGCCGCGGTCAGCCCGGAAGCCTGCCTTCGGGGAGGCGCTCGATCTCCGGCCGCTTCCGGCTCTGCCCCTTCGTTTTCCTTCTCCGGACCGGCATCCGGCTCCCCGGCGGAGGCCTCCGCCGCGGCGGGCGCTTCTGCAGCCCCCGCGGAGAGCGAAAGGGCCGGCAGGGAAAGCACTGAGAGCATCAACGAATAAGCAATGATTTTTCCAGAAAAAATTGAGCTTTTCCGCATTTTCCGATGTCAGGATAAAAATTTTTCTCCCGGTCCTCTTGAAATCCCGGGGACCATCCCCATATGGGGATTAAATGGTAGCGAACCCCTAGAGCGGCGTTCGCTTCTCAGCAATGCAATTTTTCATTTCGGCCGCCTGCCAGAGGGTTTAAGGTTGCCCCGCAGACGACCGGCAAGATTCATTAAATGGAGATTTCCAAGATGCAGATTCGTCCTTTGCATGACCGCGTCATCATCAAGCGCCTTGAAGCCGAAACGACGACCGCCTTCGGCATCGTCATTCCGGACTCGGCCGGCGAGAAGCCCGATCAGGGCGAAGTGATCGCCGTCGGCCCCGGCAAGCGCGACGAAGCCGGCCGCATCATCACCCCGGACGTGAAGGTGGGCGACCGCGTTCTCTTCGGCAAGTACTCCGGCCAGACCGTGAAGGTTGACGGCGAAGAGCTCCTCGTCATGCGCGAGGAAGACATCATGGGCGTCCTTGAATAAGCGCCCTGCGGACAATCTCAGACAGATTTTCAAGTACAAATTTAAGGATTACAGAAATGGCTGCTAAGCAGGTTCTTTTCGGTGATGATGCCCGCACGAAGATGGTTCGCGGCATCAATGTTCTCGCCAACGCCGTCAAGGTGACGCTCGGCCCGAAGGGCCGCAACGTCGTCCTTGAACGCTCCTTCGGCGGCCCGACGGTCACGAAGGACGGCGTCTCGGTCGCCAAGGAAATCGAACTCAAGGACAAGTTCGAGAACATGGGCGCCGCGATGGTCCGCGAAGTCGCCTCGAAGACGAGCGACAACGCCGGCGACGGCACGACCACGGCCACCGTTCTTGCCCAGGCGATCGTTGACGAAGGCATGAAGTTCGTCGCCGCCGGCATGAACCCGATGGATCTGAAGCGCGGCATCGACAAGGCTGTCGCCGCTGCGATCGCCGAGCTCAAGAAGATATCGAAGCCCACCACGACCAATAAGGAAATCGCCCAGGTCGGCGCCATCTCGGCCAACTCCGACCATGAAATCGGCGAAATCATTTCCGAAGCCATGGACAAGGTCGGCAAGGAAGGCGTGATCACCGTCGAAGACGGCAAGAGCCTCAAGAACGAACTCGAAGTTGTCGAAGGCATGCAGTTCGACCGCGGCTACCTCTCGCCCTACTTCATCAACCAGCCCGAGAAGCAGTCCGCTGTTCTCGATAACCCCTTCATCCTGCTCCACGACAAGAAGATCAGCAACATCCGCGAACTTCTCCCGGTGCTCGAACAGGTTGCCAAGGCTGCTCGTCCGCTCCTCATCATTGCTGAGGACATCGACGGCGAAGCGCTCGCCACCCTCGTTGTGAACTCGATCCGCGGCATCCTCAAGGTTGTCGCCGTCAAGGCTCCCGGCTTCGGCGACCGCCGCACCGCCATGCTCGAGGACATCGCTGTCCTTACGGGCGGCACGGTCATCTCAAGCACGGTCGGCCTCTCGCTCGACAAGGCCACGCTTGCTCAGCTCGGCTCCGCGAAGAAGGTTGAAGTCTCAAAGGAAAACACCACGATCATCGACGGTGCCGGCGATGCTGCCGCGATTGAAAACCGCGTGAAGAACATCCGCACCCAGATCGAGGTTGCCACGAGCGACTACGACCGCGAGAAGCTCCAGGAACGCGTTGCCAAGCTCGCCGGCGGCGTTGCCCTGATCAAGGTCGGTGCCGCGACGGAAGTCGAAATGAAGGAAAAGAAGGCCCGTGTTGAAGACGCCCTCCACGCCACCCGCGCTGCGGTTGAGGAAGGCATCGTCCCGGGCGGCGGCGTTGCGCTCATCCGCGCCAAGCTCGCCATCAAGGATCTGAAGGGCGACAACGACGAACAGAACGCCGGCATCCGCATCGTTCTGCGCGCCATGGAAGAGCCGCTTCGCCAGATCGTCGCCAACGCCGGCGATGAACCGAGCGTCGTGGTGAACACCGTTGCTCAGGGCGAAGGCAACTTCGGCTACAACGCTCAGTCCGCTCAGTACGGCGACCTCGTCGAAATGGGCGTCCTTGATCCGACGAAGGTTACCCGCACGGCTCTGCAGAACGCTGCTTCCGTTGCCTCCCTCATCCTCACAACCGACTGCATGGTGGCCGACCTCCCCGTCGAGGAAAAGGGCGCCCCGGCCGGCATGGACGCGATGGGCGGCATGCCCGGCATGATGTAATTCAGGATCTCAGTTCCTGAAACCTCATACGAGGCTTAAAGCGGCGGACCGCAGGACGGCCGCCGCTCTAAAACTCAAAACGAAAACCCGCAGCTGCGATGCCGCGGGTTTTCTTTTTGGGGAAATATTTCCGTCAGGCCTCAGGGTTCATCAGGCCTTCAGGCCGGAGAGGCGGGCGAAGTCCGCCGTCGTTACCTGCGGAATCGGCACGTAGCGGCCGTCCGTCGTCTTCAGCACGCCGAAGGGCACGGAATTGCCGCCCGCACGGCGGAAGATCTTGGAGTTGTCCCAGACCTTCTCGCGCTTTTCGAAGGGGAGCGTCATCTTTCTCACGTCAAGGCCCTTGAATGCCTCGTCGCGGAAATGCTTCTCGTGCTCCATGAAGGTCGCCTTCGGGTCCTTTGCGGCAAGAATCGCGGCGCCCTGGAGTTCGCTCCAGGGGTTGAGGACGGCGACGGGGTGCCAGACGAAGGTGACGCGGTCCATGAAGGGACGGAATTGTTCAAACTCCCACACGCACCACTGGCACTGCGGATCAAAGATCATGTTGACGACGGGCGCCCCCTTGCGGCTTTCGAAGCGAACGCCTTCGCCGTTTTCAGCGAGCTCCACGAAAAGGCGTTCGGCATTGAGATCCGTAGGAACTTCCGGCAGCGCCGGCCATTCACGCTTCTTTGCCGCCCAGGCAGTCGGAATTGCGGCGCAGGCGAGCATGCCGGCAGCGAGCATCAGGGATCGACGGGTAAGAGCCTTCATAATGTCTCCTTTTCTTTTAGAACCTCAGGACTGAAGAAAAAGGAACGGGTCCCCAGGGCTCGCTTCCCTTTTCGCATCCTTCAGTCATCCTAGCGCGGGCGCGTCTCCTTCGAAGGCCGCGGATACTTTTGCGGACAAATGTCTGTTGAGGAAATATCAGTCTAACCGTCATGAGTCTTTTCGCGCCCGGGAGCGCATCAGGGACTTAAAGGTCCTAAAGGATATCGAGCCTTGACCAAAGGGGCGTCTCCCCCGAAAATACCCGCCTGAACATATGGGGCTCCGCTTTTTCCGTCCGGAGCGTCCTGAGAGAGTAAAAGGCAATTTGCATGAAATTCACTGAAATGCTTGAGGCGCGCTGGCGCAATCAGAATACGCTTCTCTGCGTGGGGCTCGATCCCAACAGGAGCCGCTTCCCCGAAGAGCTCGCTGACTCTCCCAACGCCATCTACGACTTCTGCTGCGGCATCGTCGACGCCACCGCCGACCTCGTCTGCGCCTTCAAGCCTCAGATCGCCTACTTTGCCTCCGAAAGCGCCGAGGATGCCCTGAAGCGCATCATCGAATACATCCATGCCAACCATCCCGGCATCCCGGTGATCCTCGACGCGAAGCGCGGCGACATCGGCTCGACCTGCGAGCACTACGCCCGCGAAGCCTTTGAGCGCTTCAAGGCCGACTGCGTGACGCTCTCGCCCTACATGGGCGAGGACACGATCACGCCGTACCTCAAATACGAAGATAAGGGCATCTTCCTCCTCTGCCGCACGTCGAACAAGAGCGGCGACGAACTGCAGATGCTCGACGTCGGCGGCGAACGCCTTTTCGAGCGCGTTGCGCGCCTCACGGCGGAAAAGTGGAACCGCACGGGCGAACTCGGCCTCGTCGTCGGCGCCACGTACCCCGATGAGCTCGCTGCCGTACGCCGCGTTGCACCGGACATTCCGCTCCTCGTTCCGGGCGTCGGCGCCCAGGGCGGCGACATTCAGGCCGCCGTCACGGCCGGCATGGACACCCGCGGAGCCGGCATGGTCATTAATTCCGGTCGCGCCATTCTCTATGCGAGCAAGGGCGCCGACTGGCAGGATGCCGCCAGAAAGGCTGCCGAAGCCACCCGCGACGCCATCAATGCGGCCCGCGGCGCCTGATCGATGCGCTTGAAGCCGGCTCACCCGGAGCCGGCACGAGAAAAAAGTCCCGAAGCTTTCGAGAAGTTCCGGGACTTTTCTTTTTCCTGAGTTCGCGGACTTATTCTATGCATACGGGGTACTCGACTCCGGCCGCTTTATAGGCGAGTCGAGTTACCTTGTTGGGCTCGGAAGTGATCAAGCATCCTTTTATCTCAGAGCATGACTGCATGGCCAAATTGGCCAGTGTCGGTTGGATCGGATACTTGGTTTCCTTCAGGCGATCCGACAACAATTTCGCCACGATGGTGGCAATAAAAGTGAGCACCATGTGCCCGCGGAATGTTTCTTCCGTCTGTACAGACAACGGCAGCATGCCGGCATAGTTCTTTCCCAAATCGAAAACCTGTTCGATTTCCTGTCTCGTGTAGTAGATCTCCAGCACCTTGCTTGGCGCAATGCTCCGCTTGGAGACCAACATGAAAATGCCGGCCTTTTCGATCTTGCTTTCGTAGCTTTCGGTACTCAGCGAGCCCTCGGCAACCTTCTCAATCAGAGACAGTTGTTCGAGCGCCGATCGTTGTAGATCAATGCAAAGATAAGCGTAGGCTGAGTGCCCGGGCTCAATGAGCTTTCCGTTCTTTCCGACCTTCTCATTGAGTTGGCAAGAGACCTTCTTTATTCTGACCAGACGGTTGTTTTGCTTGACCAATACACCATTTTCCTTTGTGTCCGCCAGATGCTCCTTCACAATGGATTTGAACAGGCGGCGGTTGGGCTGAAGCCTGGCCAGGAAGGAGACCTGTTCCTCATAAAACGTATTGACGTTTTCTTCGGACAGGTAGCCGGCATCGGTAATGGCCAAGTTGGTGTCCACCCCCATCTGCTTGAGTTCCAGAATGGTTCTCTTGAGGGTGTTGATGTCAATGATATTGCCTGGGACACAGCGCATGTAGATTGGCAGGCCGGTTGTTTGCTGAACCACGTAAATTAGCCGAACTTCATTGTTGATGTCGCCGTTGTGGTTACTGATCGCCGTCAGACTGAAGTGGATGCTGTTGGGCAGGCCGGTACTGTCGATCAAGATGTGCCCAAGCTTGTCGGTGGCGTGATTGTCGACAAACCATTGCAGGTAATTCAAGAAGAAGACCTGCTGTCGCGAGGGATCTCCGAGGTATTTCAAAAGATCGGAGACTTGTGAGCTTGAAAGATGGGCCTGAGGGAATAGCCGGTGCGCGATGCTTCGCTCCAGCCACTGACCGGCATAACAGTTGCTCAGGGTGCTGACCAAGTAGAAGCACACCATGGCTTTGAGAGCATCCAGCCGATCTTTGTATGCAGATTCCAGAACTGGATACAAGCCAAGCTTGTCCATGAATCGATCCAGCAGATAAACGTCCCCGAAGACAAAAGAAATCAACTGAGCCGTGACCTTCAATCTGGATTTGCGCTTTGGCATTTCGACGTCAGGCGGAGCTGGAAGATAGCTTCCCGTTTCCGGATCGTACTGGAACAATCCCCGTGAGCGGCTGTAAAAGACAAGCCGCTCCTTATCAACAACTCGCCCCAAGGATTCGCCGTAGGTTTTGACAACTTTTTGCCCGACGCGGGTAACTGTGCAGAGCGTGCCGTAAGTGTGACCGCCCTGAGTCTGAAAACTGATCGTCATAGTGACTGCCTGCCGTATGCATATGCTATATTATACAATGTATTATGCATACATGAGCAATTTTTAACCCCTTGCCGCTCTGAAAATACTGCGATACAAGGGGTTAAGAGGCTACGGACGAATCTGTTATGGACGTTTCATAACTTATCCCCGCGAAGTCAGGCTTAATGCGCTTGCCGTCGTCAACGACGTGCTGAAGGCTTAACCTGAATATTTCGCCCAAAATAGACCTTGGGCGTAGGCTCATCTGCGA
>ERZ1673741.298-NODE-298-length-62631-cov-11.312148_pt1 | contig 62631 bp, 55 predicted proteins | sample MGYA00580209_ERZ1673741 | MGnify/ENA primary metagenome ERZ1673741 (study PRJEB41218, sample SAMN15661754) | gut metagenome | host: Homo sapiens | place: Canada: London | collected 2015-08-20/2019-03-30 | study: EMG produced TPA metagenomics assembly of... | reverse complement strand
TCTCTGTTTATGTAAATCTCTTCAAAGAACTCTTTTCTTGTTTGCCAACCGGTGTATTTCCGAAAAGCGAATGCAAAGGTATAGACTTTTACGATACCCTCCAAATGTTTTAGCGATTATTTTTCAAAAATGACGGATAATTGATGTAAATCAAGGGAATGGGCGGTTTTTAGACGGGATAGACTTTATAGACTATTATAGACAGGGATAGACTTTATAGACAGGATAGACTTTGATAGACGAAATGGGCACATGAGGCAGGACAAGCCGCAGAAGAAACGCGACACATGTTGGTAGAAATGTTAAAAATACAACAAAATGAAGATTTTTAAGGCAAAAGATTTGCTAATTGAAACAAAACATATAACTTTGCAACTGCAATAGTAAACAGACAAGAAGCCTGAAACACTATCATTATAAGGTAAAGCATTATAAGGCAAGGCGTCTGCAACTATAAAATAAATTAGAACCATAAACAAGACACGAACAATAAACAAGATACGAACAATAAATAAGAACACGAACAGCAAAAAAGAACACGAACAATAAATAAAAAAGCAAGAATATGACAAATAATGTATCTACATATTGGTGGTGGCGTAACTCAAGATTGATAAAGTCGTGAGGAGCGAAGCCGTGTAGATACTTCAATCATAAGATGAAGAAACAAGAAAGAGGCCTGCCGTGAATCACGACAAGCCTCTTTTACTTTATAATAAACACAACATAGAACATTATAATAAACTGAACGGTGAACATCATAAGAAACAGAATGGTGGACATCATAAGAACATTATAATAAACTGAACGGTGGACATCATAAGAAACTGAATGGTGGACATCATATGAACATTATAATAAACATAACGAAGAACATTAAAAAAATACGGATATGAACATCACAGGCATTTTCAACCGTCTCCTCGACCATGAGGAGCTGAAACGTGAGGAAACAAAAGACTTGCTCATCGCCATCACGCACGGAGAGCTCAACGACGCGGAGATTGCCGCACTCCTTACCGCCATCAAGATGCGCGGCATCACGGTGGACGAACTTCTCGGCTTCCGCGACGGCATCTTAGAGACTGGCGTGCCAGTGCCCTTGGACTGCGATAGATACATTGACGTAGTGGGAACAGGCGGCGACCGCAAGAATACGTTTAACATATCCACCACCGCTTGCTTCGTGATAGCCGGAGCTGGATACAAGGTGGCAAAGCACGGCAACTACGCCGCCACGAGCGTGAGCGGGGCTTCAAACGTGATAAAGAACCACGGCGTGACGTTCACTGATGACATCGACAAGCTCAACCGCTCGATAAACGAGTGCGGCATTGTTTATCTCCACGCCCAGCTCTTTGCCAAGGCAATGAAGTTTGTTGGCGCCATACGCAAGGCGTTGCCCTTCCCGACTTTCTTCAATCTCCTCGGCCCCATCATCAACCCGTCGAAGCCCCAGTGCCAGCTCCTTGGCACCGCCACGCTCGACCAGATGCGCCTCTACCAGCAGGTGTACCAGAAGATAGGCATCGACTACGGCATCGTGAACAGCATTGACGGCTACGACGAGATTTCGCTCACGAGCGACTTCAAGGTCATCACCAACGACTACGAGCGCATATTCAAGCCCTCCGACCTCGGGTTCGAGACGGCCAAGCCAAAGGAGATAGTAGGCGGAGCCACAGAGGAAGAAGCCAAGCAGATTTTCGACAACGTGCTGGCCAACACCGCATTGCCCGCGCAGAAGAACATAGTGCTGGCCAACGCCGCGTTCGGCATCCAGGTGCTGGAGAAAGGCAAGAAGCCTATAAGCGAATGCATAGACATAGCACGCGAGAGCATAGACAGCGGCAAGGCGTTGGCGACATTCAAGAAGTTTGTTGAGTTGAACAAGTAATCCCCAAATTCTGACCCATGGACATATTAGAAGAGATAGTGGCCCACAAGCGGGTGGAGATTGACGAGCGCAAGCGGTTCGTCCCCCTCCAGCAATTCACTGGCGCCATACAACAGATGATGGATGAAGGCAAGCCCGCCTCCATGAGCGAGGCCCTGACATCATCGGCCACAGGCATCATAGCCGAGTTTAAGCGCAAGAGCCCATCGAAGGGTTGGATCCATCGCGACGTGAAGCCGCAAGAGGTGACCCCACTCTACCAGAGCAACGGGGCGTCGGCACTGAGCATCCTCACCGACACGCAATATTTCGGCGGCTACGACGAGTATATCCAGCAAGCGCGGCAAGCCGGGGTTACGATACCCATACTCTACAAGAACTTCATCATCGACGAATACCAGCTGTTCCAGGCCCGTTTCTGCGGAGCCTCGGCGGTGTTGCTCATCGCCGCCTGCCTCACCAAGGACGAATGCAAGCACTTGCAGCACCTGGCCCACGAGCTTGGCATGGAGACCCTGCTGGAGATGCACAACGACCGCGATTTCGACTACGCCTCGCTGGAGCCCGACATGTATGGCATAAACAACCGCAATCTCGGCACGTTCACCACCGACGTGAACAACAGCTTCCGCCTCGCCGGCCGACTGCCCCAAGGCGCTTGCCTCGTGAGCGAGAGCGGCATAAGCCATCCCGACACCGTGAAAGAGCTACGGGAAGTGGGATTCAGAGGATTCCTTATCGGAGAGAGATTCATGAGAGAGGCTGACCCTGGCGCGGCCCTCAAACAATTCATTGAAGAGTTATGATAATAAAAGTATGTGGGATGCGTGATGCCCAAAACATCCGCGACGTGGCCGAGCTCGACATTGACATGATGGGGTTCAACTTCTGGCCAAAGAGCAAACGCTACGTCAACATGATAAGCTCACAGGCCGGCATCGTGCCCGACTACAGCCGGGAGCGGCTATGCGAAATAGCCGACAATAGCGGCTCGCCACGATACGCCTTCCCAAAGAGGGTAAAACGCGTGGGCGTGTTCGTCGACGAGATGCCGCAAACGATAGTGACTCGCGTGTACAACTATTCGCTCGACTACATCCAGCTCCACGGAGACGAGACGCCAACGCTGATAGACAACCTGCGGAGCACGTTGGTGCCCGACATCGTGCCAGAGATAAAGTTCATAAAAGCCTTTGGCATATCCACCGCCGCCGACTTCGCCGCGTGCGAGGCTTTCGAGGGGAAGGCCGACCTCCTGCTCTTCGACTACAAGACGGCAGGGCGCGGAGGCAGCGGCAAGCACTTCGACTGGTCGTTGCTCGACGCCTACCACGGCTCTACGCCGTTCCTGCTCAGTGGCGGCATAGGCCCCGACGACGCTGAAGAGATTTCGCGAATAAGCCATCCGCTATTCGCCGGCGTCGACGTGAACAGCCGCTTCGAGACAGAGCCAGCCATGAAAGACGTGGAAAAGCTGAGAGGTTTCGTGGAGCGCATAAGACATCATAACACAATGGAGAACCTGTAAAAGCAACATAGCTATGAACAAAATCAATCAAGTATTTGCCAACCGTGGCGACAGGAAACTGCTCAGCCTGTATTTCTGTGCCGGCTGCCCCACCCTGGACGGCACGGCGGATGTGATCAAGGCCATGGAGCGCCACGGCATCGACTTCGTGGAAGTGGGCATGCCCTTCAGCGACCCGCTCGCCGACGGCCCCGTGATACAGTCGGCAGGAGCCATAGCCCTGAAGAACGGCATGACTACCCGACTGCTTCTCTCGCAGCTCAAGGCCATCAAGGATGAAGTGTCGATACCATTGATATTCATGGGGTATCTCAACCCGATACTGCATTATGGATACGAGAAGTTCTTCGCCGACCTCGCCGACAGCGGCGTGTCGGGCGTCATCATCCCCGACCTTCCATTTGCCGACTACCAGACGATAGTGAAACCCATCGCCGACCGCTACGACATTCGCGTCATCATGATGATAACGCCGGAGACGAGCGACGAGCGCATAAGGTTCATCGACGACAACACCGACGGCTTCATCTACATGGTGTCGTCGGCAAGCGTGACGGGAGCGCAAAAGGAGTTCGACGCCAAGAAGGTGGCTTATTTCAGCCACATCAACTCCATGAACCTCCGCATACCCCGCATGATAGGTTTCGGCATAAGCAACAAGCAGACGCTTGACAGCGCGCAACAAAACGCCGCCGGTGCCATAATAGGCAGCAAGTTCGTGAACCTGCTGCGCGAGACCAACGACCCCGACAAGGCCCTCGACAAGCTCATGGAAGCACTGGGAGAGTGAAGAACGAAGAGTGAAGAACGAAGAGTGAAGGGTGAAGGGTGAAGGGTGAAGAGTGAAAAGGGAAGAAGGAAGAGTGAAGAAGAGGAAGAAATATAAAAAGAACAAGACTATGGAACCAGACAAGAACGGCTTTTTCGGCCAATATGGCGGGGCGTACATCCCAGAGATATTATATAAGGTGGTGCACGACCTGCAAGACCAGTACAAGGAGATAATAGACTCCAAGGAGTTTCAAGACGAGTATGAGCTACTGCTGAAAGACTACGTGGGCCGACCATCCCCACTCTACTATGCCAAGCGCATGAGCGAGAAATACGGTTGCAAGCTCTACCTGAAGCGTGAGGACCTGAACCACACGGGCGCCCACAAGATAAACAACACCATTGGCCAGATACTCATGGCCAAGAAGATGGGCAAGACGCGCGTCATCGCCGAGACCGGCGCCGGACAGCACGGCGTGGCCACGGCCACCGTTTGCGCGCTGTTCGACATGGAGTGCGAGATTTTCATGGGCAAGACCGACGTGGAGCGCCAACACACCAACGTGGAGCGCATGAAGATGCTCGGAGCCAAGGTTCACCCCGTGACCACGGGCAACATGACCCTGAGCGACGCCTGCACCGCCGCCATCAGGGACTGGTGTTGCCACCCCGACACCACGTTCTACATCGTGGGCTCCACGATGGGGCCTCACCCCTACCCCGACATCGTGGCGAGGCTGCAAAGCGTGATATCAAAAGAGCTGAAATGGCAACTCCAGGAGAAGATTGGCCGAGACTACCCCGACTATCTCGTGGCTTGCGTGGGAGGCGGAAGCAACGCCGCCGGCACCATTTACCACTACATCGAGGACTCTCGCGTGAAGATTGTGCTGGCCGAGGCCGGAGGCCACGGCGTTGACACCGACCACACCGCCGCCACCATACATTGCGGCACCGAGGGCATAGTGCACGGCTCGCGCACACTCGTCATGCAAGACGACGACGGCCAGATAAAAGAGGCGTTCACCATATCGGCCGGCCTCGACTACCCAGGCATAGGACCCATGCACGCGCATCTGGCCAAAACGGGACGCGAGAAGGTAGTGGCCATAAACGACGACGAGGCCATACGCGCCGGATACGAGCTGACGCGCATGGAGGGAATAATACCCGCCATAGAGAGCGCGCACGCCGTGGCGGCACTGTCGAAGATGACTTTCAAGCCCGACGACGTGGTAGTGCTCACGGTGTCGGGACGTGGCGACAAGGACATCGAGACATATCTCAACAACAAAGACATGGCAGGGGATTATGGCAAGTTTTAATTATCACACCACTACGAAAAGGCTGCTCGGCGACCTCTACACGCCCGTCAGCCTCTACATGCGCCTGCGCGACCTTTACCCGCAGTCGATGCTCATGGAAAGTTCCGACTATCACGGAAGCGAGAACGCCAAGAGCTTCATCGGCATAGACCCCATGGCGAGCATACAAGTGGCCCACGGGACACTGACGATGACCTTCCCCGACGGCAGCTCAGTAAAGAGGGACATACCCGTGGAGAACAGCGACAAGCCGAAGCTGGCCGTGGCAAAGGCCATGAACGACTTTTTGGGCAGTTTCCACGTCGAAGGCGAAGGCTGCCAATACTACGGCATATTCGGCTTCACGTCGGCCAACGCCGTGCGCTACTTCGAGAACATACCGGTGAAGGACACCACCATGGAGCGCAACGACGCGCCCGACATTCTCTACATCCTCTTTAAGGACATCATCGTGTTCGACCATTTCAACAACATGATCGACTTCATGACCCTTGGCACGGCCGACGAGCTGCAAAACCTGCTGACCGCGGCCAACAAGCCCAACGTGAAGCCTTACGGGTTCCACGCCGTGGGCGGCGCCACGTCGACGCTGACCGACGAGGAGCACAAGGCCAACATAAGGCGCTGCGTGCGCCATTGCCTGCGAGGCGACGTGTTCCAGATAGTGATAAGCCGAAGGTTCATACAGAAATATGAGGGCGACGACTTCAAGCTCTACCGCGTGTTGCGCTCCATCAACCCCAGCCCCTACCTGTTCTACTTCGACTTCGGCGGCTACCGCATCTTCGGCTCATCGCCCGAGACCCACAACCGCATAGTGGGCAACAAGGCGTTTATAGACCCCATTGCCGGCACCACGAAACGCACGGGCAACACCGATCAAGACCGCAAGAACGCCGAGTTTCTGCGCAACGACCCCAAGGAGAACGCCGAGCACGTGATGCTCGTGGACCTGGCACGCAACGACCTCAGCCGCAACTGCCACAACGTGAAGGTGGACTTCTACAAGGACATGCAATATTACAGCCACGTCATCCACCTGGTGAGCCGTGTCAGCGGCGAGCTCAACGATGGCGCCGACCACACGCTGGAGTTTATCGACACCTTCCCCGCCGGCACGCTGAGCGGCGCGCCAAAGGTGAGGGCGCTGCAGCTCATCAACGAGATGGAGCCACACAACCGCGGTGCCTACGGAGGTTGCATAGGCTCGATAAGCCTCAACGGCGACCTAAACCAAGCCATCGTGATACGCACGTTCATCAGCCGCAACGGCGAGCTGTGGTTCCAGGCCGGGTCGGGCGTGACGGCAAAGAGCAACGACGACTATGAGCTGCAAGAAAGCAACAACAAGCTCGGAGCATTAGTGAAAGCCATAAAGGAAGCAGAAAGACTATGAAAACAGTGATTATAGACAACTACGACTCCTTCACCTTCAACCTCGCGCACCTCTTAAAGGAATTGGGCGCCGAGGTCGACGTGGTGCGCAACGACCAGTTTGAGTTGCCAGCCTTGGAGCGATACGACAAGATAGTGCTCTCGCCCGGCCCCGGCATTCCGTCGGAGGCCGGACTCCTGCTCGACGTGATACGCGCTTACGCCGGACGCAAGCCCATGCTCGGCGTATGCCTTGGCCACCAGGCCATCGGCGAGGTGTTCGGCGCCAAGCTGGAGAACCTGGCGGAGGTATACCACGGCGTGGCGACCGACTGCGAGCACTTCTCCAACGACCCCATCTTCAATGGCATGCCCAGGCATTTCGAGGTCGGGCGATACCACAGCTGGGTGGTCAGCAAGGATGGGCTCCCCGACTGCCTTGAAGTGACGGCGGCCAGTCCCGACGGCAACATCATGGCATTGCGCCACAAGCGCTATCCGGTACACGGCATACAGTTCCACCCAGAGAGCGTGCTCACGCCCCTCGGCAGGCAGATAGTGGGCAACTGGCTGAACGAATGACGTTGCCATGATAAACTTCGGCACATGGCTCAGGCAAAAGGCGGGGTGCAGGGTGCAGAAGCTCGCCGTGGACGCGGGCTTCTCGTGTCCCAACCGCGACGGGCGGCTGTCGACGGGCGGCTGCACGTTTTGCAACAACGACGCCTTCAACACATCTTATTGCGACAGGCGGAAAAGCATAACCCGGCAACTGGAAGACGGCAAGAGGTTTTTCGGCAGGAAGCAGGCCGGCACGAAATACCTGGCTTATTTCCAGGCGTTTTCCAACACCTACGCCCCACTGCCACTATTGAAAGCCATGTACGAGGAGGCCCTCGCCGTGGACGACGTGACAGGAATAGTGATAGGCACGCGGCCTGACTGCGTGGACAAGGAGAAACTCGACTACATCGAGCAACTGTCGCGCCGCGCCTTGGTCATCATGGAATATGGCTTGGAGAGCTGCAACGACGAGACCCTGCGACGCGTAAACCGCGGCCACGACTTCGCCTGCGGCAAGCGAGCCATCGAGGAGACCCACAAGCGGGGCATCTACACCTGCGCCCACCTCATCCTGGGCCTGCCCGGGGAGGACAAGGCGGAGATGCTGAGGCAAGCCGACATCGTGTCCTCGTTGCCCATAGACATCTTGAAGCTACATCAGCTGCAAATAGTGAGAGGCACCGCGATGGCGAGGGAATATGAGCGGCATCCCTTCCACACGTTCACGTTGGAAGAATACGTCGACTTGCTTGCCGACTACCTGCCTCGTCTGCGCGATGACATGGTGATGGAGCGTTTCGTCAGCGAGACACCGCCCAAACTGCTCATGGCTCCCCGCTGGGGAGTGAAGCCTCAAGAAGTGACCCGTCTGGTGATTGAAAAGTTAGCGTCACAAGAATCTCTTTGCCAATAAGCATGCGAATAATATTTTACAAATGGTCGTCTGAGAATCGATTTTTTTCAACCAAGCAGTCTCTTGGTCGCAAATGACGCGATTATGGGTTATTTTGATAAAACACTGATTATCAATCAATTGTAATTTTAACAGCTTTTCAGCGTTGCAAAATCACTGAAAAACCGTCGCCGTTACAGTGCAATCGCGTCGCCATTACGGTGCAATCGCGTTGCCGTTACGGTGAAATGGCGTCGCCGTTACGGTGCAATCGCGACGCGGTTACACCGTAACGGCAAAACTTTTTGGCAAAAAAGCCACCGACGGCATTTCCAAAGAGCGAAAGGCTACCCTTTTTCCGCTCTATTTGCCCCTGTTTCCAAGTGTTAAATTTTGGCAATAATATTTTACACTTTCGAATATGATGGGAGCAAGCCACGTGTGCAGGCCATCGTGTGTTGTCGGGTTTCCAGAGGGCAACGCGGCGATATTTATTTCGCCTTTTCCATAAAAAGTTTGCCGCTTTCAATTATTTGCATTAACTTCGCATAAGAAAACGCGAAACACGCAATCGAAAAATAATCATTTCTTATAAACATGAAGATTAAAAGTGTAATACTACTTTTTGCGTTAGCCCTTTCGCTGTCGGCTTTCGCAGGAGGCAAATATGCCGGCGTGCCCAAAAAGTATCATGCCCTGCTCGACCGGGCCATGGTCACGGCCGGCGGCAACGCCAAAGAGCTGAAAAAGGCATTGAAGGAAGTTCCCGCAAACGAGAGGGAAGGCATGGCCTTCCTCATTTCCTACATGCCGGAGAGAGACGCCAAGACCCTGACCGCCGACTTCCTGAAAGAGCACGTGCAGTATGCCTACAAGGCAAGAAACGAGTTTCCTTGGGCGAAAGCCGTGCCCAACGACATCTTCCTGAACGACGTGGTGGCCTATGTCAACCTGAACGAGGAGCGCGAGAGCTGGCGCAAGGACTTCTACGAGCGTTTCAAGAAATACGTGGCCCAGTGCAAGACGATGCGCGAGGCCATCGACTCGGTGAACAAGAACATCCGCGACGAGGTGCAGGTAGACTACAACACGAAGCGCGAGAAGGCCGACCAGGCTCCATACGAGTCGATGAGGCAGCACATGGCCTCTTGCTCTGGCCTCTCCATCCTGCTGACCGACGCCTTCCGCGCCGTGGGCATACCATCGCGCGTGGCCGGAACGCCCAACTGGTATGACAACCGTGGCAACCACAACTGGAGCGAGGTGTGGGTCAACGGCGGCTGGCACTTCACCGAGTATTACCCATCTGAAGACCTGGACAAGTCGTGGTTCCTCGCCGACGCTGGCAAGGCCATAAAGGAGGATGTGGGCAAAGCCATCTACGCCGCCTCGTTCAAGCCCGCCGACTCCTACTTCCCCTTGGTCTGGGACATGAGCATCCGTTACGTGCATGCCGCCAACGTGACCGACCGCTACACCAGCCTGTACAGGGCACAGCTTGCAGCCACTCCAGCCGACGGCAGCCACGTGGACTTGAGGGTCATGGTGTTCAAGGACAAGAACCACGCCGAGGCCTCGGGCGACCGCGTGGCAACCAACCTCGACGTGTTTGCCGGCGACAAGCAGATTTTCGGGGGACGAAGCACGGGCGCCACGCAAGACATGAACGACGTGCTCACCTTCAAGGTCGAGAAAAACAAGACCTACACCGTGAAGTTCGTCAACGGCAAGGGCGTGCCGGAAGCCAAGGACGTGAACGTGGGCGACCAGACAACAACCTTGAAATTGTATATGGAGTAAGGACATAAAAGCGTGCCGAAACCGTGCCAACGAGTTTCGGCACGCTTTTTTTGATGAAAAAATTTGCTGAATTCAATAATACAGTGTAACTTTACACACCAAAGTTAAAGTCCAACGATACCAGTCATTGAAATGAGAAAGACAAAGAATGGGCAAGAAGACCCGGCTCATCACCTTGACAAACAAGAACGGCATGGAGGCGTGCATTGCCAATTATGGAGTGAGGGTAGTGTCATTGTGCGTTCCCGACAAGAACGGGAAGCCTACCGATGTCGTGCTTGGCTTTGACAACTCATGGCCACGTGGCTTACACGTTTTCCATCAGACAGAAATAACACAGATAGAATCATACCAAAAATTATGAATGACATTAAAACAATGAATCATGCCGCTGACAACATTCGCATCCTTGCTGCCAGCATGGTAGAGAATGCCAAGTCTGGACACCCAGGCGGCGCGATGGGCGGCGCTGACTTCATCAACGTGCTCTTCTCCGAATATCTCGTGTGGGACCCAGAGGACCCCACGTGGACAGGTCGCGACCGCTTCTACCTTGACCCGGGACACATGAGCCCCATGCTCTACTCCACCCTTACCCTGCAAGGCCGCTTCAGCATCGACGACATCAAGCAGTTCCGCCAGTGGGGCACTCCATGCCCCGGACACCCAGAGGTTGATGTCATGCATGGCATTGAAAACTCATCAGGTCCCCTTGGACAAGGCCACGCCATCGCCGCCGGCGCCGCTGTAGCCGAGAAGTTCCTTGAGGCACGCCTGGGCCACGTGATGATGAGGCACCACATCTACGCATACATCTCCGACGGTGGCATAGAGGAAGAAATATCACAGGGCGTGGGCCGCATAGCCGGAGCCCTCGGCCTGGACAACCTCATAATGTTCTACGACGCCAACAACGTGCAGCTGTCGACAACCGTCGACGAGGTGATGGCCGAGGACACGGCCGCCAAATACCGCGCGTGGAACTGGACCGTCATGGAAATCGACGGCAACGACGTGGCGCAAATACGCCAGGCCCTCGACAAGGCCACGGCCGGCACCGGGCACCCCGTGCTCATCATAGGCAAGACCGTGATGGCAAAGGGCGCATTGAAGGCCGACGGCACAAGCTATGAGAACAGCGTGAAGACACACGGCGCGCCACTCGGCGACGGCGCGTATGTGAACACCATAAAGAACCTTGGAGGCGATCCGGAGAAGCCGTTTGAGATTTTCGACGACGTGAAGAAGCTCTACGACGACCGACGCGAGGAACTCAAGAAGATCGTGGCCGAGCGCAGGGCCGAGGAAGCCGAATGGGCCGCGCAGAACCCAGAGAAGAAGAAGCATATGGACGAATGGTTCTCTGGCAAGGCTCCACACGTCGACTGGAGCAAGATAGAGCAAAAGCCCGACGTGGCCACACGCGCGGCTTCTTCGGCATGCCTGAAGCTCCTCGCCCATGAGGTGCCAAACATGATTTGCTCTTCAGCAGACCTCTGCAACTCCGACAAGACCGACGGATTCCTCAAGGAGACCCATGACCTGGTGAAAGGCGACTTCACGGGAGCATTCTTCCAGGCAGGCGTGTCGGAGCTGACAATGACCGACATGTGCATCGGCATGATGCTACACGGCGGCGTAATCAGCGCCATGGGCACATTCTTCGTCTTCTCCGACTACATGAAGCCCGCCATCCGTTTGGCCGCGTTGATGGGCACTCCGGTGAAGTTCATCTGGTCGCACGACGCGTTCCGCGTTGGCGAGGACGGACCTACGCACCAGCCCGTGGAGCAGGAAGCGCAGATAAGGCTCTTGGAGAAGCTCCAGAACCACAAGGGAGAGGACAGCGTGAGGGTGTTCCGCCCGGCCGACAGCGACGAGACCACCGTTTGCTGGCAGATGGCAATGGAGAACATGGAGACGCCTACCGCGCTCATCCTCTCGCGCCAGACCATCAACAGCCTTCCCGAGGGCAACGACTACGAGCAAGCGCGTAAGGGCGCTTATGTCGTAAGCGAGTCAGACGACAACCCCGACATCATACTCGTGGGCAACGGCTCCGAGGTAGCCACGCTGGTAGCTGGCGCAAGACTGTTGCGCAAAGACGGCATCCGCGTGAGGGTCGTGAGCGCGCCTTCAGAAGGCTTGTTCCACAGGCAACCCGTTGGCTATCAAGAGAGCGTCTTGCCTTACGAGGCGAAGAAGTTTGGCCTCACCGCAGGTCTGCCATGCACGCTTGAGGGCCTGGTGGGCATCGGACCTAACAGCTGCATCCACGGCCTGAGGAGCTTTGGCTTCTCAGCCCCATACAAGGTGCTCGACGAGAAGCTCGGCTACACGGCAGAGCACGTCTACAAGGAAGTGAAAGAGTTCATGGAGCGATAATCCAGGACAATGACCATAAGCAAAGAGCCGGAACCCACGAGGATTCCGGCTCTTTTATTGAAAGTCTTAAATTGTTTTATTACCTGAAAATGATGGAAAGGCCACGCCTTAGCGCGCCATCTTGTCCATCATAAGGGCTGCCATTGCTATGCATACGAACATTACGGTAGCCGTGATTGCGAAAGTTGAAATACTCATCATAATACTACTTCTCCTTTTTTTAATTTATTATACATTACCGGCATCACTCTATAGCCGGCGCTATCCTGAATTTCCGTTATCCTGAAAAAATCCTTATCCTGAAAAACTAAATCCTATACTTCAATCTTAAATGTTATCTGAATACTATCTGTTGCCTTTCTGAAGGCCCTTACTTTCTTATTGACGCTGCAAAGTTAGACATTTCTCGCTGTGTGCGCAAACAATTGGTGTTACAAATGAATGATTTGCCGTTTATATTTGATTATCGTCAAACAGGTTGACATACGTCAACCCACAGATTTGACGCATGTCAACGCGTGGCAAGGCCAAACGAGGAAGCTTGCCCATAATGCTAAGTAATGATAAAGTTGATGCCATAGCAATGTTGAATCAAAATATTTTTATAATTTTGCAAGGCAATGGAATCGAAGAAGACCATAAACACGATCATTCAGATGGCGACATCCCTGCTTTTGGGTGGTGCCATACTTTATTGGATGTATCGTGGTTTCGACATCAAGAGCATCGGCAACGTGATGCTGCACAAGATGAATTGGACGTGGATGCTCCTCTCGTTCCCGTTCGGCATTCTGGCCCAGGCGTTTCGAGGTTGGAGATGGCAGCAGACCCTTGAGCCATTGGGAGAGAAGCCGCGCCAAGGCGTCTCCGTCAACAGCATCTTCGTTTCCTACGCGGCAAGCCTCATCATACCACGTTCCGGCGAGATAGCGCGCTGCGGGATATTGAAACGTTGGGAGGGTGTGTCCTTCCCAAAGTCGCTGGGCACGGTCGTCACGGAGCGGGCCATCGACACGTCGCTCATAGTCCTCATCACAGCCCTGACCTTTCTCTGGCAATTGCCCGTGTTCAACAGGTTCTTCTCAAGCACCGGCACCCGCCTCGACGAGATACTGTCGCAGTTCTCGACGGCAGGATGGTGGGTGACAGCCATCTGCGCCGTGGCAGCATTGCTGCTGATTTGGCTTCTGCTTCGGCGGTTGTCGATATATAATAAGGTGAAAAACACCTTCGCGGGGCTTCTCGCCGGCATCGTGTCGGTGAAGGGCGTGCGCAACATTCCGCTGTTCATCTTTTTCAGCGTCGGGATATGGGCATGCTATTTCCTGCATTATTACCTCACCTTCTTTTGTTTCTCCGCTACATCCCACTTGGGAATGGCTTGCGCGCTGGTGACATTCATCGTGGGTTCCATCGCCGTCATCGTGCCGACGCCAAACGGGGCCGGACCTTGGCATTTCGCCGTGAAGACCATGCTCATCCTCTATGGCGTGGCCTCAAACGACGCATTGTATTTCGTATTGATAGTCCACACCGTGCAGACCCTCCTCGTGCTGCTGCTTGGCATCTACGGATGGATGGCGCTGGCGCTGACAAAGAAGAGGCAAACCGCGAAAGGCAAGAAACAGAATTAACACAAGAACAACTTAACACATTATTTAATAACCAAAAACTATGAGTGAAATCCGCAACCTTCAACCAGCCGCCATCTGGCGCAACTTTGATGACCTCACACAGATTCCACGCCCGAGCGGTCATGTGGAGAAAGTGCAAGAGTTTCTTCTCGACTTCGCGAAGCGCGTAGGCGTAGAGGCCTTCAAGGACCCAGCAGGCAACATCGTCATGAGAAAGCCCGCCACGCCTGGCTATGAGAACCGCAAGACCGTGTTGCTGCAAGCCCACATGGACATGGTGCCGCAAAAGAGCCCCGACTCTAACCACAACTTCGAGACCGACCCGATAGAAACCTACGTGGAAGACGGATGGGTACACGCCAAGGGAACAACGCTCGGCTCAGACGACGGCATGGGCGTGGCCGCGATAATGGGCATAATGGAGGCCAACGACATAAAGCACGGCCCTGTGGAGGCCCTTATCACACGCGATGAGGAGACAGGCATGTACGGAGCCAACGAACTGCCTGAAGGCGAACTTCACAGCGACATACTCATGAACCTCGACTCCGAACTTTGGGGCAAGTTCTGCATCGGCTCGGCAGGCGGTATCGACGTCACGGCAACACTCGAATACAAGCCCGTAGACAACGATCAGGAGACAGCCGTAAAGGTTACTCTCAAAGGCTTGCGTGGCGGACACTCCGGCCTCGAAATCAACGAGGGTCGCGCAAATGCCAACAAGGAGATGGTGCGCCTGATTCGCAAGGCCGTGGCGGAAATGGGCGCGCGTCTCGCCCAGTGGCACGGCGGAAACATGAGAAACGCCATTCCTTTCAAGGCTGAGGTGGTGCTCGCCTTGCCTAAAGACCAGGTAGAGAACCTCAAGGCTCTCGTGGAGAAACAACGTGTCGCCATCGAAGATGAGTTCAAGGGCATTGAGAAAGGCGTGGAGTTCTTCGTCGAGGACGTGGAAAACCCGAAGGAACTGCTGCCTTGCGAGATTCAAGACAACCTCGTGGATGCCATCTACGCCTGCCACAACGGCGTGATACGCATGATACCTTCTTACCCGAAAGTGGTGGAGACATCTTCCAACCTCGCCATCATAAACATAGAGGCAGGAAAGGCAGAGATAAAGATCCTCGCGCGCTCGAGCCGTGAGGACATGAAAGAATATGTGGCCACGATGCTTGAGAGCTGCTTCAACATGGCCGGCATGCGCACGGTGCTCAGCGGCAGCTACGGCGGATGGGACCCGAATCCCGACAGCGAGATTCTCAACCTGCTGAAGAAAGTCTACAAGGAGCAGACAGGCGAGGACGCCACAGTGCAGGCCGACCACGCCGGACTGGAATGTTCTGTCATCCTCAGCAAGTACCCAGGCATGGACGTGGTGAGCCTTGGCCCGACATTGCTCTCGCCCCACACCACGAGCGAGCGCTTCAAGATAGACACGGCAGAACCATTCTGGAAGCTGCTGACGGCAACACTCGAGCAGATTCCCGAGAAATAAGGCCGCATGGCTTTAAGACAGCATGATACATTGCACGGATATTGACACTCTTAATATCCGTGCATTTTTATATGCGTGATTATTCACGTCAATCACATCAGAACGTCAAGCTTGCTTGAACGTTATGCCGAGCGCAGCCTATCTTATGTAAAAAATCAAGTCAAACCTTTGCGCCTAAGGATTTTTTTCTTTACTTTTGCACCGTAGAACAATTCAGTAAAACAATATGGACGATTATCACGCGGACAGTTACAATAATTAGCGTGAGGATTGAGCATTACCGCCAATCTTCACAACCTGTTCATGTTAAAAAAGATTGGCAGCAATGAAAACATACTGGAGCATTGAAAAGCAACTAAGGGTCATCAACGAGTGGAAGTCGGGGTGCTGGATTCAGGTCACCTGCCCTACCGATGACGACCAGCGAGAACTGGAAGAGAGGTTTAACATTCCCGACTATTTCATGAGCGACATCAGCGATACCGATGAGCGCGCGCGTTATGAGTACGACGACGGTTGGACCCTTATAATCCTTCGTATTCCTTATGTCAAGGAGATAAGGTCGCGCACTCCTTATACCACGGTGCCGTTGGGCATAATCCACAAACGCGACGTGACCATCACCGTCTGCTTCTACGAGACGAACATGATGCTCGACTTCGTGAGCTTTCATCAGAAACGTGGCGTGGGATTCACCGATTATGTCGACATGACCTTCAGGCTCTTCCTGTCTTCTGCCGTGTGGTACCTGAAGCGGCTGAAGCAAATCAACGCACTTATAGAAAAAGCGAAACACAACCTTGACCATGAGGTGAACAACGAGAGCCTTATCGGCTTGAGCCGACTGCAAGACTCGCTCACCTACTTCATCACGTCAATACGTGGCAACGAGAACCTGTTGCAGAAACTGAAGTTCAAGCTGCAAGTCGACGAACTCGACGCCGACCTCATCGAGGACGTGAACATCGAGATGACACAGGCCAGGGAGACCACGAATATCTATTCCGACATCTTGGAATCCACGATGGACACGTATTCGAGCATCATCAACAACAACATGAACACCACCATGCGTACCCTCACGTCGCTCAACATCATCCTGATGGCACCTACGCTCATATCAAGCATATACGGAATGAACGTGGTGAACGGCCTGGAGGCATCGAAGTATGGATTCATAATCTGCATCGCCGTTTCAGTGCTCGTGACAGGCGTCAGCTGGTGGATTTTACGACATAAAAAACTTATTTAGCTCATTTACAGTAAAAAACATTCCAAAAATTAGCATAATACAATCTTTTTAGCTAAGTTTGCATCATATTTATTAACAATTGGAAGCCATGCCCGTCTGAGGCGTTTGCTGACATGCAGCAGCATGGCCATGGAACTCCGAGTCATAAACTTAAACATAGTGAAATGATGGACTCTCAAGAAAACACCACCCCAAAGGGAATCGAGGAAGAGCAGAAGGCCGAGGCCGCTGCCCCAGTGACAAATGTCGACAATGAAAACGACGTGAAAGAAGATGCCAAGGCTGACACGCAAGAGCAGGCCGCGGCGGTTGAGCCAGACGCGCAAGATACCGCTGCCGAAGACCTCGCTAAGAAAGTCTACGCCTCAAAGAAAGAGGTGCTCGACCGAATCGAGGAAATAGCTAATGGCGACGACACTCCAGGAAAGGACGAGGTTGACCACTTGAAGGCTTCTTTCTACCGTTTCCAAATAGCGGAACGCGACAAGAAGCAAAAGGAATATCTTGAAGCTGGGGGCGACCCTGAGAAATACCAGATTCTCCCCGACGAAGATGAAGAGGCTTACAAGGCCAACATGCGAGTCATCAAGGAAAAGCGCGCGAAGGCTTTTGAGAAGGCACAGCAAGAGCGAGAGGAAAACCTCAAGCACAGGGAGGAAATCATAGAGAAGATAAAGAACATGGCCACGTCGCCAGACGAGGCCAACAAGTCGTACAACGAATTCAAGACTCTGCAACAGGAGTGGAAGGGCATTGGAGCCGTGCCGCCAGAGAAATCGAGCGAGACATGGCGCAACTATCAGCTCTACGTCGAGCAGTTCTACGACTTGCTGAACCTCAACCGCGAGGCTCGTGAATACGACTTCAAGAAGAACCTCGAAGCCAAGACCAAGCTATGCGAGGAAGCCGAGAAACTCGCCGACGAGCCTGACGTGGTGAGCGCTTTCCATCAGCTGCAAGACCTGCACGAGCAATATCGCGAGATTGGCCCAGTGGCTAAGGAGATGCGCGAGAACATTTGGACAAGATTCAAGAACGCGAGCACCGTAATCAACAAGAAACACCAAGACCACTTCGAGAAGCTGCGCGCCAACGAAGAGGAGAACCTTGCCAAGAAGACGGGGCTCTGCGAGAAGACGGAAGCCGTGGCGAAAGAAGAAAACAAGAACGCTGCCGACTGGGAGAAGCACTCGAAGGAGATCATCGCCATACAGCAGGAGTGGAAGACCATAGGCTTCGCTCCGAAGAAGAGCAACGAGGAGATTTTCCAACGCTTCCGCAAGGCTTGCGACGACTTCTTCGGTCGCAAGGCAGAATATTTCAAGGAGGTCATGGCACGTCTTTACGAGAACGCCGAGAAGAAGAAGGCCCTTGTGGCCAAGGCGCAAGAACTTTCCGACTCTACCGACTGGAAGGCCACTTCCGACAAGCTCATACAGCTGCAGAAGGAATGGAAGACGGTTGGCACGGCTCCACGAAAGATTAGCGACCAGCTCTGGAACGACTTCCTCACGGCTTGCAACCATTTCTTCGACGCGCGCAACGCCGCTCATGCCAGCGTGCACGACGAGGAGCGTGAGAACCTGCAGAAGAAGCGCGACATCATAGAGGAACTGAAGAAAATAACAGCCACGGACAGCGACGCACGCGAGAAAGTGCAGGAGCTGGCAGACAAGTACAACGCCGTCGGCCATGTGCCTTTCCGCGAGAAGGACAAGGTCTACAAGGAGTATCACGAGGTGATGGACAAGATCTTCGAGGAGCTGCACATCTCAGCGGCCCGCCGCCATCTCGATAACTTCAAGAACAACCTCCGCGGCATGGCAAAGAAGGGCGAGGACGCCGTGGACAACGAGCGCACGCGCCTTGTAAGACGCTTTGAGCAACTGAAGCAGGAAATCACTACTTACGAGAACAACCTCGGATTCCTCAGCATCTCCAGCAAGAAGGGCAACAGCCTCGTCGACGAGATGAACCGCAAGGTGCAAAAGCTCAAGGACGACGCCCAGCTCATAAAAGAGAAGATAAAGGCTATCGACCAGCAGAAGTAATTTTACAGGTAAGACATAAATTGAGTAGGAGATAAACACTAATCACAGGTGTTTATCTCCTACTTTCGTTTTCCGACCTCTCACACCACCGCACATGCGATTCCGTATACGGCGATTCCTATTTTATTTTCAAACAAGATGTAGCATGGACATGGCAAGGCCGTAGCGTCGGGTGAAGTCCTCTACAGCATCAGTATCCTCACCTCGGCGTTGTGCATCTTTTGTATTTCGTTCATCGGCTTCTTGAAATACACGCTCTGTATAGCCTTGTTTATGATGCCATGACCGACGGCGAGCACCACCTTGCCGGGATAAGCCGTCTTTATCCATGTAAGGAAGTTTTGAGCGCGGCTTTTCATGTGTTCAAGGCTCTCCACGTCATCGGGCCATTCCACGTTTTCAAGGTCGGGAATAAACTTGCCCGTGAACGATCCCCAATCACGCTCACGCAGCAGCGGAGACGTCACGATGTCTTCCGGCTTCAGTCCCCTTGCCGACGCTATTATGGAGCAAGTCTGGATGGCACGATGCAAGTCGCTTGCCACGAAAGCGTCTATTTTCGCGTCTTTCATCTTTTCAGCGACATCACGAGCCTGGGCCTTGCCGGTCTCGTTGAGTTCCCCTCCTTGCCAGCCCTGCAATATCTGGGCGGCGTTGGCCACGGTCTCGCCGTGGCGCACAAGATATAATGTAGTCATAACAAATTGTTATCCTAATAGATTATTGTCATTATTCGGGTTGCAAAATTACAAAAAATAACACGGTTTGATAAAATGTTCTGATAAAAAAGCCTATCTTTGCATTATCTTTTCACTCTGGAAATCACGGCGTCCCCATACAAGACCTTTGAGGACACGGCAAAACAATTTATTATGAAAGTCTTTCGTAGCAGCGTTTTTCGCGCGTTGTGCGCCATAGTCATCGGCGCGTTGTTGGTAAAATATCGTGAGCAGACCGTGACATGGATCACGGTTGCCATTGGTATAATCTTCCTCATGAGCGGCATAATCAGCATCACCGCGTGGTTCTCAGCCAAGCGCAAGAGAGGCACTAACGGCATGGACATCTACGACGTGCAAGGCCGTCTCATCACCATGCCCTCGCAGCCATTCCCCGTTGTCGGGCTTGGCAGCGTCATCCTTGGTGGCGTGCTGGCAATGTTTCCAAACAGTTTTGTCAATGGCCTGACCTATATCATCGCGATAATGCTGATCTTAGGCGCGCTCACACAGTTTTTCAACCTCACCGTCGCCCGTCGCTTCGCCAACATCGGCATCGTGTGGTGGATATTCCCCACCTTGGTGCTGCTGGTCGGCCTTGTCGCCGTGGTCAAGCCGTCGTTCATAGCCAGTGCCCCGTTGCTCGTCCTTGGCTGGTGCATCATCGTCTACGGGGCGATAGACCTCATAGACTCCATCAAGATACACCAGTGCCGCAGACAGATGGGAGCGGTCAACGGCACCGATGAAGCCACGGCCGAGGAAATCAAAGAAGAGAAGACGCCGGAGTGAGGGTCTTGATATAATCAGTCAACATGCCGATGCCCTTCAAGTTTTCTCCGCCCTCAGGTATTATGACATCGGCAAAGCGCTTCGTGGGCTCAATAAACTGCTCATGCATGGGCTTCAGCACCTTCAAGTATCTGTCCACGACCATTGACACGGTGCGTCCCCTGTCGATGGTGTCGCGCTGGATGTTGCGAATGAGACGCTCGTCGGAGTCGCAGTCCACGAAAATCTTCAAGTCCATCATGTCGCGCAACCGCTTGTTGAGCAACGTCATGATGCCCTCTATTATTATGACAGGCTTGGGCTCCACGTGGATGGTCTCTGGCAACCTGTTGCTGAGTATGTACGAATAAGTAGGCTGCTCAATGGCATTGCCGTTGGCAAGCTCGTGAACCTGCTTGATGAGCAACTTCCAGTCGAAAGCGTCTGGATGGTCGAAGTTTATGGCCTTACGCTCCTCGTCGGTAAGCCCCGTCGTGTCGTTGTAATAAGAGTCGAGTGGCACCACGGCCACATGGTCGGGAGGAAGCGACTCCACTATTTTCTTGACTACAGTGGTCTTGCCGGAGCCTGTGCCACCGGCAATGCCGATAATTGTTGGTTTCATTGTCTTGTCTTGTTTCTAAGTCTGTTCTTTTATAAAATGCCCAATTCCCTGAACATGTTGTCATAATACGCGGCCTTGTCCTCAAGCTTCATGGGATAGGCACGGCTTGAGCTTGGCTGCCTGTACAGGCTTATCGCCCTGCCATGGAAGTAGAAATCTACATGCCCGCCCATCTTCAAGTCGTTGGCCTTCTGGCCTATGCCATAATGCTCCATGAAGATTTTGGTGGCCAGCCGGCCTGCCGTGAGCACGCCACGACATAGCGGCAAGGCCGTGAGCATGGCGTCGAGGTCTGCCCTCTCCACCACTTCCAAGTCCTTGTCTGATGCCGTTCCCTTGGTACGCCTGATTCGCAAGCAGGTGTCGAAAATGGCGATGCCCCTCTCCGAGAGAAACGCCTTCAAGTCGTCGAGGCGATAGGTCTTGTTGCCCTCGTCCACGAAATGAAGCTTGTCGCCAAAGAAGCACAGCCCCATGATGCGCCACATGTCGTTAGTGTAGTTGGGATAATACCAGTCTATGCACCAGCGTTTTGGCGATGGCGGGAAGGTGCCGAGCATCAGCAGCCGGGCCGTCTTGGGCAAGAAAGGCTCAAAGGGATGGCTTTCTATGTCAAGCGTCGGCATCGTGGGTCAGTCTTTCTTGTTCTTGTCTTTCTCCACCCTTGCCTTCTGCTCAGCCTCCGACGAGGCGATGTTCCTCAGCTCAGCCTCCGTGTACTCGGGCAGGGCGAACACGCTTTCCTTCAACGCCTTGTCTTTCTTCTCGCGCTGTTCTTTCACGAGATACACCACGGTGGGCAGGTGGTCAGAGAAGCCGTCGAGCCAAACGCCTCCGGCCGTGGTGCGCTTGGTGCCTCCCTTGTACTTGCCTTCCTTCTGGAAGAGGTAAGGCATGCGCTGAACCTCGTACTTGAAGTATTTAAGCGTCGTGAAATCCTTTTCCCCGTTCTTGTTTATAAGGCTTGGCGACAATATTATCTGGTCGAAAAGGTTCCATGAGCCTTGATATTGCAGCGTGCCGGTGCCTTGCTTGGCAAGCACGTTGTACCAAGGGTTATACATGTCGTCCTTGCCAACCATGTCCGCCTCCTCCTTAGCAGAGAGCACCTCATGCATGCTCTTGTTGGTAGGGTCGTCGTTCATGTCGCCCATCACTATGACTTTCGCCTTAGGGTCAAGGCCGAGGATCCTGTCTTTCAACGCCTTCACCTGCGCGGCGCCCACCTCGCGGAAGTAGCTGACATTGAAGCGGCTCGGCAGGTGGTTGACGATTATCACCACGTGCTCGCCAGCCATCTCACCGCTCACGGCAAAGAAGCCACGGGTGCGGAAGAGCGAGTCTTGCTTCTCGGTGGGCACATAAGGGTAGAGCCTATAAGCCTTGACGGAGAAGAGCGACGGATTGTAGATAAGGGCGCAGTCGATGCCACGGCGGTCGGGACCCTCGACATGGCAGAACTTGTATCCGCGCTTGCTGAGCTCAGGCTGGGCACACAGGTCGGTAAGGCAACGGTCGTTTTCCACTTCCGACACGCCAATCGCGGAGCAGCCCACGCCGGGGAGCATCGTCGTGCCCATGTCGCCAAGGGCGCGAGCCATGTTGTGCAACTTGTGTGAATACTTCATGCCGTTCCACTTATACGAGCCCGAAGGCAGGAACTGATAGTCGTTCTTGCCAGCGTCGTGGCACGTGTCGAAAAGGTTCTCAAGGTTGTAGAAACCCACGGCATAAGCGTGGAACTTCTTCTGGGCGCCTACTGAGACACAGAAGAACAGCAATAAGAAAAACGCGGAAAAATACTTTTTCATCTTGTCAAAACGTTGTCTTGTTATTTGTTTTTGCAAATATCGGAATATTTTTCGATATTTCATTGTTTCTTAATTAAAAAACCAACAATAATATGTTGTTTTTTACTATCTTTGCAATATTATTAATACTCATATTTTAATTTATGCAAAAGAAGCTTATCATGGCCCTGGCTGCCTTAGGCACGGTCTCGGCGGGTTATGCCCAGCGAGACTCTGTCAACATTGGCGAGCAGGCCTTTACCTTCACAGAGGCACAGCTTGGCGAAGACGAGAACGTGACACAGAGCGTGTCGATTATCTCTTCCAGCACCAACGCCTATGCCAACGGGGTGGGATACCGTTGGAGTCCCGTGAGATTCAAGTACAGGGGCTACAACGCCAAGTACAACGAGATGTACATTAACGGCAACCCGGCCAACGACGTGGAGCGTGGCGGCTTCAGCTACTCTTTCGTGGGCGGACTCAACAACCAGACGCGCAACATGGAGTCGGCACTGCCTTTCGAGGGAAACAACTTCTCAATGACGGCGCTCGGCGGAAGCAACAACTACAACTTCCGTCCATCGGCAATGCCCGTGGGCCAGAAATTCTCGCTGGCCGGCGCCAACCGCAACTACACGGCGCGTGCCATGTACTCTTACAACTCCGGCCTCAACAACAACGGTTGGGCGTGGTCGGCAGCCCTGACTTACCGATGGGCAAACCGCGGCTACGTGGAAGGCATGTTCTACAACTCGCTGAGCTATTTCCTCGGGTTGGAAAAGGTGTTCTCCAACCGCCACTCGCTGTCGCTTGTCACGTGGGGCAACCCCACTGAGCGTGCCACGCAGAGCGCGTCGACCGACGAGATGTATTGGCTCGCAAACAACTACAACTACAACCCCAACTGGGGATACCAAGACGGCAAGAAGCGAAACTCACGCGTGGTCAACGACTTCGCGCCGGCGGCCTTGTTGACCTGGGACTTCAAAATCGACGACAACACCAAGCTGACCACGTCGCTGCTGGGCAAGTATGCCATGTACAGCAGCACACGCCTCAACTACAACAACGCCACCAACCCCGCGCCAGACTATTATAGCCTCATGCCAAGCTATTTCTATAATGTATGGGACAAGGACGACAGCGACACCAACACGCCGTCGGCCCTCGATTCTTGGCAGGCCGCCGTCGACTTCTTCAGGTCGTCGAAGGCCAACAGGCAAATCAACTGGGACAAGCTTTATTATTCCAACAAGATGGCATCGGCACAGGGCGCTGACGCCATGTATTACCAGCAGGCTTACCACGACGACCAGCTCGCCTTCAGCCTTTCATCGTCGCTCCACAAGGACTTCTCGTCAAGCAGCTCGCTCAACGTCGGCGTGAACCTCAGCACCAACAAGGGCATGCACTATCAGACCATGGAAGACCTGATGGGAGCAACCTCTTTCCACAACTCCAACTATTATGTCATCGGCACCTACACCGAGACTGCCCCGGAGGCGTTCTACGACCTCAACGACGGCAGCACGCCAAAGCCCGTGAAGGAAGGCGACCGCTTCGGCTACGACTACAACGTCTTCGTGAACCGCGCGCAGGCATGGACGGGATACGAGCTTAGCCTCAACCGCGCAAAGCTGTTCGTAAGCGGACGCATTGGCGGCACGTCGTTGCAGCGCGAGGGAAAGATGCGCAACGGTCTCGCGGCCAACAACTCGTATGGCAAGAGCGAGAAGGCTTACTTCCTCGACGGAGGCGGCAAGGCCGGCATCAGCATCAACGCCGGACGTGGCAACACCATCTACCTCGGTGGCGGATATGAGTGGAAGGCGCCAACGGCCAACGTGGCGTTCGCCTCTCCGCAAATCAACAACGACTTCGTGAAAGACCTCTCTACCGAGAAGATATTGTCGGCCGAGGTGGGCTATCAATACCAGACAAGCTGGCTGCACGCCAACATCCAGGGCTACTACTCTCGCCTTCAGGATGTCACGGAATACAGCATGTTCTACTATGACAACGCCAACTCGTTCTCTTACGTGTCGCTTTCGGGCATCAACAAGCATTACTATGGCGTGGAGCTCGGCCTTGACTTCAAGGTGACGTCCGCGTTCAGCATCAAGACCCTTGCCACTGTCAGCGAGGCCAAGTATGCCAACAACGCCAACGTGCGCTACATGCTATCCGACGACGGCAAATACTACGATGACATCGTGGTCAACAAGAACATGCGCGAGGGCGGAACGCCACTGTCGGCCTACTCCATCGGCCTGTCTTACAACACCAACGGCTGGTATCTCGACCTTATCGGCAACTACTACGACCGCATATACCTTTATTATACTCCTGTCAGCCGTTACTACTCCAACCTCCCTATCGCAAAGGACGAGAACGGCAACACCATCGTAGACGAGGACAACAAGCCCATGCGCGACCTCTCAAAGGTTCCGTCGCAGGCCAAGGGCAAGGGTGGCTTCATGCTCGACGCATCAATCGGCAAGAGCATATACATCGGCAAGCACCAGATGTCTTTCAACCTCACGCTCACCAACATTCTCAACAATCGCAAGATCGTGACCGGTGGCATGGAGCAGAACCGCCAGTCGTACGACGACAGCGGAGAGGCCATTAGAACCTACAACTTCATCAACAACCCGAAGAAGTTCTATGTGAACGGCATCAACGGCATGCTCAACATAACATATAAACTCTAAACAAAGGTGAGAACCATGAAGAACACAATTAATATAAAGACGACATACCTCCTGATCTTTGCCTTGGCGTGCACGCTTTTCTCATCGTGCATGAACGGCGACTGGGACGAGCCCGACTTCAATGGCGCAGCGCCTTATGGCAACAACAGCCTGACGGAGCAGAACGTCATCCCCATAGCTGAGCTCATAAAGAAATACCCTAACGTATTCGCGTCGACCGACCAAAACAAGCAGATAGACGAGGACATCATGATAAAGGGCCGTATCACTGGCAACGACGTGGGCGGCAACATCTATAAGCAGGTGACGCTGCAAGACAACACCGCGGCCATTATCATCGCCATAAACGAGGGCGGCTTGAACGGATACCTTGCCGAGGGCAGCGAGATTCTCGTAGATCTCAAGGGGCTCTACATCGGCGGCTACCGCAAGCAGCCAGAGATAGGCGCGCCCTACAACGGCACCAGCATAGGCCGCATGCAGAAAGACATCTGGGCGAAGCACTTCAAGATCGTTGGCTCGCCAGACGCTTCCGTGATTCAGCCCATCGACTTCAACACCATCAAGGACACCAAGCTCATGGATGCCAACTGCGGCAAGCTCGTCACGCTGAAAGACGTCACGTTCAAGGAGGCCGACGGCAAGGCGACATTCACCACGGGAACCGCACAGGGCAACGCCGTGAACCAAGAGCTTGACGGCTATGGCTCGAAAGTGGTCGTCAGGACCAGCACCTACGCCGACTTCGCGGCCATGACCTTGCCGTACGACAGCGAGGCAAAGAAGAAGCTCAAATGCGACATCACGGGCATCGCCACGCGCTACAACTCCACTTGGCAAATACTCATCCGCAAGACAAGCGACATCGTGGTGAAGAAATGAGGCCATCAACTACATTATTAATAAACACATTCAAGAATAAAACACAAGAATAAATATGAAAGCGATTTTTAAATTAGCATTTGCCTTCGCTGCCCTTCTTTCGTTCGCGGCATGCTCCGACGTGCCCATGCCTTACGAGCAGCCTGGAGATAACCCCAAAGGCGACGAGCCATCAACCGAGACCTATCTTGACGAAAGCTTTTCTTCCGACTTTGGCAAGTTTACTAATGTCACGGTTAAAGGTAACGCATGGGCCATAGACTACCAGACGGCAAAAGCTACGGGCTATGACAACAATAGCAAGAAAACAACTGAGTCAGAGGCATACCTTGTATCTTCACCTATAAACTTGTCAAAGTCAACGGCTGCACATTTGCAATTCGAATACATACTCAGATATGTAAAAGAAGGCCAAACAGAAAACAAGGTACTCATCACCGACAACTACACAGGCGACCCCACCACAACCACATGGACTGACATCTCGGGAACTATGACAGAGGGATCCGACTGGACAACCTTCTCCACATACAAGAAAAACATTCCTACCTCTTTTATCGGCAAGAGCAGTGTTGTCGTGGCCATGATGTATTCATGCACAACCACATCATCCACCATCGAGGTGAAGAACCTCACTCTCAAGGAGGGCACCGTGGATGAGGGCGGAAACACACCCGAGACACCCAGCGATGCACTTAACACACCCGAGACGGCTTGGACTGTAGCCGAGGCCATCAAGAAGATTGAAGCCAACGGTGGAGAAGCACTCAACGGCGAGGCCTATGTGAAAGGCATCATCTCGTCTGTAGACTACTATAACGATACTTACAAAAGTCTCTCCTACTACATCTCCGACAACGGCACCTCTAACAACACCTTGCAGATTTACTCAGGCAAAGGCATCAATGGTGCCGACTTCAACTCAAAGGAAGACCTGAAAGCTGGTCAAACCGTCGTGGTAAAGGGTATTTTGAAAGCCTTCAACGGAAAGAACGAGATGGACAAAAACAATACGCTCATCTCCGTGAGCGAGGGAGGTTCAACACCAGATACTCCTTCCACAGGCGAGGCCGTGACAATCAACGGCACAACCGTCACACTCACCAACAAGGCAGCAACAGCAGGAACAGAAACTACCACTATCGACCTCAACACATTGGGACTCGAAAATGGGAAAGCTGTCACAGAGATAACGTTCCCAGATGGTACAAAATTGAAATTCGACAAGGGCACAGGAACAACCGCGCCTGCATTCTATGAAAAGACAAAAGGCATTCGTGTGTATCTTAACAACACATTGACATTCGCAGCTTCAAAAAAGATCGCGAAGATTGAATTCACTTGCGACAAGTACGGAAGCACACCCTATGTTGGCAACGTGGCAGCAACGGTCACTTTCTCAAGCGATGGTGCCGTATACACTAATTCCGACCCCAATGCCGAGAAAGGTGGCGTGCAACTTAGGGTACAGACCATCACCATCACTTACGCCAAGTAAGAAATAATTAATGTAAAGCGAAAGCCCTCATAACAATAACGATATAATTCTATGAACGACAAATATAAGATACCATATATCAACAGCGTTATTAGGGCTTTCGCCAAGCGTTTCAGCCTTGATTTGCAATCCTCATTTCATTATCTCTGGAACTTCAATGGAATTAAGTTCCTCAACGACTATTACGACATTGAACATTTACTGTCAATCGATGACGCTGTTGATGATTTAATAGTGTTATGTCAAAAGAATGGGGGAAAATTAGCATGAGACTATTCCATGGCACAAATGCCGATTTCGATAAGATTGACATCACCAAGTCAAATCCTTGGAAAGATTTTGGGAAGGGATTTTACCTGACTGACATCTACGAGCAAGCACTAAAGATGGGCAGGAGAAAGACTCTTATCTTTGGAGGATGCCCTATCGTACAAGAATACGAGTTCGACGAAGAGCATCTGCACGAAGGTTTGCTTAAGGTCTTATCATTTGACAAGCCTAACGAGGAATGGGCCAAATTCATTTTCATGAATAGAAACAAGAGGTTTCATGAAAAGAAACATGATTATGATATAGTTTACGGCCCAATAGCTAACGATGGAGTAGCATATCTTTTAGGCAGATATGATGAAGGTTCGTTGAACTTAGAAGAATTGGCAAGGATGTTAGAATTCAAACATCTGAACAATCAATATTATTTTGGAACAGAAAAGGCAATATCATTGCTAAGGAGGATATTATGACAAACTTTCAAACATCATCGTTTCTCATTAATCATACCGTGGATCAAATGACCCAATTCCTTACGGAAGATTATAATTTGGACATACCCACGGCACTAAATGTCATCTATAATTCAAGGACTCTGTCCCTCCTGCAAAACAAGGAAACAGAACTGTTCATAGAAAGTCCTTCGTATGTATACGAACTATTGAAAAAGGAGTACCTGACTGGAAAACTCAACTAAAAATGAGGTTTTAAGGGCAAAGGTAGATAAATATCCACCTAATTCCTTGGCAGATGTGAATATTCTTCGTAACTTTGCACACGATATAGCATTAGCACATTATTAACAAGTTACATAAAAGAACAAAATGAAAAAAGGTATTCATCCAGAAAACTATCGCCCCGTCGTGTTCAAGGACATGTCCAACGGCGATATGTTCCTTACAAAGTCTACATGCAAGACTACAGACACAGTAGAGTTTGAAGGCGAGACTTACCCAGTGGTCAAGGTAGAAATCTCAAGCAGCTCTCACCCATTCTACACGGGCAAGAGCAAGCTCGTCGACACAGCAGGTCGCGTGGACCGCTTCATGAACCGCTACGGCAAGCTGAAGAAGTAATACTTTATTCTACAAGCATAAAGACATTTGAAAATGCGGTCGGACGTAGTTGCATATGCGTCCGTCCGCATTTTCTGCTTATTAGGCAGATCCTGTTAATTTACATTCACCATGAAGAACCATTGGAAGTCGGCGGCATGGATGCTGCTCGTGTTAGCCTCACTCTTCACCGCATGCTCGGAGAGCGACAACCTGCCCAAGCCAAGCAAGGGAACCGAGACAGAGGCCAACGACAACGCCAACCCCACAAAGCAAAACAGCAACTACGCACGCCTTGAGTTCCCCCACGTCAAGACCAACGGCAACAACCTCGTAGTGGTGCACAGCACCACGGAGTATGGCGTGAACTTCTCCGTGGAATGGGATTGCGACAAGAAGGCGCAACGCTGGACGTGCTATGAAATGGACGCGAGTACCAGCACAAAGAACTGGAAACGCAAAAACTGGGACACGACATCATGGGGCGGTGACCCATTCCAGGAAGACAAGGACATACCGGAACAGTATCGCACGACACTTGACGACTACCATGACTCAGGCTATAGCCGTGGGCACATCTGCCCATCGGCCGACAGGCTGAACTCCAAGGACGCCAACGAGCAGACTTTCTACCTCAGCAACATGCAGCCACAGGTCAAAGGCTTCAACGAGGGCGTCTGGCTCACAATGGAGAGCCAGCTCCGCACAGTCTGGAACACCTCAAAGTATCGCGACATGCTCTATGTTTGCAAGGGCGGCACCATAGACAAGAGCTCGCAAATAGCTGGTTACGCAAAGAACAAGCTCATCGTGCCAAAATATTTCTTCGCCGCGATACTCGCCGTCAAGGACGGACAATACAAGGCCATCGGACTGTGGTTTGAGCACAAGAAGAACAACGACAAGCACCTGTCAAACTACGTAGTGTCAATAGACGAACTGGAGAAGCTCACCGGCATCGACTTCTTCTGCAACCTCCCCGACAAGACGGAGAAGAAGGTGGAGTCGGCAACCAAAGCCGAGATGCTTATCGACTGGGGATTGTGAAATTATCCAACTCCGAAATAAATCTGAAAATCGTTTATCGTGGACGTCAAGCCACAGTTTGACGCGCACGGCGATTTTCAGATTTTTCGTTTATACCCCTACATACCGAGCCGTTACGGCTGTTCACCGGAACACGACGCGAGCGCCAATTGGCCTTAGCCGTGATATGCCACCGGCTTTCCATGGCAACAAATCTTTACATGTTCCGCCATGAGCATGACCTGATATAATTGCTCAAAAACTTCTTGGATAAACAAAATAAAATCAGTAACTTTGCCTTTCGTAAGAAAGTGTCAGTCTTCATGCGATTTACAAACAAGGACATCAATACATCATCAGCGGTTACGGGATTCGCCGCCGGCATCTTCGCGGCTATTTTCTACGGCACCAATCCCTTGGGCGCGTTGCCACTTTACGCTGACGGCATCACCTCTGGCAACGTCTTGTTTTATCGTTACGGCCTCTCCGTGGCCTTTTTTTTCCTATGGCTTATCATGCGTGGCGAATCGCTGAAAATAAAGCGTGGACACGCCATCAAGCTCGCCGTGCTCGGCATGATGTTCGCCATGTCGTCGCTGACGCTCTTCGAGAGTTTCCACTACATGAACGCCGGCATAGCCTCAACCATACTCTTTTCCTACCCCATCATGACGGCCCTCATCATGGTGATGTTCTACCATGAGCACGTCAGTTGGCGCACGACCTTTGCCATAGTGCTTGCCATCTCCGGCATAGCTTTGCTTTACCGTGGCGGAGGCCCGGGAAGCGACACGCTGTCGCCTACAGGCGTGCTGCTTGTGCTGTTCTCTTCCCTGCTCTACGCCCTTTACATAGTCTACGTAAAGCAGTTCAAGGTAGAGGGCATGTCAAGCGTGAAGTTCACCGCGTGGGTCATCTTCTTCGGGTGGATATGCATCATGGCGTTCATGGCATTGAAGGGTGAGGCCCTGCAAGTGCTCCATGGCACTCAATGGATTTGGGGCATACAGCTGGCATTGCTGCCCACGGTGCTCAGTCTTTTCCTCATCAACGTGGCCATAAAGAGCATCGGATCCACGCCTACGGCGATAATGGGAGCCCTGGAGCCGCTCACCGCGGTGGTGATATCCTGCACGCTCTTCGGCGAGGAGTTCACCCTCCGCCTGGCAATAGGCATCATACTGATACTCTCGGCGGTAATGCTCGTCATCATAAAAAAGAAACAACACAACTAAGTAAATATTCTCCAGAGTCACATGACATATCATTACGATTTCCTCATCATCGGCGGTGGCGTAGCCGGTATGAGCTTTGCACTCAAAGTAGCCAATGCCCATAAGGGTTCTGTCGCCATCATCTGCAAGACCACTCTCGACGAGGCCAACACCGCGAAGGCGCAGGGCGGCATAGCCTCGGTCACCAACCTCGCCGTGGACAACTTCGACAAGCACATCCACGACACCATGGTGGCTGGCGACTGGCTTTCCGACCCCAAGGCTGTTGAGCATGTGGTGCGCAACGCCCCCGACGCCATAAAGGATCTCGTGAAGTGGGGTGTCAACTTCGACAAGAAAGATGACGGATCGTTTGACCTGCATCGCGAGGGCGGACACTCTGAGTTCCGCATCCTGCACCACCAAGACGACACGGGCTTCGAGATTCAACGTGGCTTGATGGCAGCCGTCAAAAGCAACCCCGACATAACGGTGCTCGAGAACCACTTCGCCGTGGAGATAATCACCCAGCACCATCTCGGCCAGGAGGTGACACGCCGCACGCCCGACATCGAGTGCTATGGCGCTTATGTCATTAACCCAGAGACTCAGAAAGTGGACACGTATCTCTCTCGCGTCACCCTCATGGCAACAGGTGGCACGGGCGCGGTCTATGCCACGACGTCAAACCCGGAAATAGCCACGGGCGACGGCATAGCGATGGCTTATCGCGCCAAGGCCACGGTGAAAGACATGGAGTTCGTGCAGTTCCACCCCACCGTGCTCTACAACCCGGCGGAGACGCACCCTGCCTTCCTCATCACGGAGGCCATGCGCGGATATGGAGCTATACTCAAGTTGCCCGACGGAACGGAGTTCATGCAGAAATATGACCCGCGCCTGTCGCTCGCGCCACGCGACATCGTGGCACGCGCCATAGACCACGAGATGAAGATCCACGGTCTCGACCACGTGTGCCTCGACGTGACGATGAAAGACCCGGAGCAAACGAAGAAGCATTTCCCGCATATCTACGAGAAATGCCTGTCCATCGGCATCGACATCACCAAGCAGATGATACCGGTATGTCCGTCGGCCCACTACATGTGCGGCGGCATCAAGGTGGACCTCAACGCCGAGAGCTCCATACATCGCCTCTATGCCGTGGGCGAGTGCTCATGCACAGGCCTGCACGGCGGCAACCGACTGGCTTCCAACTCGCTCATCGAGGCTGTGGTCTACGCCAAGAGCGCTGCCGAGCACGCCATCGAGAACATAGACAACTACCATTTCGAGGAGGACGTGCCAGAGTGGAACGACTTCGGAACGCTCACCAATGAGGAGAAGGTGCTCATCACGCAGGATGAGAAAGAGGTGGGACAGGTGATGTCTACCTACGTGGGCATCGTGCGCTCCAACCTCCGCTTGAAGCGTGCGTGGACCCGCCTCGACATGCTCTACGAGGAGACAGAGGACCTCTTCCGCCGCGTCAAGCCAACACGCGACATCTGTGAGCTCCGCAACATGATAAACGTGGGCTATCTCATCACGCGACAGGCCATAGAGCGACACGAGAGCCGCGGACTGCACTACAACATAGACTACCCACGCACCGACAAGCCTACGGAAAAATAAACACATGCCAAGCAACCATGGAATCAATAGAATCTTTGAAAAATAAAATTAAAGAATTAGCCAATTCGCGCCACGCCCTCATCCTCGCCCATTACTACACACGTCCTGAGATACAAGAGGTCGCCGACTTCATTGGCGACTCACTTGCCTTGGCGCGCAAGGCCGCAGATACCGACGCTCCCGTGCTGGTGATGTGCGGCGTGCATTTCATGGCAGAGACATGCAAACTGCTCTCGCCCAACAAGATTGTGCTTGAGCCAGACCCATCAGCCGGCTGCTCGCTGGCCGACAGCTGCAAGGCCAACGACCTTGCACAATACAAGAAAGAGCATCCCGGATACAAGGTAATAAGCTATGTCAACACCACGGCGGCGGTGAAGGCCCTGTCCGACTGTTGCGTCACCTCTGGCAATGCCGTGAAGGTCATCAACAGTCTGCCCAAGGACGAGAAACTGATTTTCGGTCCCGACTACAACCTCGGCAACTACATCAACTCCATCTCAGGTCGCCAGATGCTACTCTGGAACGGCGGTTGCCACGTGCACGAGAAGTTCTCCGTCAACGCCATACTCGCCTTGAAGAAGCAATATCCCGACGCCATCGTCATGGCGCACCTTGAGTGCAAGGCTCCCGTGCTCGCCTTGGCCGACGTGAAAGGCTCCACGGCGAGCATGCTCACCTACGCCAAGGCTCACCCAGAGCAGAAACAGTTTATCGTGGCTACCGAGGCCGGCATACTGTTCGAGCTGAGCAAGCAGTGCCCCGACCAAGAGTTCATACCCGTGCCTCCAGAGGTCACGGAGGGCGAGAACGGCATTGGCGCCACGAAAGCCGAGGGCGGCATACCCGCGTCGTGCGCTTGCAACGAATGCGAGTTCATGAAGCTCAACACCTTGGAGAAGATCATCAAATGCCTGGAAACGCTCCAGCCGCAAGTGACAATCCCTGAGGACATAGCCCGCGAGGCGGTAAAGCCAATAGAGAAAATGCTGAGCCTCTCCTGATAAAATCACCTTAACCCGACATTAAAACATCATTCACATGAACTACAAGCAAACAGAAAAAGAACTTACCGACCGTCTTATCGACCTATCATTTGCCGAGGACATTGGCGACGGCGACCACACCACCCTATGCTGCATCCCCGCCGACGCCACGGGCGAGAGCGAACTGATGATAAAGGAAGAGGGCATCTTCGCCGGCGAGCGCGCTGCCAAGGAAGTGTTCAGCCGCTTCGACCCTGACCTGAAAGTGACCATGCACATGCACGACGGCGACCACGTGCGCCCAGGCGACATCGTGCTCTCGGTAAGCGGACGCGAGCAGAGCCTCCTCACCACCGAGCGCCTCATGCTCAACATCTGCCAGCGCATGAGCGGCATAGCCACCATGGCACACCGCTACCAGCAGGCTCTCATCGACGCGGGCACTAAGACGCGCGTCCTCGACACGCGCAAGACCACGCCGGGCATGCGCATGCTGGAGAAAGAGGCCGTGCGCATCGGAGGCGGAATGAACCACCGCATAGGTCTCTTCGACATGATCCTGCTCAAGGACAATCACATCGACTTCTGCGGTGGCGTGCACAACGCCATAACCCGCGCGCGCCAATATTGCAAGGACAAGGGCCTCGACTTGAAGATAGAATGCGAGGTGCGCGACTTCGCAGAGCTTAACGAAGCCCTGAAGGACCTGCCCGACCGCATCATGTTCGACAATTTCACGCCTGCCGACACGGTAAAGGCCGTGGAACTCGTACACGCCGCCAAGAACGCCGACGGAACGCCGGCCCACATAGAGACGGAATCGTCGGGTGGCATCACCTTCGACACCATGATTCCGTATGCCAAGGCCGGAGTGGACTTCATCTCCTTTGGCGCGCTGACCCACAGCGTCAAGGCCCTCGACATGAGCCTCAAGGCAAAGGGGTCGTCGAAGCTCTCCATGTAAGCTTACTCGCGAAACTATTGAAATGAATTAATACCACAAATGAGAAGACTATACCATTCGATAAGGCCCGTGCTTGCCCTGGCCCTCTGCGCGCTGATTTCGGCATGCGGAGGCAAGGAGGGCAAGAAAGACGTGAAGAGAAAAGAGAAGCCCGTGGCGATGACCGTGGACACGGCTCTCCAGTCACGCCTCAAGGCTTTTTGCGCCCAACCTCGCGTAAAGGGCAAGTTCGGGCTTTACGTCTACGACCTCACCGCCGACAAACCTGTCACCGCCGAGAACATTGACCACGCGCAGCCAGTGGCGTCATGCACGAAGGTGCTCGCCGGTGTAGCCGCGCTCAACAAGCTTGGCGCCAACTATTCGTACCGCACCACGCTATATACCAGGGGCAACATCGTGAAAGACACGCTGCGGGGCGACATAATGCTCATGGCTGGCCTTGACCCTTTGCTCAAGACTGAAGACATGAGGATGTTCGCGCGCCATCTGCGCCGGATGGGTGTCAGACAAGTGGATGGCAAGTGCTTCCTGAACCTCAAGCTCAAGGAAAAGGTCAAGGCAGAGCAACACTGGTTTCCTTGGGATCTCTCCTTTTCTAAATATGGCATCCTGTTCAAGGGCCCCGACGCCGTGGAGAAAGCCTTAAAGACCGCGCTCAACGCTTCTGGCATAAAGATAAAAGACGGTTTCGAGCACGTCGCGCCAGAGAGAGACAACGCCAACAAGTGGAGAGGTCGCTTTCGCGTGATTTGTACGGTTAGTGCCGTCACGAAGTTCATGTGGAAGAACTCCAGCAACACCAAGGCCACAAGCCTACTCTACACATTGGGCAACGCCGTCAAGCCAAACAACAATGGCTCGGCCGACGCTCTCGCCTCAGCTGGCGTGGGATACATCAGGACGTTCATGCGCGACTCTCTGCACCTCACCGACACGGCGCTGGTCGTTCACGACGGTTGCGGCCTCTGCACCAATAACCACTTGTCGCCAAAGAGCCTCGTAGCCGTGCTCAAGTTTGGCTATCACCACAAGCCCATCCACGAGCAGCTCATGCGCAACCTCTCCATCTCAGGCGTCGACGGCACGCTGCACAGACTGCTTTACGACCCAAGGCTGAAGGGGCAAATACATGGCAAGACGGGCACGTTGTCGCATCCTTACGGCATATCGTCGCTCGCCGGCTACTGCAAGGGGGCCAACGGCCATGACCTGTGCTTCGCCTTCCTCAACTCGGAGATGTCGGTCCTCGACGCGCACGTGCTGCAGCGCAAGCTGTGCCTCGTGCTTGTGGGCGAACAAAAAGCTAAATGAGGGATTAGCGTAAAACAACTGAGATTACACATGAAAAAGATTTCAGCAAAACATATTTTATCATCAAAGCTTCCTGAGCAGTTGCAAGACGTGCCCGCGTTGCTCGACGCCGAGGGCGTGGCGTTCACGGCTATCGACACCAACAACTGGGCGGCCGACTTTCCCTACACGCCCAAGGTGGAGTTTCGCATTGCCCACACGGGGCAAAGCATAGTGCTCAACTACCGTGTGACGGAAGACTCGGTGAGGGCCGTGGCAGCCGACGATGGCAACGTGTGGGAAGACTCGTGCTGCGAGTTTTTCTCCGTTCCTGCTGGCGACGACCTTTACTACAACATAGAATGCAACTGCGCGGGCCACATGCTCATCGGCTGTGGGCCGGAACGCGAGAATCGCGAGCGTGCCACGCAGCAGGTGCTCGACACCGTAAAGCGTTGGTCGTCGTTGGGGTGCCAACCTTTCGAAGAAAAAGACGCGCCGGCTGTATGGCAACTGGTGCTTGTGGTTCCGGTATCAGCTTTCTACAATCACCACATTACCGACCTCTCGGGCAAGACCATCCGTGCCAACTTCTACAAGTGTGGCGACAAGCTCCGCAAGGTCCACTTCCTGTCGTGGAACCCAATCGACGTGCCAAGCCCTGACTTCCATTGCCCTAAATTCTTCGGAGAAGTAGAGTTCGAGCGTTGACTTCAAGGAAGCAGGACGTGGAAACCGCATTGACGGCAATATGCGCCAACGTCGAAATGTAAAGTATTATTGCCAAAATTTAACACTTGGAAGCAGGTGCTTTTAGAGCGGAAAAACGGCTTCAAGGTGCCCCTTTGCAGCATCGCAAGCCCGTTTTTGGCCAAAACCTTTTGCCGTTACGGTGCAATCGCATCGCCGTTACACCGTAACGGCAACGCGATTGCACCGTAACGGCGACGCGATTGCACCGTAACGGCAGCGCGATTGCACCGTAACGGCAGCGCTAAATAAGCGCATCGGCAACACCTAAGAACCACAAACTCTACAAGCCTTTAATAATCAACAACTTACCAAAACACCCCATAATCGCGTCATTTACAACCAAGAGACAACTTGGTTGAAAAAAATCGATTCTCAGACGACCATTTGTAAACTATTATTACCCATATTAAATTGGCGTATTTGGCGCTTTGCTGGGGCGGCCCCTGCAAAGCGGCAATCACCCCAAAATCCAGGAAGCCACTGAAATCCATGCTGAGACGCGGCTTGTCTTATGCCATCATATCTGATAATCGTCTATGCTCGACCGCCTAATGCAACTAACAAGCACCATAATATTACATTTTCATTGTTTTATGGCTTAATTATTAAATAAAAACGCTAACTTTGCAGCCAAAAGTTGCAATAAGGGAGCATTTTCCATGTTTTCCTGACAAAGCAACACTTAGCACACGCAAAGCATATGGATTACCTGAACGCATTTTTCACCACTCTAAGTAGCCTTCTGTGGGGCTGGCCCATGATTGCCTTATTGCTTGGCACCCATGTCTTTCTCACCATCCGCCTTCGTTTCCCGCAGCTGAAGATACTGAAAGCCATAAAATTGTCGGTGAAACGAGACAAAGATGCCTCTGGCGACGTGTCACAATTCGGGGCCTTGGCCACCGCGCTTGCCGCCACCATCGGCACGGGCAACATCGTGGGCGTGGCCACCGCCATATCGCTGGGAGGTCCTGGCGCGGTGTTCTGGTGTTGGCTCACCGGCGTTTTCGGCATCGCGACCAAATACGGAGAAGGCCTGTTGGCAATAAAGTATCGTGAGACGACAGCCGACGGCAGGATGCTGGGAGGGCCGATGTACGCGCTCGAGAAAGGCTTGGGCTGGAAATGGATGGCCGTGCTCTTCGCCATATTCACCGCTTGCGCGTCGTTCGGCATAGGCAGCACTGTTCAGGCCAATGCCATAGCCACCATCACGCACGAGGCCTATGGTGTGCCAACAACCATCGTGGGCATTGCCGTAAGCCTGCTTATAGCAGCCGTGGTCTTGGGCGGCGTAAAAAGCATAGCCAAGGTGTGCGGTTTCTTGGTGCCGTTCATGGCAATCTTCTATGTCTTGGGGTGCATATACATCCTCAGTGTCAACGGCAGCTACGTATGGCCCGCCATAAAGTTGATTGTCGAATCCGCCTTTTCCCCACAAGCCGCCAGTGGCGGTTTCGCGGGCACGTCAGTGATGTTGGCAGCCCGGTATGGCATATCACGCGGTCTTTTCTCCAACGAGTCGGGCATGGGTTCCGCACCCATCGTGGCCGCCGCGGCCCGCACACGCAACCCCGTAAGACAGGCGTTGGTGTCAAGCACCGGTACGTTTTGGGACACCGTCGTCATCTGCGCCATCACGGGTGTGGTCATCGTAAGCAGCATCCTTGCCTACCCGGACATCTCTTACACCGACGGAGCCACGCTGACCAAGATGGCTTTCGACAAGATTCCCTACGTGGGCAAGCCTCTGTTGAGCTTCGGTCTCCTCACGTTTGCCTTCAGCACCATCCTTGGTTGGAGCTATTACGGCGAGCGCGCCGTTGAGTATCTGAAGGGCAAAAGCTGGATGCTGGTCTATCGCGTGTTGTTCATCATCTCCATATTCGCGGGAAGCGTGGCAAACCTCAATGTCGTGTGGAACCTGTCCGACTGCACCAACGCCTTGATGGCTATACCAAACCTCATCTCACTGCTGCTTTTGAACGGCGTAATCGTGCATGAGACAAGGAAATACCTATGGCGCAATCGCTTAGACCGCAAGATGTAGACCGTCTGCGACGCGTCGCGCGGCCATTTACGCATAGTGGACAAGGTTTACCGCTCGTGTAAAGGTAACAGGTCGCAGACGAGGTTTACAGGTCGTGGGCAAGGATGTCTTGAAGTTCGTTTATCACCATTTTCAAGTATTCCCTGATTTGCCCCTCCCCTATTCCGTGGATGCGCTCCGGAGACAAGGCGGTCAAAGCCTCAACACTCTCCATTCGCGTCATGGAGGCTATGGGCAAGAGCTTGTGGGCAACCTTTCCTATGTTTTCTACGGGCAAGATTGCCGACTCACGCATTTCCTTCAAGTCAGATAAATGCCTTGCCAGTTCTTCCTTTACCGTACTGACGATTTCCCTCGCGGCATCCTCATCGCCTCCGGCAAAGGCGACAAGCGAGTCGAAACGGGAAGACGGCCCGTCCGTCGGCGTGGTGTCGTCTGCCACTACTTGTCCCTTGGCTTCCTTTCCCAATATCCTTGCCAACTGGTCAATGCCAAAAGGCTTGAAGAGGCAATCGTCGAACCCGGCCTCTAGCAATTGACCCTTTATGCTGTTGTCGTGAGCTGTCATGGCCACCACCGTCATCTGGGCATGGTTGACATGCCTTATCATCTCCGTGCCATTCATCTCAGGCATCTCAATGTCCATCAGCATCAAGGCCGGTCGCTCATTGTGCAAGGTGGTGAGGGCGTCGACCACATGGCCGCAAGCGAACACCCGCCAAGAGTCGTCCACGATACGGCGCAACATCTCCTGAATGAGCTGCAATTGCAGCTTGTCGTCGTCGAGAATCAATATCTTGTGATTGGCAAACGCTTTTCTTGCGTCTTTCTTTGTCGTCTCTTCTTTGGATGGCTCCACGGGAATAGTGACCGTGAATATTGAACCCTTGCCGACAGTAGAATATACATGTATCTCCCCATCCAGCAGCGCCACCAGTTCCTTCGTTATCGACAGTCCCAATCCCGCTCCCTCAATGCCTTGCGCGTTTCCCAGTCGCGCGAAAGCCTGAAACACCTTGCGCTTGTCTTCCGTGGTCATGCCCTTGCCCGTGTCTTTCACGCTCAAGGTGAGCTGATGCTTGCCCATTACCTTGGAAACCAGAGCTTTGACAGTCACGCCGCCACAATCAGTGTATTTGATGGCGTTGCCCACCAGGTTGTCCAAGATTTGCCTGATGCGAAAGGCGTCGGCCAGGAAGAGCCCTTCAGCTTTCGTGGTGTCATACGAGAGACGCAACCCCTTCTCCTCGGCCCTCAGTCGCATTCCCTCAACACATTCGGCCACTAAGCGAACCAAGGAGAATGTGGTGGGGCGAACTTTCATAAGCCCATTCTCCAACTGGTGATAGTCGAGCAGCGAGGCGACGAGATGAGACAGATGAACGGCCGAGTTCTTGATATTATGAAGACACTCCATGCCTTTCCGGCTGCTCACGTAATCGCCCATCAAGTCTATGAAGCCTGCGATGGAAGCCGCCGGAGCCTTGATGTCGTGCGTGATGGTCAGCAGCAGCCGCTCGCGCTGGTTCATGACGCACTGGATTTCCTCATTGGCGGCCTCGAGGCTCTCTTGATACTCACGTTCCTTTTTGCTATCGCGCCAGATGACGACTATCAGCACCATGACAGCGGCGATGGTGACAATGGCCAACAACCCCATTTGCCACAACAGGTCACGACGAGCTTCCATGGCCTGGCTGATGGCCCGCTGCATGGCTCCACGCTCCTTTTGGTGCACGTCGCTCAACTGCTTGGCGGAGCGTAGTGCCAATTGCGTGCTCAAGACCTTGAGGTCTTCCACCTCCTTGCTCATGTTGTCGGCATGGCTTCGCTTCTCGTGATTCTCTTTCTTTTCTATCTGCTGGAGTATGTCGGCCACGTTTTCCGCCACGTTCACCGGTGTGACCACAGTGTCCACCACGGCCATGTTGCTGTCTTTCTTCACGCTCAAGGTCTCGGCGTGTTCCTTCTTGAAGGCATCTGCCAGCCGGCGGAAAAAGCCCTTGCGCGTCTTCACCACTTCCACCATCGTGCTTTTCGCCTCGTGGGTTTGCGGGGCCTTGGAATGCACCACCACGGAATCCTTGCCCGTATTCAGGCTGTTCACCTTCTCGCGCAGGTAGTTCTTGTCTGGTTTCCCGGCCATGGCATCAGATAGCTGCCGCAGGTTTTCCTGTTCCTCTTTAAGGAGCGAAGTCATGGTGCTGTCGGCGGTATTCTTCTTCGCGATATACTCTTTCGAGGCTTGGTTTATGGCTATGATGCTCTTCGTGTTGCCATATACAAGGGCTATCGCCAAAACCATGATTATGGCAACGGCGGCATATCCTATGGAGACCTTAACGGGGATGTTGTTTTTGTGCATAAGAAGCGTGTTGTTTTTTCCACCTACCCAATGATGATGAAGCCTATCAAATATCGCTACATGCCATATTTCCTCATCTTGTTGTATAGCGTCTTTCGGTCCACGGCAAGCATTTGCGCCGCCTTGCTCTTGTTGCCTCCCGCGGCATTCAATGCGGCCTCAATGCGTTGCCGCTCAGTCTGCTCGTCGTGTAGTGTCGTCGGTGGCCGCATGGCCGTCGGCACCTGTATGTGGGCCATGCCCTGCTCCAGTTCCTTCACGCCAATATACCTTCCCGTGGCAAGCAGCGTGGCGCGCTTCATCACATTGTTCAGCTCTCGCAGGTTGCCGGGCCAGCCGTAGGACGCAATCATAGCCTTCGCCTTGTCGTCAAGTCCCTCCACTTGCCGGTTGAGCTCCTTGTTGGCGTGCCTTATGAAGAGGTCGGCAAATAAAAAAATATCAGAGCCTCGCTGTTTCAACTCCGGCATGTAAATGGTAAACTCGTTGATGCGGTGAAACAGGTCTTCGCGGAAGGCTCCTTCCGCCACGCGCTCTGCAAGGTTCTCGTTGGTGGCGCAGACAAGGCGTATGTCGACCTCTATCTCCTTGTTGCTGCCCAATGGCCGCACCTTGCGTTCCTGCAAGGCCCGCAACAGTTGCACTTGCACCTCATAGCTAAGGTTGCCCATCTCGTCGAGAAACAGCGTGCCGCCGTTTGCCATCTCGAAAGCGCCTTTCTTGTCGTCCTCGGCCCCTGTATATGCGCCTTTCACGTGACCGAAAAATTCCGAGGCGGCGACGTCCTTGGGGATGGCTCCGCAATCAAGCGCGAAGAATGGCTTGCCTGCCCTGGGGCTAAGCTCATGGATGCGACGCGCGACATACTCCTTGCCCGTTCCGCTGGCTCCGAGGATGAGGACCGACATGGGAGTAGGGGCAACCAAGGAGACATAGCTATACAACTTGCGCGACGCCTCGCTCTCACCCTCTATATATTTAGGCGGATTGGCCGACTGGTCATCTTTCGCGCCACCGTCTTCTGGCGTGGAGGTTGAGTTGGCTGATTGCTTACGCGCGTTTAAGGCTTCGTGAATCTTATCCAAGAGAATGTCGGGATGAAAAGGCTTGGCTATATAATCCGTGGCGCCCGACTTCATGGCAAGAACCACATTCTGGATTTCCGCATAACTGGTCATCACGATGAAAGGCACCTTCATGCCATGCTCGCGCATCCATCGCAACAAGAAGATGCCGTCTTTGTCGGGCAGTCGAAGGTCGGACAACACCAAGTCGAATCCGCGTGCGGCGTTTCCCTGTTTCGCTGTTTCCTCCCAAGCGGCAATGGCCGACTTTACGGATGTGGTCTTCTCCACCTCAAATCCCTTTTTCCTAAGCCATGTCTGTATTATAGTTCCAAACGAGAGGTCGTCCTCCACGATGAGAATCTTTTCCATGCCTTAACAATCTCTTTACCTGTTTCTTTACATAATGCTTGTTCAAGTTGCAAAACTAATATTAATAATTGATATGAGCATGGCAAATTCTGTTATTTTATGATAAGATTATGCTAAAAAAACAATAGCCACAAGGCAAATGCCTCTCCCTTGCCTCATGACTGCTGCCGGTCAAAAGTCTGAAACACGGTATGGTCATTGCCGTCTTCCATGTCGTTCGCGCGAATGCAAAACTTCATTTTGTCGACGTGGTGCCCTTTTCGCTGAAGTCGTGCGTATATGTCTCTTGCGCCTTCTTTAGTTCATCATCTGTCATTTGCCTATACACCACCATGCCATAGATGGGCTCATAGTCACCTTTTCCATTTCCTCTTACGCCAAGCTTCTCCATCGTGTACATCAATGTCTTGCCGTTTGACTCGTCAAGCTTGAGCACTTGCTGGTATCTTTCCTTAATTGATAACATCTCGTCTCCGATAAGGATAAAGCCTTTGGTCGCGTCATACGACCACGATTCACGAAAAAAGCCTGCAGAAGGATAGACGTCAACATAATAATATTTCACGAGCTGACGAGACGAGGCAAACCAATAGTGAGTAGGGGCTGGACCTATTAAGTCTTCATAGTAATCTACTTGGCTCAACTTCCCATTGGCCTGCACTTCATAAGTGGCGATAGATTTCCATCCATAACCCACGACCTTGCTTTGCACTTCATCGCCAGGAACGGGCTTGGTTCCCTTTAGCACGCAGCAGCCTTCATCGTCCACGGTGTAGCGCTGGTCGAAAAGGTTCATGTCCAGCTTGCACTCTTCAACACTTAAATCGTCTGAATCACAACTGCCCAAGAAGAACGCACAGGCAATCATGATTACGATGGAGAAAAGATTTCTTGCCATAAAAGATAAGATATTAGATATTCTATTCATAAAACGCACAACATTGGCAAATCTTGCATATAGCTTCCACTTTTTTTCTTGTGAAAACTTACGTGCAAAGGCATTGTAATATTAATGCAAAAATCATCCACCATACGCATATTTTCAGTAATTTTGCCAACGGATAAATTCAATAGACCACAGTAGCTTTTAACAACCATTGCGGTCATAATAAGCAAGGACACTTGCGACAAGTGGGAATGGGCAGCATTAAAGCTGGTTTTCCTATCAATAGCTTAGATATAATGAAAAGGACAACAGGCACATGTTTTCTGACAGGAGCATTGCTTAGCTTGGCAACATATGCTTTGGCACAGGGCAACGACTCCATAACACACAAATGGGTAGACGGCAATTTTTACACGGAAGCCAACTATGGCTACAACTTTTTCGGCGACAAACGCGATACCTACGACTTTCCGCACGCGGTGGTCGATCTGAACATTCACCTTGGCAAGGGGTGGCACTTGAGCACGGAACAAGAGTTTGAGTACCTTACGGAAAACGGCGACTGGCCAAAGCACTTCTCCGACGAATACAGCGTAAACTGGGCTTACGTGAAGAAAGACTTTTCGCCCAAGCTGAGCGTCATGGCCGGCATACTGAACATTCCCCTGGGATTGATCAGCTCCTATTACAATACGGGGTTGACGGTGTACGACCCATTGTCGGAAAACCGCGTACTGCCCATGAAATGGCACGAGACGGCCATTGCCGTCACGGGCAAGATGGGCAAGATTAGTTATTGGTTGGGATATCTCTGCCATCTCGACGGCGACGTGGAGGATTATGAAAATCACGGAGGGGCCGCAAGGATAGACTGGTATCCGAACAACGCCTTGCGACTTGGCGTGTCGGGGTTCATAGGGAAAGGCGAGTTTCTTGGTGACGAGTCGGGCGCGGAGAAATGGTGCGACTATGCCGACATAGACTACAACTACGACCATGGCAAATGGATTTCCAGCGGAGAGGTTGTCTACCAGTCGGAAAGCAACAACACGTCCATTGGAGCGGAAGTCGGCTATCGGGTGACCAATTGGCTGCTGCCCTTCGCGAGATATGACCTGCTGACCATTGCCCACGAGAAGAACTACAAAGTATCCACCGTGGGACTGAACGCTGGCCCGTTTCATGGCGTGGGCATTAAGCTCCAACTTTCGCAGGAAGGTGGAAACACGAGATTCGACTCAAGCCTGGCATACAGCCTGAGCTTTTAGGAAACCGCGGCCATGCCGTTGAAGCATAACCGCGACAAGACAAGGAGAGAAGTAAAAGCCTATGTCGCAACCGTTTACAGATAACGTTGGGCATAAGTCGACTTTAGAAATGGCAAACAGCCTTGTTATATTATAATATGTCAGAATAATATAATAAGCATTAAAAACAACGCCGACATTGCATAACATCCACCAAATTAACGTAACTTTGTTTTTGTAATATTTACAACAAAGACAAAGCAATATGAAAACAGTTTATGATTTCTCCCTGAAAGACAAGAACGGAAACAAGGTAAGCCTCAATGAATATAAAGACAAGGTCCTGCTCATAGTGAACACGGCCACTGGCTGTGGCTTCACGCCCCAATATGAAGAGTTGGAGGCAATGTATCACCGCCTGAAAGACAAGGGCCTTGAGATTCTCGACATACCGTGCAACCAATTTGGCCACCAGGCTCCTGGAACCGACGCGGAGATAAAGGAGTTTTGCACGGTGAAGTTTGGCGCCGACTTCCCACAGTTCAAGAAGAGCGTCGTTAACGGCGAGGGCGAACTGCCACTCTACACATGGCTGAAAACCGAAAAGCCTTTCACCGGATCGTATGAGCCGAAACTGGCCGCCGTGATGGAGAAACTCTACAACGAAGCCAACGCCGTGCCGCGCAAGAAAGACGACATACAGTGGAACTTCACCAAGTTTCTCGTAAACAAGAATGGCGAGGTTGTGGCACGCTTCGAGCCTACCGACGACCTGAAAAAAGTGGAAGAGGCCATCAATGCCGAGCTTTGACAAGGTTAATGCGCAGCAAATCAAAAAAGGGGATTCATGGCGACTGCATCCGTCAGACGCTTTCATCCCGACAATGATTCTGATATGAAAAAGTCCCATCGATGTGAATCGATGAGGCTTTTCAGATTGAAGATATTGGAGCTGGCGAGTCCTAAATGATAGAATTGTCTTTATGTGTTATAGATTCATTTGTTTATGCCTGTCTTGTACTTGCGCATGTGAGGCACATCTATAATCTTATAGAAGACATTGGAGCATCCGCCAAACGACAGCTTGTCAAGACACAAGTCTTGGTCGGAATCCTTGCCTTCAACAGAATTAAAAATCATCAAGCCTGTGTAAACATTGTCGTAGCCCCGCCCGAATCTCTCAAGGTAAGCCTCGCGCTCAGCGTTATAAGGGGAAGCAGCAAGGAAGTCGAGAAAATGCTTCTTCACGGCATCAGGGTTACCGTAATCAATCTTCTCGTCCCACTTGGCCTTCATGGCCATCAATCCCTTTGGATACTTCTTAAGGATAGAGTTTTTTATTTGCTTGGCCTGTGTGGTATCATCATACATAATGTACCATGCGTTCATCAAGGCTTCCTCTGTGCCAACTTTCTTTAGGTATGACACAGCCTTGGCTATTCTCGACTCACAACCATTGACGTGGGCGGCACGGGTGGCCTGGGCGAACAGCGGAGCATAGGCCACGGCTGACGATGGTTTGTAGGTTATTTCATTGTTAAGTCAATAATAAACCACGGTATCACTAACTCATCCCCATTTTTTGAGCCCGCGTAACAGTGTATTGGCCCTTTCAGTGTTCGTGGCAGCCATATCGTAGCGTTGCTATATAAACGATTGCGAAGTTAGCACAAACAAATGACAAACAAAAAGCCTGACCGATAAAATCAGTCAGGCTCAATATGAATATATTAACAATAATCTTTTGGATTAAATGTCAAATCATGATTACATTCCCACGCCAGCAGCTCCTGCGATCCATTCGTAAACGGCGGAGCAAACGCCGAAGGCCACCACGCCAAGCGTGCAAATGGCCAAGGCCAGCTTCGTGCTTGTGGCGCTCTTGAAGGTAGGCAGAGGATTGTCGTTAGGCTTGATGAACATGGCCTTGACGATGAGCAAATAGTAGTAAAGGCTTATCACGGTGTTTACCAAGGCGATGAACACCACCGCATAGGTCAACGCGCCCATGGTCGTGGTCACTTGAGCGCCGTCGGCTGCCGCCATGAAGGCGAAGAACTTAGAGAACATGCCTGCGAATGGAGGTATGCCGCCAAGCGAGAACAACGCGAGCGTCATGATAAAGCTCAAGCGGGGGTTGGTCTTGTAGAAGCCGTTGTAGCTGTCCATGTCGACGGTGCCTTGATGCTCCTCTACAGAAGAGATGATGGCGAAGACGGCAAGGTTGGCTACAACATAGATAAGCACGTAATAGCTCAATGCCGCAACGCTCAAAGCCGTGTTGCCAATGATGGCAAGCACGATGTATCCGGCTTGTGAGATTGAGGAGAACGCCATGAAGCGCTTGAGGTTCTTCTGATGGATGGCGAACAGGTTGGCGATGGTGATGGAGAGCACTACGACGACCATCAACATGTAGCGCCAATATTCCACCATGGGAGCGAAGACCTTCATCAGGATAGCGCAAAGCGCGAATGCCGCGGCGCCCTTGGAAACCACTGAGAGGTAACCGGTGACGGCTGTAGGCGCGCCCTGGTAGGTGTCGGCTGTCCAGAAGTGGAACGGAACCAAGGAAATCTTGAATCCCAAACCAGAGAAGAAGAACACCATTCCCAAGATAGAGAGCGGTGTAGCCGAGATGTGAGACACAACATCCTCGAAATAGAAGGAACCCGTGGCGCCATAGATGAAGCTGATGCCAAAGAGCATTACGCCGCTTGAGAACGTGGCGGTGATGATGAACTTGGCGCCGGCCTCAGCCGAGAAGTGACGATACTTGTCCATGGCCACGAGGCACGCCATTGGCACGGATGCCATCTCAAGGCCAAGGAAGAACATGAGGAAGTGGTTGGCGCTTACCATCATGTTCATGCCCAAGAGCGTAGAGATGACGAGCACGTAGAACTCGCCCTCCTTGAAGGCCGTGTCAGGACGCGTGAGCCACTCGCGTGACTGGATAAGCACGATAAGCGTGCCAAAGGCCAAGATGGTCTTGATAATGCCTATGCTCACGTTGGTGACATACATGCCCCCGAACGACTCTGCGGCGGCCGTTGGGAAGATGTTGATGAGGACGTGGATGAGCATCAACACGCAAACGAACGGGTTGAACCATTTTCTGAACTCACCCTGCGCCTTGACGCCGGCGGGCACTTGCTCTTTTGCCAATGCCAGCTCGCCGTTCTTGGCCTGGTGTATAGCCAAAGGAGACGCCTTTTGAGCCGTGAGGAGATCGACGACAAACACTATCAGAAGGATGACTGTCAGCGTGACCTCCGGAATCATATTTAGAAATTGACTGTAATCGATATTCATAGTTTCCTATTCAAAAACTTGTTAACTTAAAGTCCCATAATATGGCTAATCATTGGCCCGACGGCATCATTGATGATGTTTTGAGCCCACAATGGAGCAAGGCCAAGGCCAGCTACGCAAAGGATAAGTCCGCCCACGGCAATTCTCTCGTCCCATGTGGCGTCGGTGAGCTTGTAATACTCTGGGTTAGGCACTTTCTGATAAAGTATCTTACCGACAACACGGAGGATGTAGACAGCCGTGATGACTATCGAAGTACAGGCGATGATGGTGCAGGTGCGGTGGAAGACATCAGCGTTCTGGAACGAGCCCACGAAGATGTTCATCTCGGCCACGAAACCTGAGAAGCCTGGCAAGCCGAGGTTGGCAAGACCGGCCACGACATAAGCCACGGAGAGGAACGGCATGATTTTCATCAAGCCACCCAGGCGACGCACGTCACGTGTTCCGGCACGGTGGTAAATCATGCCGATGACGGCGAAGAAGAGGGCGGTCATCAAACCGTGGGAAAGCATCTGCAGGATTGCGCCCGTGCAAGCGGTCTGTGTCATCATGAGAAGCGCGAAGAGCACCATGCCGCAGTGGGAAACCGACGAATAAGCGTTGATATATTTAAGGTCGGTCTGCACGCAAGCGGAGAGGGCACCGTAGACCACTGAAATGGTGGTGAGAATCAAGAAAATCCACGACAACTGCTGGGCGGCGTCGGGAAGGAGGAACATGGCCACGCGGAAGCAGCCGTAACCTCCAAGTTTCATCAGCACGCCGGCGTGAAGCATAGACACGGCGGTAGGCGCTGAAGCATGACCGTCAGGAGACCATGTGTGGAACGGGAACAAGGCGCCAAGGATACCGAAGCCGATGAAGATGAACGGGAAGAACACCTTCTGGATGCTTACCGGGATGGCGTGCAATGTGGCTATCTGCATCACGTCCATGGTGTAGGTGCCGCTGAACTGACCATTGAAGAAGTAGATGCCAAGGATGCCGATGATGAGCAGGGCGGAACCGCCCATGAGCATCAACGTCAGCTTCATGGCTGAATACTCCTTAGGTCCGGTACCCCAAACGCCAATGAGCAGATACATGGGGATAAGGGCTACCTCATAGAACATGAACATGGTGAACAAGTCCTCGGAGATGAAGAAGCCGTAGACACCCGTTGAGAGGAGCGTGAACCAAAGGAAATACTCCTTCTGCATGGGGTGCTGCTGCCAAGAGGCAAACGTACCGGTGAAGACGATGATGGATGAAAGGAAAATCATCACCACGGCGATGCCGTCTACGCCCGTGCGGTAGAAGATGTGCAACGGCTTGAACCAAGGTATGGCGTCGCCGAAGAGGAATGGGAATTTTTCTGCCGGCATGGTCTCACGAGCCTCCAAGAACGCGAAGACCAAATAGACGGAGAGGGCAAGCAGGACGGTTGAGCCCGCTGCCATCACGATGCGCACCTGGGAATCGTTCTTGGCGAGCCACAGGCAGAGAAGCATCACGACCGGTATAATGACGAATAATGTTAGAAAAGTCATCTTATGTTATTTTACAATATACATATTAATATAAGTGTCAATGCCACAGAACCTGTAATAAACCAGACCGCGTACTGACGCACGTCGCCGCTCTGCCAAGGACGGATGGCCTCGCCGCCTTCCTGTGTTGCCCAAGCCGAGAAGTTGAACGCGCCGTCTATGACATGACGGTCGAACCAAGCGATAGGCTTGGAGAAGCAACCAAACACGACCTTGTGGGTGAAGAACTGCCAAGCGTCGTCGATATAGAAGCGGTTGAGGGCTGCCTTGTGAAGTGTAGGCATTGCCTTAGCGAGCTTATCGGACAACGGGTTGTGCTTAGGCGCGTACATGTATGTAGCGAGAGCGAAACCAATCGTGGCGACGCACAATGAAATCCACGCCGTGGCACCGAACTGGAAATGCTGAAGCGCTATCTCCTCGGGATGACCGTCGAGCGACACGAGGTGACCCATTGGGATCCAACCCGCGAAAATGGAGATGACTGAGAGGAACACCAGTGGGCCCCACATGACGAAAGGCACCTCAGCCGGCTTGCGACGATGTTCTGGGTCTTGCTCGTAATAGCTGTCGCCCCAGAAGATGACGTAATAGAGACGGAACATATAGAATGCCGTCATGCCGCTGACAAGCGTCATGAACCAGCCCAGATACGGTGAGAAGTGGAAACAAGCGTCCACGATCTCATCCTTTGAGAAGAAACCTGCGAGTGGCCAAAATCCGCTGATGGCGATGGTGCCGATGAGGAAGCAGATGTTGGTGATAGGCATGTACTTGTGCAAGCCGCCCATGTAGTCCTTGAAGTTGGAGCCGATAATCACGATGATGGCACCAGAGCAGAGGAAGAGCAGGGCCTTGAACATGGCGTGGGTGAACAGGTGGAACATGGAAGCCATGTAACCGACACTGCCCTCACCCTCCAGCGACGTGACGACGCCAAGGGCCACGAGCATGTAAGCTATCTGCGAGATAGTGGAGAACGCGAGACCGCGCTTGATGTCGCGCTGGCAGCAAGCCACCGCGGCAGCGTAGAACGCGGTGAAGGCTGCGATGTAAGCCACGTAGTGCAACGTGTTTGGCGCGTACTGAATCCAGATAGGCATCAGCGACGCGACCTGGTAAACACCGGCCACGACCATGGTGGCGGCGTGGATGAGAGCCGACACTGGCGTAGGGCCTTCCATGGCATCGGGAAGCCAGATGTGCAACGGGAACATGGCCGACTTACCGGCACCGCCAATGAACATCAGGAACAATGACAAGGGGAGAACCCAGGCGGCTCCAGGAAGCTCGGAGACGAGCTTGGGGTCGGCCGTGAGGTCATAGTTGAACGTGCCAGTGTAGTAGCTGTAAAACAGGATACCGATGAGGAAGAACAGGTCGGCGAAACGTGTCACGATAAACGCCTTCTTTGAAGCGTGCACAGCGGCGTGCTTGGGATAATAGAAGCCGATGAGCAGATAAGAGCACACACCCACAAGCTCCCAGAACAGGTACATCTGGAAGATGTTGGTGGCCACGACCAGTCCGAGCATCGACATCGTGAACAGTGAAAGGTAAGCGTAGAAACGCTGGAAACCTTTCTCGTAGCCTTCCTTCTTATAGTTCTCGTCGCGTTCTGCCATATAGCCGAAGCTATAGATATGGACCATGAACGACACGGTGGTGATCACGATAAGCATCATCACCGATATTGGCGTGAGGCGGAAGCCGATGTTGAATGTCAAGAACTCGGTGAACTTCAACCAAGTGAGGTTGAACACCGTCACCGTGGGATAGAGCCCAGTGGCAGCGTCCCTGCCAATGGCAAAGAAATATTCGTAGGCCGTGTATAGGCTCATGCACCACAGCACGCCAAGCACTGTCGTTCCTATGAGACCGGCTACGGGCTTCTTCATCTTCATGCCGAGCAATCCCAGGACCAGGAAGCTCAGGAATGGGAGAAGAAGTATCAAAAATGAATAACCGTATTCCATTACTTTTATTAGAATTTCATGTTTTCAATACTGTTCACCTGGTCACTGTGATAGTTGCGGTAAACGTTGATGATTATTGCCAATGCCACGGCTGTCTCGGCAGCGCTCACGCCCATGGAGAAGAGTGTGAAGAACGCTCCCTCGAGTTGTCCGGGGAACAACAGGCGATTGAAGACCGCGAAGTTCAGGTCTACCGCGTTAAGCACGAGCTCAATGGAAATGAGCATGGCAACAAGGTTGCGATGTGTGACGAAGCCAAAGACACCGATGAAGAAAAGCAGCGTGCTGACTCCGAGGAATGCATAAACTGATATCATTTGTCGTCCTCCTTTCTTGCTATCATTACGCCTCCGACGATGCACGCCAAAAGGAACAGCGAGATGAACTCAAACGGAAGCACAAAACCATACTTGCCAGAGCCCACCATGGCCTGGCCCACTTGCTTCATAGGCACCTCAAGGTCAGCCACGTCGAGAGCGGCGTTGACAAAGTGGTTCTTCGCGATAATCAAGCTCAGCACCACGAGGCCGACAAGCGAGATTATCAAGCCCTGTGCCACACGAGTGCCCTTGAAGCGGGCCACGAGGTTCTGCAACGAATGCTTAGACACAAGCTGGATGGCGAAAACGTACATCACCGTGATGCCACCGGCGTAGATGCTGATTTGCGCGGCACCAAGGAACGTATAGTCGAGAATGAAATAGAATCCGGCGATGCCGAAGAGCACGAACAACAGCCACGTGGCCGCCCTCATGATGCTCTTTGTGCATACTGACATCACGGCTGAGCCAAGCACGACTACAGCCAAAATACAAAACATTACTAATTTAGCCATTATCCTTACTTGGTTTTTGTGTTAAACTTACCGATTGTCAACGGTGCGCCGCCATCGATGAGGTTTGGCAGCGAGCCGCCCTGATACACTTCCTTGTCGAGATGCAGCACGAGCTTTGAACGGTCGAAGACGGAGTTCTCGAAGTCGTTGACAAACTCGATGGCATCGAAGTTGCAGGCGTTGACACACAGTTGGCAGAACATGCAGTCGCCGAGGTCGTACTGATAGTCGTCGAGCTGCTTTTTCTTCTTGCCGGTCTCTGGGTCTTCGGCCATGTGCGAAGTGATCTTGATGGTGTCGTTGGGGCACGACTTCTCACACATCGTGCACGCCGTGCACTTGTAATCACCGACCATCAACCCGCGCTTCACGGCCTGTGGGTCGTTGGGGTCTTCCACGCGCTTGAACACGAGCCTTCCGCGATGGCGTGCGGAGACGTGCAGCGTGGTCTTGCGGTTCTCTGGATACTGCTCGGTAGACTTAGGAGTGAAGTATTCCTTCATGGTGACCTTCAGTCCTGTGGTCAGTGTCTTCGCGGCATCCTTTATACCTTTGAAATATTGTGACATAATCTATATGTTATCTTTATGTTTTATCTCTAATGGCCTTGGGTGGCATTAAAATGTCAGGCCAAGTGCTACGCAAGCCGTCATCACCACGAGGGTAATAAGCATGCAAGGCATGATATACTTCCACTCCAGCTTGAGGATGTGGTCGATTCGAAGACGCGGGAATGTCCAGCGCACCCACATGAGAATCCAAATGACCAGCAACGTCTTGGCGGCGAACCATACGAAGCCTGGGATGTAGTTCATCAAGGTGTCGAAGCCTTCTATTCCTATGTTCAGCGGTGCCCACCCACCAAGGAAGATGGTGGAAGCAAGACCGGAGATTACCACAAGGTTCAGATACTCAGCGAGATAGAAGTAGCCGAAGCCCATGCCGCTATACTCTGTGTGATAACCGGCCGTAAGCTCACTCTCGGCCTCGGCCAAGTCGAACGGGCCACGGTTGGCCTCGGCGTTTCCGGCGATGAGGAACACCAGGAAGGCCACGATGGCGGGGATATGGCCTTGGATGATGAGCCAGTTCCATGGGCCTGTCTGCGCGGCGATGATGTCGCTCAGCTGCATTGAGCCGCAAAGCACCACGGCCGTTATCATGCACAGGCCCAACGAGATTTCATAGGAAATCATCTGCACGGCGCCACGCATTGCCGACACCACGGAATACTTGTTGTTGGAACCCCAACCAGAGAGGATCACGCCAAGCACGCCGATAGACGAGATGGCGGTGACCATGAACACGCCCACGTTGAAGTCGAGCACCACGGCTCCCTTGTTCCAAGGCAGGAAAGAGAACGTGCCGACAGAGGCGATGATGGTAAGGAACGGCGCGAGGGCATAAAGGAACTTGTCGGAACGGTCTACGCCGAAAATCTCCTTGATGAGCATCTTCAGCACGTCGGCCAAGACCTGGAAGATACCCCATTTACCTACACGCATGGGCCCAAGGCGGCACTGGAAGAAAGCGCACACCTTACGCTCAAAGTAGATCATGAACATGGCGATGAGGGCGTAAAGCGTCAGCACGATAAGCCCCACAAGCACACATTCTATCAAGATGGCCCAAAAGTCGCTCAATCCGCAGGTTTGGCGGAGCAAGGCATCGAACCACTGTGTTACTTTTGAAAAATCGAACATTGTAATTCTTACTTGTTTATCTTACTTTTTGGATGTCTTTGCATTAGATAATAAGGTATATATTATCTATCCAAATCCGGTATTACGAAGTCGATGCTCGCACCCGTCGCTATGAGGTCGGCAATCTTCTGTCCGCGAAGCATCTTGTCGAACGCGCCTGCCAACGTCAAGCCCATCGGACGCATCTTCACGCGATACGGGCTCTTGTCGCCACGGCTGTCGAGATAAACGCCAAACTCGCCGGCGCCGCCCTCGACAGAGAACCACCACTGGCCTTCCGGCACCTTGATGATTGGCTTCTGCTTGATGTAGTATTCACCTTCGGGAATGTTGTCGATGAGCTGCTCGATGATGTCGAGGCTCTGATACATTTCTTTAATATGTATCATGTAGCGTTCCATGGAGTCGGCGCTCGTGCCGGTGATTTCTTTCCACTCCACCTTGTCGTACATGTCGTAAGGATGGTTCTTACGCACGTCGTTGTGCCAGCCTGCCGCGCGTCCTGCCGGGCCCGTGACACCGTAGTTGACGCAATCCTCAAGGTTCATGTAGCCCACGCCCTCAAGACGCTTGTGCGTGATGACGTTGTCGCCAAACACGTCGAGATACTCTTGGAACATCGGGCGGAGATACTTGCACAGGGTCTTCGTGTTTTGCACGAAGTTGGGGTCTATGTCGGCCTGCAATCCGCCAATGCGGTAATAGTTCTGTATCAGTCGTCCGCCGGTGGTCTCCTCCATCACGTTGAGCAGGTGCTCACGGTCGCGCATGCAATACAGGAAGGCGGTCAGCGCCGAGAGGTCCTGCGCGCATGTTCCGAGGAACAGCAAGTGGTTGTCTATGCGCTGGAGCTCGTCCATGATGGTGCGGATGTAGCGGATGCGGTCTGACAGCTCGATGCCCATTGCCTCCTCGATGACACCCACGAGGGCGTGACGATGATGCATGGCGCAAAGATAGTTCAGACGGTCGGTCAGGGCGAGGGTCTGGGGATAAGTCATGCTCTCCATCATCTTCTCCATTCCGCGGTGGATGTAGCCGAGGTGCGGATAGACGTGCTTGATGGTCTCGCCGTTCACCACTGTGCGCAAACGCAGCACGCCGTGGGTTGACGGGTGGTTAGGTCCAAAGTTCATCACGAAGTCGTCGTCGCCCAGCAGGCGGTGCCTCGTCTCCGTGAGGTGGCCATACTTGTCGAGGTTGTATTCCACCGTCCAGTCGGTCTCCGGCTCGTCGGTCATGGGGAACTGGTTGGCCTCCGGGCTCATGTCGAAGTCCTTGCGCAGTGGGTAACCCGTGAAGTCGGAACGCATGAACAGGCGGCGCATGTCTGGATGGCCCAGGAACTTGATGCCGAGGAAGTCGAACACCTCGCGCTCCAGCAGGTCGGCGTCGTGCCAAAGGTTGGTCACGGTTGGCACCACGTAGTTGTCGCCGTCCACCTTGTTGGCAATCTGCTTCACCGACACGCGCTCATGGCTCTGCGTGTTTTCAAGGATGTATATGCAGCCGAGGCCTTCCTCGCCGAAATCCTCGCCGACAATCGTCACCAGGTAGTCGAAATGCTGCTCATTCTTCAGCTTTGCCATCTCAGCGGCAAAGTTGTCAAAACCGAATATCTTATTCTCTAATTTCATTTCGATGCCTTATTGATTGTTTACCTTACATTGTTCACCTTCTTTCTTGAGTTCGTCGAGCTCTTTTCCGAGAGCTTCCACTTCCTCCTTGTTTGGTGAGCCTGTCACGATGATCGGCTCATTGTTGCCAATCTTCGCTCCAGAGAGGTTCTCGTTGCTTATGCCGTGCAAGCCACCCAGTCCGAGGCTGGTCTCTTTCTCGAAACGGTTCATCTTGTGGTTGGCGCCTCCGAAGAACTTCTCGACCTTTACCTTGCGCTGCAGTTGCATCATGCCGTAGAGAATGGCCTCGGGGCGTGGAGGGCAACCTGGCACATACACGTCGACAGGCACTATCTGGTCGATGCCACGCACCACGTTGTAGCTCTTCTTGAACGGGCCGCCCGAAATGGTGCAGCCGCCGACGGCCACCACATACTTCGGCTCGGCCATCTCGTCGTAAAGACGCTTGAACACTGGTGCCATCTTGTTGGTGATGGTGCCGGCGCACATGATGATGTCGGCCTGACGCGCTGAGTTACGTGTCACCTCGAATCCGAAGCGAGAGAAGTCGTAACGCGCGCAACCCACGGCCATGAACTCGATACCGCAGCAGCTCGTGCCGAACGTGAGCGACCAAAGCGAATTGCTTCGGCCCCAGTTGATGAGCTGGTCGAGGGAACCGAGCACTACGTTCACGCCGCCGTCGTTGAGCTGGGCGGCTATGTCCTCCAGTGTCTCGTTGTCCTTAAACTCGTCGTAAGGAATACTCTTGATTCTTGGCTTTCTTACCTCCATTCCAGCACTCCTTTCCGCCAGGCATAAGCCAAGCCCAAAACCAATACTACCAGGAAGAACCCGATGCTCAGAAGAGCCATGCTGCCGAAGTCCTTGACCACAACGGCCCAAGGATAGAGAAACACTGTCTCAATGTCGAAAATCAGGAAAAGGATGGCAAAGAGATAGTAACCGGCGTGAAGCGGCATCCAGCTGCTTCCACGCGTGGGGATACCACACTCGAATGGCTCACCCTTCACCGGATTGTACGAGCGAGGGCCTATCAGCTTGGCGATGACAAAAGCGCCCACCACCAACGTGACAGCCGTCAGCAACACGGTGACTAACAAAGTGAAATTCATAAAGTTTATAACGTTATATATAAGTAACTGAAGATATATCTCTTGATTGGCTCAATGACCGATGCAAAGGTACATAATAATTTCAAAACATTATTATCTTTCAATAAAAAATGCCATGTAGACTTTGCAAGAGTTTACCTATGTCAAGATGTCGCAAAGTGACAAATATCTTTGGGGCATGAAAAAAATCAACAGCGAATCTCTGTCGGCCTACACTTCCTGAATACAAGAAGCATGGCAACGGCCAATGCAAAATGTAAAATATTATTGTCAAAATTTAACACTTGAAAACAGGGGCAAATAGAGCGGGAAAAGGGTAGACTTCCGCCCTTTGAAAATACCGTCGGGCTGTTTTCAGCCATTTTTTTTGCCGTTACGGTACAATCGCGTTGCCGTTACAGTGTAATGGCAACGCGATTACACCGTAACGGCGATGCGATTACACTGTAACGGCAACGCCTTTTGAGCGATTTTACAATGCTCAAAAGCCGCTAAAAATTCAATCGCTTAGTAATCAGCTATTTACCAAAACAGCTCATAATCGCGTCATTTCCAACCAAGCGATGGCTCGGTTGAAAAAAAACGATTCTCAGACGACCATTTGTAAATTGTTTTGATGATTCTTAACAAGGGCGGGTAGGAATGGTTAGGGGCCGCACCCTGCACCCGCACCCGCGCCCCGCACGACTGACTACGGCAACATCAGACGACCTTGATCGTCACCGCCTTGCTCAATTTCTTTTTCTTGTCTCTCACCACCACACGGATGGTGCCCTTCCGGTCGCCAGCCTTAACCGTGACCACGAGCTTGCCGTTAAACAACTTCATCGTGGGTTCCACAAACGACTCCAGCGACGTGGCGTCGCCATTGCATATCGCCTTGAAAGAGCCGGCTCCAGACACTTCCACGTCGATGCGGTCGTCGGCTTGCGGCAGCTCCGTGCCGTTTTTGTCTACGAGCGATACCGTGACATAGGCGAGGTCGTCGACGCCTTTCCTTAGCTCCGCGCGGTCCATGTCGAGTTTCAAGGCCTTGGCCTCCAACGCGGTGCGCACGGTCTCCTCGCCTACCCTATTGCCGCTTTCGTCATAGGCCACGACCGTCAGCTCGCCCGGCTCGTATTTCACGTTGGGCCACATCAGGCGGTAGCGCGTGGCATAGCGCCGCGCCTCGTCGGGCTCAGTAGGGTCTATCCATGACTCTTGCGCCGGGTGCGGCTCCAGCCTGACAGCCTTGTCTTTCCTCACGCGGCCCTGCGACTTGCCATTGACAAAGAGCTCGGCCTCAGGGCTGTCGGTATAGACAAACACAGGCGTCACCTTCCCCTCTCGACCGGGCCACGTCCAATGAGGAAGGATGTGGAGCGTATGCGATTGCTTGTTCCAAACCGAGCGGTAGAGGTAATAGCGGTCCTTGGGCAGGCCGGCAAGGTCCATTATGCCGAAATAGCTGCTGCGGCTGGGCCAATAAGCGTCATAGGGCGTGGGCTCGCCGAGGTAGTCGTAACCCGTCCACACAAATTGGCCGATGGTGTATGGCTTGTCGTCCATGGCCATGAAGTCTTGCTCAGGCAGGTTGCTCCACAGGCACCACTCCACGTCGTAGCTGGAGCATTGGCCGTCCTTGTCTTCCTTGGCCTGTCCCCACTTGACGGGGAACTTGTAAACGCCACGGCTGCTCACCGTGGAGGCCGTCTCAGAGCCAAGCAAGAAGCCGCATGGCAAGCCTTTGATGTTGCGGTCGTATTTGTAGACTCGATAGTTGAAGCCCGGCACGTCCATCACTTGCGCGAAGCCCGACTTCAGCGCGTCCTCCGCCTTGTCCATGCCTTGCGTCACGGGCCGCGTGGGGTCAAGCTTGTGGCAGAGGTTTTGCAGGTGCTCGGCTATCAAGCGTCCCTCATAGCTTCCCTGCTCCGGAATCTCGTTGCCTATGCTCCACATTATCACCGAGGGGTGGTTGCGGTTCGACTCCACGAGGGCCGTGATGTCCTTGTCGCTCCAGTCCTTGAAGAAGCGGGCGTAGCCATTCTTGCACTTAGGGTAAATCCACATGTCGAAGCTCTCTGCCATGACCATCATGCCCAAAGATTCGCACACGTCCATCTGAATCTGCAAGGGGTGGTTGTGCGACGTGCGGATGGCGTCGCAGCCCATGGCCTTGAGTTGCTTGATTTGCCTTATGATGGCCGCCTTGTTGACCGCGGCGCCCAGTGGGCCGAGGTCATGGTGCAGGCAGACGCCTTTTATCTTTCGGCTCTCGCCATTGAGCCGGAAGCCATGGATGGAGTCCACCTTGACCGTACGTATGCCGAATCGCATCGAGAGGTTATCCAAGTCATTCCCTTGGCTGTCGGCCAACGTGAGCTTCAACGTATAGAGGTTAGGCTTTTCAGGGCTCCATAGCTTAGGCGCGGCGACAATGAAGCCACCCAAAAACGTCTCGCCCTCGACTGGCATTTCCCGCAACATTTTCTCTTCTCCTGTCGTATTGTCAAGAAGCGTGAGTTTCAACATGCCCCTGAAATCCCTTGAAGCACCGGCAAGGGTCGTGCGCAGGCTCATCACGGCTTTAGCGTGCTTTGTGCCCGTCACGCGCTGGGTCTTGACGACCGTCTTCCATGGCTCAAGATGCACCTTGTCGGTCACGGTCAACGTCACGGGGCGATACAGTCCCGCGCCAGGATACCAACGGCTGCTCTCGTCCACATTGTGGAGCGACACGTCCACGCGATTGTCGCCCTTATATATATAATGTGTAATGTCTACCTTGAACGGCGCGTAGCCATAGGCCCACGAGCCTACGCGCTTTCCGTTGACGTAAACCACGGGCTCGGCCATGGCCCCGTCGAAGCACAGCTCCACGTGCCGGCCCTCAATGTTGTCCAGGTGGACATTCGTGGTGTAGTAGCCCTTCCCTATCCATGGCAACGCGCCCGACCGTCCGCTCTTTTCCGTTTTCTCGCTCTCGCCGTTTTGCTCTATGGCCACCATCTGCAAGTCCCATTTCTTGTCGAACGGCCCCTTGATGGCCCAATCGTGGGGCACGGTGACCGACTGCCAGTGTATGCTGTCGTGCGAGAATTGCCAATATTTGAGATTTCGTTCAACTCTCCCCTGTGCCATCGTGAGCGTTGGCATGAGAAAGGCGAAAACGCCAAGGATTTTTTTAAGCATGGTCAATTGTTAAAATAAAATTAGATTTCAGCGGCTTTTAGTGTATTTCAGCCTGTTTATTCTGCAAAACTAATGTAAATAAATTACTTTTCAAAGATTTTCATAAAGTTCTTGCCCAAAAACTTTGCAGATTCATTAAAACCTCGTATCTTTGTCATCGTTATCCTGAAAACAATCTTTTTACCTTAGATGAAACTGATACCTATTGAAGATTTGGAGCGGTGGCCTGTGAAGGTAATCGCTTTTTTTTGTTGTTATTTCTTATCTTCCATTTGGCATTTGGCACAAATTTTGTTGATTCAAAACAGAATAACGTTAAACTGAACGGAGGATAATAAAGTGGCATTCATTGATTATTATAAGATTTTAGGAGTCAGCAAGGACATTCCGCAGAAAGACGTGAGGCGGGCTTATCTCAAGCGCGCCAAGCAGTTTCACCCGGACCTTCACCCTGACGATCCCAAGGCCAAGGCCAAGTTTCAAGCCTTGAACGAGGCTTATGAGGTGATTAACGACCCTGAGAAGCGCAAGAAGTATGACCAATACGGACAAAACTGGAAAGAGGCCGGGGCGTTCAACCAAGGCGGAGGCACTGGCGGCGGCAACGGCTATCAGTGGAGTTCCGCGGCGGGAGGCTCGCCGTTTGAGGGCTTCGACTTCTCTGGCTTCGGCTCTGGCGGAGGATTCTCCGACTTCTTCCAAAACCTCTTCGGCAACATGGGGGGCCGGGGGCAACACGCGTCGGCACGCACCAGCACGGGCGAGATGAACGCTAAGGTCAACATAGACATCTACACAGCCTTGCTCGGCGGCGAGGTGATAATCCAAATCAGCAATGGCTCGAAAATCAAGCTGAAGGTTAGACCGGAAACCCAAAATGGCACGAAAGTGCGCTTGCGTGGCAAGGGCTACGACAGGGGCGACGGCACCTACGGCGACTTGATTATCACTTACAACGTAAAGCTGCCTACCAACTTGACAGATAGGCAGAAACAGTTGCTCAACGAGATGAGGTACGCAGGCTAATACTTAAAATATATTAAATGCGCATCTCGTGATGCGATGGTTAACTTAATTATTATTACCTTTGCATCCGCAATGTGGCTAAACATCCATATTGCGGATAGCCTATCGAAGGAAAGATGCTCGAGTGGCTTAAGAGGCACGCCTGGAAAGCGTGTATACCTCCAAAGGGTATCCGGGGTTCGAATCCCCGTCTTTCCGCCTTTCCCGTTAAAAAAAGGAAGCTCATTATGGCTTCCTTTTTTGCGTTTATAACCAAAATCACAGGAATGGCTTCGCATGGGCGGACATGTAGCGTCCGCAACCCCTATGGCCGCATTGGCAAATCCTATGCGTTGGGCCAACCGTTTCTTTTGTGTTTACTTCTGCAAACTTAGGGCTTTTATTTACCTTGTTGCAATGCCTTTGTGGCATCACTCCGAAAGGGAGTCTGGCACTTGTTAAACTCTATCTTCTTCATATTATCATCGTTTACTCTTCATTCATTGATACAAAGTTAGCCTTGTTTGATTTCCTATAAAGCAGCCTAAATTTTCCGCTTAAACATTTGCACCTATTCCCTTAATGAGCTATCTTTGCAAATAAAAAATCTATAAACAATTATTGCAGAGAAGAACACCTTTATAGCAAATGCCGTGAAGCATGGGATAACCAACATGGAGGACATAAGGAAAGCCTATGATGAACTTGCGCAAGGCAATATGAATGACTATGACCTACAGGACAACATGAATGAGGAAACATCACCATACAATGATGATGGGAGCAGCATTGACCAAGACTCTGCCAATGTCTTCCTGAAAGGTGGATATAAGCCATCAAGGTATATCAAGAGCTTCATATCCCACATGGAGGGAAGCTCTATGAAGACCAACAGGAGCTTTGACGCTGAGGCAAGGGAATTTGGGGATGCAATTCCGCAAGATATAAGGAAGAATGACACTTGGAAGTTGCGCCATGACAAACTGATTGCCTTCATTTAAATTGAAAATGCTTTTTTGAGGCAAAGTTCGCATGTATTTAGATTGTATGCAAGATGGCTGATTTTGGATTGTTAAATTTCTTGGCTATAGGCAAGACGACAGAATTTGCCTTTGCAGAATACAGTATATACTGTAAAACGAGAAAAGCCCCGACTACCTATTGGTAATCGAGGCTCTCTTCA
>ERZ1673741.294-NODE-294-length-62913-cov-32.730647_pt1 | contig 62913 bp, 43 predicted proteins | sample MGYA00580209_ERZ1673741 | MGnify/ENA primary metagenome ERZ1673741 (study PRJEB41218, sample SAMN15661754) | gut metagenome | host: Homo sapiens | place: Canada: London | collected 2015-08-20/2019-03-30 | study: EMG produced TPA metagenomics assembly of... | reverse complement strand
TCATTTTGCAGTTTATGCGACTGCGTCGTATTCTTCTGCAAACTTAGAGCATAATCCCCCTGGTTTATCGGGTGAGCCAAGGTAAGGCTTTTAAGGCGGAATACAAAGAAAGCAGTGGGGCTTGTTAATCGCTTGCCATCATGTGTTAACAAGTGTTGTGTTCGGACACAAAACCTTGTCGTAAATCAATAAAACAGCTAAAAGACGCTAAAAAAATCGCCGTTTGTTTGCGAACACAAAAAATCTTTGTACCTTTGCATCGTCAAAAGGTTAATAGATTGTTTAGGTTAGTAGTAATAGATTTAGGTTTTTAGTTATTAGGTTTAAGGTAAATTGAACGATTGTTTAACAGGTAACGATGAGGGCTCGTGAGAATCTTCATTAATTACGAAAAGTTTTTTAAGTTAAACATACAATAACGGCACAGCTCGATGAGAGTTGTGCCGTTGTTGTTTTTAGTAAGCTCAGCATGATTCTTATTAAAAATCATGGTCCCAATAAAGGTGTCTGCGATGATGGCGGGCAATAAAGTCGATATTGCGTGTAAATATCAACTTGCCCAATTTGCTTGGATGATTACCGCTTAAATCACCATCCTGCAACATGTTGTTCTCAAGCAGATAATGCAGCAACTCAGGATGCATGAGCTCCATATTTATTAGAGCATCCATCGTTTCCCTTTGCAAGGTATGTGCATCACATTTTCTATAGTATGGGTTGTATCTGCATTTTATCGCATGGATAATGTTAGGTGCAAAAATGATTCCTGCCTTTTCTGAGATAAATCCTACCTGAGGACCGCTTGGCAAATGACGGCAGACCTCTGTCGTATCCATCCCGTCAGTAACCTTATTCAGCCATTCTTGCAGTTGTGTTGTGTCCTTAAAGAAAGCAAGGCGTTTCCCTTCCGCCAGTTTCATGTATAAAGGATAGGCATGTTCGTAAGAGTATCTCAGTTCTGCCTGACGTTCATGCATCTTGTCATACATCTCTTTCTTCGAGTTGAACAACACACCATTGATTTCCCAATCTTTATCAGCGTATTTCACAAGCGCTGTACAAATATATGAACCTTTATAGAAGACATCAGAATAAACATTCTTCAATTTGTACTCTTCGTCCTTCGAGCTCTTCAGCACAGCATATTCAGAATCAGCATTGGTCACCTCAAACATGTCCTGCTGGCAATACTTCAGATTCCTCAGTTTTTCTGCCTCCTCTTGCATGTCGTTTCCCAAATACATATCCGCCAGCCACAGATGAGCCATTTCTGCCATTGGTCCTATCTCGCAATTCATAGATAAAGCAGTTTCTGCATAGTATATAGCTTCACCTTTACTAAACTGTCCTAAGTACGAATCCAGATATTCCTCAAACTGATCTTCCGATAAAGGAGAGCAGAGAAGATAGGAGCGACGAAGCCATATTAGCACGTGCTTCAACTTAAAATAGTCATTAGCCGTATCTGTGTTGTATATAAAATCATACAAAGAATCGTTAACGTCTACCTCATCATCCTCTGTAAGTATCTCCATAATGGCATTTGCCGCGTCCTCCCCCATAGCTAAAGGATTGAGAAAGCGGTCGTCAAAGTTTCTGGACAATACCAGCCATACCAACAGTTCTACTTCTTGGGCATTCACATCATTCTTGTCAGGAACATGGGAATCAAAGAAAGGTAAAGAGCGTGTATATGTGAGCAAGTGCTTATGCACAAAGGCGTTCCACAGCCCGATATCAGACATCTTGTCTTCATAGTAGATTGCCACATTGATGGCTATCTCTTTCTTAAGTTTGTCTGCATCGGGCAAACTTATGTCCATGTGCTTTATCCTGTTATAAATGCGATTTGCCACATCCACATACATCTGGCATGGCTGGATACCGACCGGATAGTATGGAGAGAAATCATACGGAAATATCGTTCGCTTCATTTCTGTATTATGGTTATATGTGATTATTTTGTCAGTTGGAGCTTATCTTGTCAATTATTCATATTCATTAATAGACATCAAAAATACTCATTCTTTGGCAATAAATCAAGTCAAACAAAGCTATTTTTATATCTTTAACTCTGATTAGGAAGATTCATGACGGGTATGGCTAAAGATGAACCGGAACTGTTGTGTAGGCAATGACACTTTTATATAATAAAAAGCGAAAGTCCTGTAATTCAGACGAACTACAGGACTTTCGCTTTTGTTAGGGTGGAGCTGGTGGGATTCGAACCCACGTCCAAACAGGGAAACCATATGCTTTCTACATGCTTATTCCAGCCTTCGGTTTTCGTGCCGCGACAAGACCTGGACCACCAATCGCGACCTTATCCTCTAAAATTTCATCCGGATGGCGAGGCACACCACAGACTATTTCCGATTTACCTGCACCGCTTTACCCTCAGATTCGGAACAACATCCTTGGAGCGATGTCTCGTTCCGCCAACCTTGTGGCGGAATAAAGCTAATCTACTGTACTTCGATTAAGCAGCGAGAGCGTAGTTGTTTTCGCCAATTAAATTTTTGATCACTCAGATTAAGGAGCTAGCCATCGAGGCTCCGCATGCTTACATACCATTTCATCCCGCTGTCAAATCCAGTCAACCCCGAGATGTCGTATATTAATTGTGCAAAGTTAGTACAAATGACTGAAACTGCAAAATAAAATGGCAGGATTTTCATGTGGACAGTCTCTGTTTGACCTTATATTGTTTCTGAATAACATGTTATTTTGAAAATAGTTTCTGTAGTATCGGTAGTTGTTTCTCTGAACTTACTGAACTTGTTCCTGAACTATCTGAATCCGTCTATAGTCTCATGTCTCATTTTTGTGTCAGATCTATCTCTTGGCAGAGTTGGGGCTGTCGAGCTTTACGTCCATTATTGTTTCGTAGAGCAGTTGCTGTTCTTCCTTTGTGAATTTCTCGGGCAGCAGTTGGCTGATGGGTCGGAAATGAAGTCTCTCGCGCAGCGCCGAAAGAGCAAGATGCAGCATGCGGTCGTGGTCGAATGCCAGCTGCGGTATCTCGTCGATGCTGAACCACTGAGCCTTTGCAGCATCGTCGCCACCCTTTACTTCCTGAATCTTGCACAGGGCGTAGTAGGCTATTGTGATTACTCGTTCGCGAGGATCGCGGTCAGGGTCAGTGAAGGCATGAAACTGCTCCATGTATCCAGCCTCCATTCCCGTTTCTTCCATCAGTTCACGCCTTGCACCTTGCTCGGCGCTTTCGTCCATATTCAGGAAGCCACCAGGAAACGCCCATCGTCCTTTATATGGTTCGTTTCCTCGTTCAATAAGCAGAACCTTAAGCTTTGCGCCGTCAAAACCGAAGATGACACAGTCGGTTGTCACAGCGGGGTGCGGATACTTATATGAATACATTTTTTCTTCCATATCTCTTGTGTAAGTTTTTATTTCTCAAAGATATATATTATTTTTCACCACGCAAAATATTCTAACTATAGAAATTATCTATTGATGTATGTATCTATAATAAAAGCATTATCTTTGTAGCCGAAATCAAAACAACCAATAAAAACAACAAGGAGATAATAATATGGAAACAAGAAAAGACATAGCAGCTGAGAAGAAGCGTTGTGGTTCGCATAATTGCACACAGGCTGTGCTCTGCACCTATCACGACTTCGCCGGCATGGAAGAAGAAACCATTAAGAATGCTGGCAATGCCTTTGCGGCAGGTATGGGTAATATGGAGGGAACTTGCGGAGCCATCGTAGGCGCAGGCATCATACTCGGACTTGCCACTCAGGACAAGGCGAAGTCCGTCAAGGGCATGAGACAGATTATGGATAAATTCAAGCAGCGCAACGGTGCCACACAATGCAAATTGCTCAAAGGGGTGGGTACAGGAAAGGTGCTTCGCGAATGCCCTCTTTGCGTGGCTGACGCTTCTGAATTTCTGGAAGAAATCCTGGAAAAGGAAGGTAAATATGCCATCACAGATGATGAATGAAGGTGTCCGTAAATATGGGATAAGACTGTAAAGACAATGCGCGGCTGAAAATTACCTATTTTTTAGGATGCTTTGAATTTGGAAATTTTTCTTATGATTACTATTTTTGCACTCGGAATAAGAAACCGTATTTATGCGACACGATGTTGTGTTCATGCGGTTTTGAATATAGTTTTATAAAGTTAAAAGTATTAAAGTATTATTGTATTATGATTATTGAAAAAGTTCATGCAAGAGAAATCCTGGATTCTCGTGGCAATCCTACAGTAGAGGTAGAGGTGTCATTAAAGTCTGGCGTTGTAGGCCGTGCATCAGTTCCGTCTGGAGCCTCAACAGGTGAGAACGAGGCTTTGGAGCTTCGTGATGGCGACAAGAGCCGCTATTGTGGCAAGGGGGTATTAAAGGCCGTAGAGAATGTGAATAACGTAATTGCTCCGGCTTTGGTTGGATTCTCAGCCTTGGAGCAGCGTGCTATCGACCATAAGATGTTGGAGCTGGATGGCACCAAGACAAAATCAAACTTGGGTGCGAATGCCATTCTTGGCGTATCGCTTGCAGTGGCTCATGCTGCTGCCGAGTATCTCCGCATCCCGTTGTATCGCTACATCGGTGGCTGCAACACTTACACACTTCCCGTTCCTATGATGAACATCATCAATGGTGGTGCTCACTCTGATGCGCCGATTGCTTTTCAGGAGTTCATGATTCGTCCGGTGGGTGCTCCTACAGAGAAGGAGGCCATCCGTATGGGTGCCGAAGTGTTCCATGCCTTGGCAAAGCTCCTGAAGAGCCGCGGACTTTCCACAGCTGTCGGCGACGAGGGTGGTTTCGCCCCTGCACTCAACGGCATAGAGGATGCGCTTGAGAGCATCTGTCAGGCAATCAAGGATGCCGGTTATGAGCCGGGAAAGGATGTGAAGATTGCAATGGACTGTGCTGCCAGCGAGTTTGCTGTTCAGGAGAATGGTGAGTGGTATTACGATTATCGCCAGCTGAAGGATGGCAAGAAGAAGGATCCTAACGGCAAGAAACTCACAGCTGAAGAGCAGATAAAGTTCTTGGAAGAACTGATCACCAAATATCCTATCGATTCCATCGAGGACGGTCTTGACGAGAACGATTGGGACAACTGGGTGAAGCTTACAGCTGCCATCGGTGACCGTTGCCAGCTGGTTGGCGACGACCTCTTTGTTACGAACGTGAAGTTCCTGGAGAAGGGCATCAAGATGGGAGCGGCTAACTCTATCCTTATCAAGGTGAACCAGATTGGTTCGCTCACCGAGACGTTGGATGCTATAGAGATGGCTCATCGTCATGGTTACACAACCGTTACTTCACATCGTTCCGGTGAAACCGAGGATACCACAATCGCTGACATCGCTGTGGCAACTAACTCTGGTCAGATCAAGACAGGTTCAATGAGCCGTACCGACCGTATGGCAAAGTACAATCAGCTTATCCGCATCGAAGAGCAGTTGGGCGATAATGCATCCTACGGCTATCAGAAACTGAAATAAGAAACGAGGAAACAGTCTTTTTTTTGAATAAATCACAATCGGATCAGATGGGCATTGACAGGTCGTGACGGCTTGTCAATGCCTTTGTTTTTTTTATTTGCTCTGAATAATGTTCAATGCCGACAGGCTTATTTGTATTTTGTCTGTATCTATAAAGTTATCTCCATAGAGGCTCGGAAATCCAATTCTCAGGAAATCCCATAGCTGTCGAGTCTACCTGTGGATAAGAAATGAGTAGGGACTTGAGCTCATTTTTGAAGTCAAATCCATACCCCATAGACTCAAGCCAATATGCGATACAACAGGCAATGGCATATATTTTGTTTGCATCAACACCTTTAATATTCACCCATGCACCACGCAAAGAGGCATTCATTTGCGGAGCTGTAGAAAGATAACGGTTCCAAAGGCGTGAGTGGTGAGCGCAACAGTTTCTCAGAACGGTAACGCTACGCATCCAACTCTCCAATACCTCATGTTGTGGGAGATTGAACTGACGAGCTACACGCTTTTTCAACTTCTTATCACTAAAATTGTAATAGAGTTTTGAAAGCGTGCCGAAAGATGCCAGTTCAAGCGTTTTCCATGCTGGTGGGAAAACAGGCTTGTCATAGTTGCGCCTATGCTCCTTAATAAAATCTTCCTTGCTACGCTGAAGCTCTCGGTCTATGGAGTTCATATTCTCAATAAACTTGTGTTCATCGTCAGCAAGGCTTGTATCAAAGAACCAAAACGGTCCATGTGCCAAAGAGAACTCTTGTATAATTTTTGTGCGCAAAGCAATCTCTAATCGTTGGACGGCCTTGAACATCAAATCTCTCAACTCTATATCAAAGTTATAGAGAGCTACGGCATCTTCAAATCTACTATTAGGCTTAAACTGATGTGTAGTCTTGTCTTCCTCCATAGGACGAAGGTATTGAACAAAACGAAAATAGCTGACCTCCCCAAGAAATTTTTCAGCCTTGGATGAATCAGCAATATTTAAGCCTCTACTTTTTAGTAGTTCTATTTGTTCCGAAATAGAAAGAGCCTGCTTAGTGTATAATCTTAATGTACCCATAAAAAGCAAAAGACCCGCCCTGGTTCGCTGTTCAAATGGGAAGCGTGGCGGATTCTGTTGCCACAAAGATACGAATAAACATTGATAATGCAAACTTTTTCGCAAGAAAAATCATACAATAGTGGATTTCTTTGACATATCATCTTTCACAAAGACGCATATCCCTATACATCAGGGAAGACTGTATAAAAGAGCGGATGCTCAACACCATTGTAGGCTGCATGAAGGAATTAATGCCATCACAGATGATGAATGAAGGTATCAGGAAATATGGGATAAGACAATAAGGATAATGCGCGGTATCTTATTATTATTCCGCCAAATAACAGAAGTTTAAATCTTCATAGTCTTAATATCAATTTTGTATTTGCTCTTAAAAACAGTTACTAATGTAAATTATTTGGAATTTCATTTTTTTGCACTACCTTTGCAAGTGGATTGATTTGCCTTCGGGCGATGAGGTCTTTTTTGTGGATTTATAATAATAGCGTTTGCTGTTTATTCGAAAAGTGTTCCTGAAGTTTGGCCGCGGAAGAACATATACCATAGAATAAATAAGTAAGCGTCCGCGATAGCGTGGACGTAAAACTTATCTATGGTATATAGGTTAGGCCAAACACCTTGGAACGTTGGATAAGTGGACTCGTCCACGTTTCTGCGTTTCTATGGGATGAGGCTGATCTTAATGCAAACCAAAGTTCGGCTTTGATGCTATTGATAAAGGTGTTTGGTTGTAGCTTTTATTTTCTGAGTAACAAAGCAGTCGCATTAAAACTATATTTAAAGCTTTAATGCTATGTTAAGATCATTGATTGAAGAACTGCCTCGTATTGCAAGCGAAGGCAGGCAAGAGGCTCAGCGCATCATCGAGCGATTGAGTAGTGGCACACGTATTGGATTGCAAACCAATGAGCTTGTGTTGCCTCGCAAAGATGTCTCCGGATTCTTCCGTGGACAAGTTCCTAATATCCCTAATGCTTTTAATACTGCCCTTGATGGGGGAACTTGGATGAATCGCCTTGTATATGGTGATAATCTCCTGACCATGCAAGCTCTGCTTGCTGGAGACCCTCAGACGGGTTTGCCTTCGTTGAGAAGCAAGGTCGACCTGATTTATATTGATCCGCCGTTTGATTCGAAGGCGGATTATAGAACGAAGGTTACGTTGCCAGGATTGAATTTACAGCAGAAGCCTACAGTTATAGAGCAGTTTGCCTATGCGGATACGTGGGAAGAAGGAACAATCTCCTATTTGAAAGTATTGTATCCGCGATTAATATTGATGAAGGAATTATTGTCAGATACAGGTAGTATATATGTTCAAACAGATTGGCATGTATGTCATTATGTTAAATTGATAATGGATGATATCTTTGGGAAAGATAATTTCCGAAATGAAATAATTTGGGCTTATTCAACATTGGGACGACCTAAAGATAGATTTGCTTTAAAACATGACAATATTTATTGGTATGGAAAGTCAAAGAATGCTTTTTTAACGAAAATACATAGAAACCTAATAACAACATAAATAAATGAAACGACTTGCAGACATACTCCTTTCTGTTGCTGCCCTGTTGTTGCTGGCAGCATGCACAGATGATGCCGACGTATACAACACACCAGCACCGTCTGAGGGCAATCTGTGTGTCTATGTGCCGGTAACCCGTGAAGGCGATGAGGTTACGAGCAGTCTCGACCCAAGCAACCCTACATACAATGCCTCTGTAGAGGAGTGCAACATTAACGACCTGCATCTTTATGCCTTCCCCGTTGACGGCAACGGAACATTCCTTTCGCAGGAACTTCCATCGCCTGAGGCAAGCAACATGCTCGATGAGAAAGTTGCTTCTTATAAGTTGCAGATCAAGCCCGGCACCTATCGTGTGTACGTGGTGGCAAACATGAAGGATGTGCTTGATGTCAATAGCATAACAACTGAAGGCGATTTGAAGAAAGTGGTGTTGGGTTACACCCCGGTGTCAAAGCCAGGTATGCCAGTAGCCAATAACATCCCTATGATATACGAGCCTGACACAAAGGCCGACGGCACAACTGTTGACGGAACAATTACCATAAAGAATACGGACACGACTCCACAGACCGTGATGGCTAATCTGCGATTCACCTGTGTAAAGGTGTGTCTTAACCTTATATACAATCCCGAAGACGCAGACATGGATGCAGCGTTGAAGTCTAACGGATTGCAGATAACCGACATTATAGGCAAGCGACTCTCGCCACAGACCAGTCTGTTGTGGGACGGCAAGTTCACTAACCCCGATGTAAGCGACGACTATGCCAAGGGCATCGAGCCGAAATTGTACGACGCTACGGCATCTACGGGTAATGGCGCTTACTATACTTCGTGGAAAGAAAACCCAGCCAATGCCAATGTCAACAACGAGGACATCATTACGGTTGCAGGTGAGGGTGTAGCTAAACCAGCAGACAGCAAACAGAAGTGGCTCTTCCGTGCCACATATTATCTTCCCGAACGCTACGTGGCTAAGGCTTCGCAGCAGTCGGCATTGAAGGTAGATGGTGCTGTAGGTGGTTCTGCCATCGCTAACAGCTATAACATCAACCTTGGACATCGTAAGGACGAATCATCCACAACAGATATTCCTACTTTCCCACGCGGCACATACTACGAGATTGTAGGACGCATAAAGAGTCTGGGCAACATCGACCTCGATTGTGTTGTGAGTGTAGAGGATTGGGAGATGGCACCAATAGATGTAGACCTCAACCATACTACGCTTTGGGTTTCGAAGACAAGTGCAGAAGTAACATCCTTGCAAAATGCTATCATCGACTATGGTACAAATGCCGATGCAAGCAACATTACGTTTGGATGTGATACGGAGATTGAAAAGATTTCAGCAGGAAAGTTGCCCGTTATTGTCGCAACTAATGATATTGCAACTCATCGTATAAGATTCAGTATAAATCCAGATCTTACGGTAGACGACTTTACAAAAGCTGATGCTCTTAAAGGTACTGCCAAAGTATGGATAAAGGCTGGCAACATAAAGAAATACCTTGATGTATCGTACTACGTTACACCATACTTCAAGGTGGATCCTGTGGATATTGTAATACAGTATGATGCTGAAAATTCACCCGAATTGACAAAGGTGGTGAAGTTCACTACCAACCTTGGTGGCATTCAGTTCCCTGATGGCTGGACGGTTTCTGGTGGCGGACATGATGTTTCGTATGCTCAGTCGACAATAAACATCAAGTGTGAAAACACCAATAAGGCAGATGGCACATTCACAATTTTTGCAAAAACCGACCCTCAGACAACAACCACACATACGTTTACTGTAAAGTCGATAGGTGTAGACGGTACAAAGAAACACATTGAGCAAGAGATACGCGTAACGGTGCGTCCGCCAGTAGGTCCTTATCGTATCTATATGCGAGCCATAAACGACTTGGCGTGGACTAAAGACGCAAGTAACCTTGACGAATTCCAGCATTCTAATATGCTTGATGAAGAAGCCTACAATAATTCTAAAGAAAACAACAACTGGCGAGATGGATGGTGGGTGCAAGGAGGTGCTGACTGGAGTAAAGACCGTTCGTCGCACGTGGACTATCACAAGGTCTACATCTACACACAGATAGGTGAGACAAAGGCTGATGGTACTAAGGACGAGAATGTCGCAGAATGGTATTTCACCGGAGGGTGGCCAGGTCAATCGATGGAGGCTGACAATAACAACCCTGGTTGGTACTATTATAGTATAGCGCATAATGCTATGTCTGGATCTAACAACAATAAGGGACAGGCACAGACTACTGCTGAAAAGATGATAAAGCCAGGACAGACCCTGCTTATTTTCAGCAATGGTACATACCTCAGTACGGGCTTCCAACCGCATCGTTTCACTCATCACAATGACCCCGGCATCACACTCTTCAACTATGAGGATCGTGAAGGCTGGTATCTGTATGACCCTTTGTCGGATCCTTACTACAGAGTTTATGACGAGAAGCCTACCGTTGTAGACGTAGAATATACCATATACACCAAGAACAAAAAAATAACTGCTTGGTATTCTCTATTTGGAGTAAACAATGGAGCTGGTGATTCTCAATTTACAATGTGGTGCAATAACTGCAATGTTCCTAACGAATTTGAATGTAATGAATATGGAAAGAAAAATGGCAAAACTTGGTACAAGACCATACTTCACCTTAAAGCCCCATTAGGAGAGTATGATAAGATTCTGGTGCTTAAGGTAAATGGTGATGAGATTCATACTACACTGTTCGACGGTGATAACTATCCCTCAACCAAGATGCACGGCAATCGTTATGTTGTGGAAGGCAGTTTCGATACGGACACAAAGAAATGGAGTAAGGGAGCTCCCTTTTAAAAAGTAACAATTAAAAGATAACGATATGTATATCAAGAAATTGACAATTTGGCTCTTCATGCTCTTGTCTGTGGTGTTGGCTGCTTGCAGCGACATCAGAGACATTGTAGGAGGCGACACACCCGATGTGCCGTCGGAGGGAGTTGTGCTGACTCTTAAGTTGCCTAATTTCACCAAGAATACTGTGGCGACAAGAGCAACTCAGCAGCAAATCAACAAACTCTGCGTATTGTGCTACGATGCAGAAGACAATTATCTCGGCATGAGCGATATCACAGGCGCGGACATCAAGCCGAATGGCGACGGCAAATACAAGGTGAAGGTTAAGGTTATGGAAGGAACCGCAACGCTGCATGTTGTTGCCAATGCCGACATATCAGAGAGCGACGCCAAGGATGCTGAGGGCAAGAACAACCTGTACAACGCAACACGCGACGGCAAACTCGACCTCAACGCTCCCGTATGTTGGGGAAGCATTACGGTGACAGACCTGCTTAGTGGCAAAACCTCATTGACATTGGTAAGGCAGTTTGCCAAAGCGTCTGTTACAAAGAATGAATCGTTGACCAATTTCGAGATAACAGGTTTCAGACTCTTCACTACGGCATCATCGGGCACGATAGCCTCAGAGTTGATTAACAAGGTGGCTTTGCCTTCGGTGGATTGCTCTGCTAAGACAGCCGAATATGTTACGGGCGAGCAGCCTTTCTATGAGACACCTGCCGACAAAGCATACATGATAATCAAGGCAAAGTATAATAAAGGACCAGAGACTTATTATAAGGTGGCGTTCCAAACAAAGAATCCGAACGGCACTTTTACTCCGATGGCTCTTCTTCGCAACCATCATTATCAGGTGAAGGTCACGGCTGTAAATCATGCGGGCTATTCGTCAGAAGCAGAAGCTAAAGCCAATCTGCCAGAGAACGGACTGTCTGTAGAAGTGGTGGACGACAATCCGCCTATTATGAAAATGATAGCATGTAAGGACTACGCACTTGGCGTGTGTGGCAAGCAGACTGTATTGGGTAATGCCGAGGAGGCTACAATTACGTTTGTAACAACCAAGCCAAAAGATAGTGAGTATAATGATTTTAGCGTTGTCTCGAACGATTCTTGGATTACAGTTCCCACTGATTATAAATCAGAAGCATCGTATATTGATTTGCCATCATCTGCTGTCGATGGACACCACTCGTCAACAGGCAGATTGTACACCATTAAGCTTACTCTATCCAAGAACTATGAATCGGATGCGCATACTGGTATTGTGACAATAACATCAGGCGACTTGTCGCTCAATGTAGCGATTACACAGTTGGGCTACGACTTCCGTACTGATCCAAATAGAATTGTGCAGATACGAGGACTTGCCGGACTTTCGTCCAAAGAGCAAGAGAACTACTTCAACTGGATGGATACCTCGCTTAAGGGCATAACACCGGCGGAAAACCAAGGCAGAGTGCGCAACGACGGACTCCACTTCTTTGTGGGCAACAATACGGTTTACTATCTCATTCCGAAGCTTCAGGGCGACGAACTCACGTGTAATGACACACGAGTGAAGGTGGACAAGGAAAGCGTCAACGGATTCTACAAGGTGATGCTTGCCAACAATTCGGACGAATCGTATAACGACAATAATTATAATAGGTGGATTAGCGATGAGGCATTTACCATTATAACCATCACCAACGCGAGAACCAAGATTACCGTAACCTATCCGGTTTATCATGTAGGATTGTTTGCACAGTTGACAACCAACTATCAGCTTGGCAAGAGCAAGGCTTCGGGATGGTACTATTATGAGATGGTTGACGTAGTGGCTCATGTTACTAAAAAAGACGGAACTACCGAGTACAAAGTCTACTACATGCTCGACCGCAACCTTGGTGCCACAAACAACGGCTACTATTCTCCTTCCACAACCGCCCTTAAAGACAACATAGGAGCAATAGGCGGCTACTTTAAGATTTCGGAGGCTGATAACTCTAACTCGGCAAAAACAGATGACCATGTGGTAAATGCTCTGGCAATAGGCAGCTTCAAGGTGTGCGACAACATGTGTCTGCAAGGTCTTATAGACAACAACAATGACTTGGCGATAGAAGAGGAGACGACTCATTATGGCGAGAAGTACAACTGTCTGAGAATTACTACGCGAAACAGGGATATTCCCGAGATATTTATCCCTATGAGCGGATATTATGAGGGCAAGAACGACGAGGACGCGGTTTACAAGGACAGCTATCATGCCAACCTATGGACAAGCTCACGCCTGTCTGACTATCAGGGATTCTCGGAAAAAAGTCCTGAGTACGGCTTTTGGTACTTGTACCTTGACGCTTTCGGCAAGAGCCTTAACTTGTCAAACTACCGATTTGTGTCGGGTTCGTCTGGAATGAACAAGGGGCGATACCGTGCCATGCCAGTAAGGCTTGTGGCAGAGTAATGTCCTGATATATGTGTCGTTAGGCTATTGGAAAAACAACAAGCTGACTTCGAATAAATCAATAATGGCTGTTTGCCGGTCTGTTGACGGCAAACAGCCATTATGCTATCTACTAAAAAGATTCTGTCTTCCTTGTCTGATGAAAATAAAAGTGGAATAGTAAGTGATTGGGATTTTTTTGTGTAACTTTGCAGCTTGTAACAATGTGAATATTATTAGGAATATGGGAATAGAGAATGGCATTTTCAAGCGTGCCGAACTGCTTCTTGGTGAGGACGTAATGGGGGAGATAGCTTCCAAGCGCGTCATCGTATTCGGTGTCGGCGGCGTGGGAAGCTGGTGCGTGGAGTGCTTGGTGCGCTCGGGCATCCGCCGTATCACCATCGTGGACAGCGACTGCGTGTGTCTGTCTAACGTCAACCGTCAGCTAATGGCTACGACGAAGACTGTGGGCCGTCCGAAGGTGGAGGCGCTGAAGGAACGTCTGCTGGAGATCAATCCTGAGTGTGAGGTGACTGCCATTCAGAAGATCTTCACGGAGGAGAGCGCTTCGGAGTTCTGCCTGGACGAGTATGACTATATTGTGGACGCCATCGACTCGTTGAAGGACAAGGCGGCGCTCATACTGCTGGCATGCCAGACGCGGGCTGTGCTGTTCTCGTCAATGGGAGCTGCGCTCAAGATGGACCCGACGCGCGTTCGTGTGGCTGAATTCTGGAAGGTGCGCGGCTGTCCGCTCGGCGCTGCCTTGAGGAAGCGCATGAAGCGTGCCAAGACCATTCCTGCTCATAAGTTCCAGTGTGTCTACAGCGAGGAACTGCTCGAAAACCGCGGCACGGACACGGGCGACGACCCCTGCTCGTTCCAGAAAGCGCAGATAAACGGATCGATGTCGCACATCACGGCTATTTTCGGCTTTACCATTGCCGGACTGGTTCTGGAAGATATATATGAGAAAGCGCTTAATAAGTAAAAGCTTTTAATTAATATGGCTTTCGGTACAACAAAATGTATTATTTTGAGTTAATATATAATAGTAATAAGAAAAAAGTAACCATACTAATACACACACATATCTACAAGTTATGAAGAAATACTTGATTTATTTAATCTTCATGTTGATCATGCCTCTGGCTGTCTCGGCACAGTCGTCCATGACCGACACGCAGGTTATGCAGTACGTCATGAAGGCGAAGGAGCAGGGTAAGTCGCAGTCGCAGATTGTCACCGACCTCATGCAGCGTGGCGTTGACATTTCGCAGATTCGCCGCGTGCGCAATAAGTATGAGCGCCAGTTGAAGCAGGGCGGTCTTGGCAATGTTAGCGACGACACTTCTGCAAAGACGGACACACGTCTGCGCACCAACAACGGCAAGACGCGCGACCAGTACACCCGCAAAGACTACGGACGTGAGGCAGACAGCTATGCGCAGAACTATTCGAATATGCGTGTGAAGTCGGAGCGCGACCGTAACTATAAGCATACGTACGACGAAACCGACGAGGAGTTTATGGACTATCAGAAGGAGATGTTCGAGATGGTGCCCGATACTGCGCAGATGCTGGAGCAGCTTCTTGCCGAGCGTGAAGCCAGAAAGAAGAAGGTGTTCGGACGCGATATCTTTAACAATGAGGAGCTTACCTTCGAGCCGAACATGAACATCGCCACTCCGCAGAACTATCGTCTCGGTCCTGGTGATGCCGTCTTCGTGGACGTGTATGGAGCGTCGCAGAAGTCGGAGCAGTGTACGGTGTCGCCTGACGGCACCATAACCATTGAGGGATTCGGTCCGGTGCAGGTAAGCGGTCTGACCGTCGCGCAGGCCAACGCTCGTCTGCGCTCCACACTCGGCAGCCGATACAGCAGCAGCAAGATTCGTCTGACCGTGGGACAGACCCGCACCATCATGGTGAACGTGATGGGCGAGGTGAAGACTCCGGGTACGTATACGCTCTCTGCCTTCGCCACGGTGTTCCATGCCCTTTACATGGCTGGCGGCACGAACGAGATAGGAACGTTGCGTAACATCAAGGTTTATCGTAACAACCGCCTTGTTACGGTAGTAGATATCTATGACTATATCCTCAACGGCAAGCTTACGGGCAACGTACGCCTTGCCGACAACGACGTCATCGTAGTGGGACCGTATGACTGCCTCGTCAACATCACGGGTAAGGTGAAGCGTCCTATGTATTATGAGATGAAAGCCAATGAGTCGATAGCTTCGCTCCTCAAGTATTCGGGCGGATTCACGGGCGACGCTTACCGCAAGGCTGTCAGCGTCAACCGCAAGAGCGGCATCGACCATTCTGCATATAACGTGGAGGAGTTCGATTTCTCCAACTTCCGCATTGCCGACGGCGACTCTGTAAGCGTCGACTCCGTCATGGCTCGTTACTCAAACACCGTGGAGATAAAGGGAGCCGTGTTCCGTCCGGGCAAGTATAATCTGAACGGACAGGTGAACAGCGTTCGCTCGCTTATCGAGCATGCTGACGGCGTGACGGAAGAGGCCATCACCTCGCGTGCCGTGATGCACCGCATGAAGCCGGACCGCACACTGGAGGTAATCAGCGTGGACGTGGAAGGCATCATGAGCGGCAAGGTGGCTGACATTCCGCTGAAGGAGAACGACGTGCTCTTCGTAGCCACGAAGACGGAGCGCATGACGGAGCGTACCATCACCATACGCGGCGAGGTGCAGTTCCCCGGTGTGTATAAGTATGCCGACAACGAGACCATTGAGGACTTTATCATTCAGGCTGGCGGACTGACCGACAAGGCTTCGCTTTCCAACGTCAGCATCAGCCGCCGTGTGAGCGACTCGAAGGCAGTACGTCCTGACAGCGTCATCGCCCGCACTTTCAATATGGCTCTTAAGGAGAACTTCGCTGTGGACGGCGACCGCAGCTTCACGCTTATGCCCTTCGATGAGGTCTACGTGATGCGTTCGCCCGGCTACACCGAGCAGCAGAACGTCACTGTGGAAGGCGAGGTGCTTTACGCCGGAACATACGCTCTTGAGCGCAACAACACACGCCTCAGCGACCTCTTCCGCATGTCAGGCGGATCAAACGGACTCGCCTATATCAAGGGTGCGCGTCTGATGCGTAAGGCCAACGATGCAGAGAAGGCACGTATGGAGGCTGTGCTGAAGATGCAGCAGGAGGAGCAGCAGAAGAACCTTCTGACGCTTGCCGCTTCATCCAATAACGCCAGCGCCGTGCAGTCAACGGCTCAGGGAGCTGCCAACGCCAACATCAAGAAGTTCCAGGTGCCTGACGAATATCCCGTCGGTGTGGACCTTGAGGAGGCTATGAAGAAGCCTGGATCGGATGCCGACGTGGTGCTTCGTGACGGTGACCGCCTTATCGTGCCGCAGTATAACGGTACGGTGAAGATCAACGGTGCGGTGATGTACTCCAACACCGTGGCTTACGAGAAGGGCAAGCGTGCCGGTTATTACATCGACCAGGCTGGTGGTTACGCCGCCGATGCTGTTAAGCGCCGTGCATACATTATATATATGAACGGCAAGGTGGCTAAGGTCGGTCATGGCGCCAAGGTGCAGCCGGGTTGCGAGATTGTCGTTCCTGCCAAGCTGAGACGTAAGATGTCGACGGCAGAGATGATGAGCATGGGATCGAGCATGTCGTCTATTGCAGCGATGATTGCAACAATCAGTAACATCTTGAAGTAATCCAGAAACTTAATCACGGATATATTCTTACAACAATGAACGAACAAAAGAAAGACGTTATAGACCTCACGGAAGTGTGGAAATTGCTGAAGACGAAGAAGATGGTGTTCTTCATCGTGCTGCCGATAGTGTTTGTGCTGTCGTGCCTGTATATCTTCCCGCAGCCACGCTACTATCGCTGTAGCGTAAAGCTCGCTCCTGAGGCAACCAGTGAGAACATGGCAGGCGGACTCTCGTCCTTGGCATCGCAGTTCGGCGTTAACCTTGGCGGTGCCACGCAGGACGCCATCTATCCGCTTCTCTATCCGGATGTAGTCAGCTCCAACGAGTTTGCCATCGGGCTGCTCGGCATCAATGTGAAGTCGGTGGACGGTCTTGTCAATACCGACTACTATAACTACATGTCGAAGCTTCAGAAGAAGAACCCCATTATGGCTCCGGTAAAGAAGATGATGCGTTCGGTGACAAAGCTTTTCGCCTCGAAAGACCAGCCCGGTCCTCCCAGCAAGGGAGCTGGCATGAGCGCTTTCCGCATGTCGAAGAAGGACAGCGAGCTGCTCGACCAGATTAAGTCGAACATCAGTTGCGACGTCGATAAGAAGACGGAGGTGATAACCATAAAGGTGGAAGATCAGGATCCGCTTATCTGCGCCACTATGGCTGACTCGGTGCGCAATCATCTGCAGACCTTCATCACCAAGTATCGCACCAATAAGGCACGCGTGGACGTTGAGCATTACGAGAAGCTCGCCAAGCAGTCGAAGCGTGAGTATGAGTATTGCGTTCGTGAGTATAGCGCCTACTGCGATGCCAACCAGGACGTAATGCTCCAGTCGTTCATATCGAAGCGTGACGAGCTGGAGAACGAGATGCAGCTCAAGTTTAACGCTTACAGCGCCATGCGCACCCAGCTGGAGGCGATGCGTGCCAAGCTTCAGGAGAAGACCCCGGCGTTCACCACCATCGAGAGTGCCACGGTGCCCGTGAAGCCCGCCGGTCCGAAGCGCATCATCTTTATCTTCGGTATGTGCTTCCTTGCCACATTCGTCACTGCCTTGTGGCTTGCGCGCAAGCAGCTCTTTACAAAAGCATAATCAAAATAGGGGAGGCGTATTATCGCCTTCCCATTTATTTATTAAAAAGGAGACCCATAAATGTCGCTGTTCACTTTCAAGCGAATACCACTGTATTTTGACAAAATATCCACTCGCGTCAGTCTGCATGACATGACGTTGCTGCCGTTTGTGATGATATTCTTCGTTGTGTTGAATGTCACCATATCGCTGTCTGAGCTCAAGATGCCCGTGCTTTCGTATGGTGTGTTGGCTGTCAATATTGTCAGCTTTCTGTTTATGCTGGCTTTGGTGGCGCGTGAGAAGGAGATGTCGCGATACGGCTTTCTTAATTTCCTCTACTTCTTTATCCTCATAGGCTTGACGGTCGTGAATGTCAACGACATCCGCAATGCCATTTACAACAGCATCTTCATATGGTTTATGTTGCTCACCATGCGTTATTATCGTCATCGCATGGAGATGGTGCTGAAGTGCTTCACCATAGCTTTCACCGTCTGTGTGTGGATCAACTTCGTACACCTCGTGACGCATCCGTTGCTTTGGCTTGTGGACGACTATAAGGGTGCGACCGGCTATCTGTTCGGCAATAACTACAATCAGATGGGATGTCGAATGATGGCTGCATTGGCAAGCAATCTGCTGTGTCTGCGTTATTCACGCATCTGGCTCGTCAACATGATAGTGCTTGCCATTGTCATTGTGGCGTCGTTGGCGATGGTAGGTTCGATGACATCACTCTCGATGATTCTCGTTTTCCTTGTCTGCTGTCTGCTGCCGACGTCCAAGTTGCGACTGATTGCCATTTGCGGACTGTTCGCAGTCTTTCTGCTCTTCCAGATATTCGTGGTGTTCAACGGACGTGGTCTTGAAAACAACGAGCTGGCAGTATACATAGTGGAAGACGTACTGAAGAAAGACCTTACCTTCACATATCGTACACACATGTGGGAAAGCGCCCTGAAGATTATTGAGGAGTCGCCAATCTGGGGCTGGGGATTCGCCGATGCCGACTGGTTCAAAGCCAATATGACAGCCTTCGCCATCGGTCCTCACAACTTCATTCTCTCCATCCTTATACATGGCGGAGTGATATTGCTGAGCATATATATAATGGTATGCAGCAAGGTGTTCAAGACCATTCACCCGTATCTGAAGATAAAGAACATGCAGCTGCTGCTCCTTGCGGTGGCATGTCTTTGGGTTATGTCTCTCTTCGAGATGTATCCGTACACTATTATGTTTTACGTCCTCGCCTTGCTCTATTATTCGCATTACGTATATGACGATGCAGACAAGCGTAATCTGACGACAGAATAAAAAAATAAGAACTACTTGAAGATGCAGGAAAATACAAACAAATCAATAGCGGTAAACTCGCTCATCCTTTACATCCGACTCGCCATCATATCCATAAGCGGACTGCTCTATACACGTTTCAGTCTGCAAGCTTTGGGTATAAGCGACTACGGACTCTATTCGGTCATAGCCTGCATCATCACCTTCATAAGCATCATCAACACCATCATGGTGACCACGTCCAACCGTTTCATTGCCATAGCCATTGGCAAGAACGACGAGGAGGAGGTGTGTCGTCAGTTTAATGTAAATCTTGTCATACATGTAATCATTGCCTTGCTGACCGTGGCGATAGCCTTGCCCGCCGGACATTGGTATATCATGCACCATGTCAGCTATGACGGCGACATGCAGACTGTGCTGCGTGTCTTTGATGTCTCCATCGTGGCAGCAGCCATGTCGTTCGTCGGCGTGCCCTATAACGGACTGCTCATAGCCCGTGAGCGCTTCTTCGTGTTCTGCTCCACGGACGTGGCGATGAGCCTTTTCAAGCTGTTCTTCACTTATCTGCTCATCGACCATTTCGAGCACAAGCTCATTATCTATACCTACGTCATGGCATTCATGACCGCCTTCCCCACGTTGGTGTTCTTCGCCTATTGCCGTAGGCAGTTTGCTGCCATCACCCGCTTTGTGTTTGTGCGTGAGTGGCGCAAGTATTATGACGTGCTCAATTTCTCCATCGGTATAGGCATCGGTGCCATTGCCACGATAGGCAAGGCGCAGGGCGGTGCGCTCATCATCAACATGTTCTTCAGCACAACGATGAACGCAGGACTTGCCGTCGCCAATTCCGTCGGTTCCATCCTTCAGACATTTGCCAACAATGCGCAGAAACCCATCTCGCCTCAGATAGTGAAGAACTATGCTGCGGGCAATCTGGACCGCTGCACGTCCTTGGTGTGCCTGGCTTCCAAAGCCACTTACCTCTCGATGTTCTTCGTCTCCATTCCCTTCATCCTTGCGCCGGAAGTGATATTCGGTCTGTGGCTGAAGGAAGTGCCGCCGTATGCCATCACGTTCACCCATCTGCTCATCGTGGACATCCTGATATTTTCCATCAACGCCGGTGTCAACGACTTCGTGTTCGCCACGGGAAAGATAAAGCTCTATCAGATGATTGTCAACACCTTGCTGGTAAGTTCGATTGTCGTGGGATACTTGGCGATGCGACGTGGCATGCCGCCGGAATATCTGTTCTATGTCTACATAGCCTTCTCGTTCCTGGTTTTCCTTGTGCGTCCGTTCATCATCATCCGCATCACGAAGTTCGATGTATGGGCTCTTGTGCGCGGGTCGTACGTGCCGGTGCTGCTGATAACGCTTCTCTTCGCCCCGACGCTCTATCTGAAACAGGTGGCGGGGCCGATACAGAGCGTGGTGGTGGCTTATGCTTACTTTGTTCTGCTGCTTTACTTCATAGGACTGCGTAAGAACGAACGCCAATACGTAAACTCCCTTATACGAAACAAATTGCTTCGTAAACACTGATTCAAGCCGAATAAAATGTTATTATTACAGCGCCCGATACAATATTGTACTGTGTCGGGCGTTTATATATTATAATATATAATTTGCAATAATTAAAAGTCTATAATGGAACCGCTCAGAATACCTCTCACCATAATAATGCCCGTATTCAATCATCGTGACGAAGTAAGAACGATGATTGACAGCATCCGTGCCAATGATTTCTGTGGCTGGGAGCTGCTTGCCGTTGACGACGGCTCGGAGGAAGACACGCTGCAGCTGCTTGGTAGTTATGCAGAGGAGGACTGTCGGATACGAGTGGTAAGGCGTGACCGCCAGCCGAAGGGTGCGCAGACTTGCCGCAACATAGGCTTGGAGATGGCGCGTGGAGAGTTTGTCATCGTCTTCGATTCGGACGACTACATAGCTCCGTACTGTCTGCGTCAGCGAGTGGAGATGCTCAGCAAGCGCCCCGACCTCGACTTCATGGTCTTCCCGTCGGGCGTTTATGTGGACGAGAAGTTCGTCACAGCGCCGCATCCTTACGACTTCGGATATCGTGTGGCAGAGGATGACGTCAAGATGTTCGCAAGTCGTAGGCTTCCGTTCATAGTCTGGAACAACATCTATCGCACCGAGTCGCTGCGCCGCAACCGTCTCATGTGGGACGACAGACTCCTTTCTTTGCAGGACGCCGACTTCAACATCTCAGCCATAGCAGCCGGACTGCGCTATGACTATGCCGACGGAGCATTGCAGGACTACGGTTATCGCATCATCACCACATCGTCAATATCGAAGAAGATAAACTCACAGGCACACGTCGACAGTCATGTCCTTGCCAACAGCAAGATGTATGATGCGGTCCGACGTATAGCCGGACACAAGTGGGACAATGCTCTTTATGACGGCATGCTCCGCATTTACAATCAGGGCATGACAGGTAAGGGCATCAACCGCTCGCTGGCAGACGCCCTTGCCGAGAGCGTACGTGAGCGAAACAGTAGCCAATCGCATCTGCTCAGGATGCAGATAAGCCTCACGACGCTGCTCCAGAAGCTTCTTCCGGCACGCCTGGCACGACAGCTGCCCGTCGCTTTCTATCTCATCAGAGAGTCGCGTTGGCGTAAGAAGAAGACGGCGATGATCAGCTCCATTCAGGAGAAACACAAACAATAACGAAACAAAATGGAATTAGCAATATTACTCTCTACATACAACGGCATGAACTATCTGGAGGAGCAGGTCAGTTCTCTGCTTGCCCAGACCTACACCGACTGGAAGCTATACATCCGTGACGATGCCTCCACTGACAACACCTTAGCCCTTATCAATGAGCTGGCTAAGCGCGACAGTCGCATCATCGTCATGCCAAGCAGCAGAAATCTCGGAGCTAAAGAGGGATTTATGTGGATGTTGCGCAATGTGGAAGCCGACTATTACATGTTTTGCGACCATGACGACGTGTGGCTTCCGCGTAAGGTGGAGCTGACGTTGAAGCGCATGCAGGAAGGCGAGGCAGAGCATGAGGGCTGTCCTGTCATAGCCTGCACCAATCTGAAGCTGGTGGATGCGAAGCTCAACGTCTTCGCCGAGTCGTACTGGAAGTTCCGCCATTATCCGATGTCCGTGTTCAATGACAAGTATTATCATCTTTTCTATAACAATATGCCGGGCTGTACGATGATGCTCAATCAGAAGGCAAAGGACGTCTGCTTCCCTTATTCAGAAAAGATAGTCATGCACGATGCGTGGTTTGCCATTGCTGTGCTGTGGAACAAGGGCGTGGTCGTAGCTGAACCTGAGCCGCTTATGCTCTACCGTCAGCATGAGCACAATGCAGTAGGAGCAAAGAAAACCCGCAGTCTGCTGAAGCAGATGGGCATGGTAAGCGAGCTGATGAGCAAGACCCGGGAGCAGCATCTCTCTACAGTCTCATTGACACACATGTCATTTCCGCGCTTCTTAGCGATGAAGGTATACTATCTTTTGCGCGAACATCTGTCGAATTTCCTCGGAAAATAAATACCCACTAACCTAAAAACAATCTGATATGAGAAAGATAAGCATCATTGGCAATTTTGATATGAATAACAATAGCTACAACGGACAGACCATCAAGACACGCATCGTGGCCGACGAACTTGAGTCGTTGTACGGGGCGTCTGAAATAAAGCGGGTGGACACCGCCGGTGGCAAGAGTGTTGTTCTGCGTCTTCTTTTTCAGTTATTCGGTTGCGTGGCACGCAGCCGTAACGTCATCATCCTTCCCGCCCAGAACGGCATAAAGGTGATTCTGCCCCTTGTAGTAATTTATAATCTTCTCTTCTCACGCCGTATCCATTATGTAGTGATAGGAGGATGGCTTGCCGAACTCCTCGGACGTAACCGCTGGCTTCTGTGTTTCGCCAAGCGTCTGCACATGATTTATCCCGAAACGAAGAACATGAAAGACTCGCTTGCCGGGTTGGGGCTGCATCGTGTCGTGGTGATGCCCAACTGCAAGCCCCTGCGTATTCTCACCTCTGACGAGCTTTCCGGATATAATCTCCGTCCGATGCGCTTCTGCATCTTCTCACGTATCACCCCCACGAAAGGCATAGAAGATGCCATAAAGGCTGTGAGCCTTGCCAACGAAAAGGCAGGCAAGACCATTGCCACACTCGACATGTACGGCAATGTGGAGGCTTGTGACCGTTCTTGGTTTGATGCCGTAAAGGCTTCGATGCCCGAAACTGTGGCTTATTGGGGCAGGGTGGAGTTCGATAAGAGCGTCTTCAAGCTGAAAGAATACACCGCCTTGCTCTTCCCTACATACTATCCGGGTGAGGGTTTGGCTGGCACGGTTATAGACGCATTCGCTGCTGGTCTGCCTATTATTGCAAGCGACTGGCACGACAATGCCAACATCATAACTGACAACAAGAACGGTTTCATCTTCCCCACGCGCGACGTCAACCGCCTTGCAGAGATAATCCTCGACATCAATAAATGTCAGGACCGCCTTGTCCCTATGAAACTCAACTGCATACAGTCGGCACAGGCATTTCTTCCGTCGGTGGTAATCCGTACGATAGCCGAGGAAATAGCTTAGTGGCGTCTGCCGTAATTGTTATTCAGGCAAATGGCGTCACGTTTCAAATAAATATATTAACTTTGTATGTATTTTTAAATATATAATGTAAATGGAAATAAAAATTGCTGTTATCGGACTTGGATATGTGGGATTGCCATTGGCGCGTCTTTTCTCAACAAAGTATCCGACTGTTGGTTTCGATATGAACCAGCATCGTGTAGACGAGCTTATGCAAGGTCATGATTCCACACTGGAAGTGTCTGATGAATTGCTTGGCGACGCTATACATAACCATAACTTTGTCTGTAGCACCAACCTCGACGATATACGCGACTGCAACTTCTACGTTGTAGCCGTACCAACACCCGTTGACAATAACAATCATCCTGACCTCAAGCCGCTTTGGGGTGCCAGCGAGACAGTGGGTAAGGTTATCAATAAGGGCGATATCGTCGTGTATGAGTCGACCGTTTATCCTGGTGTTACCGAGGAAGAGTGTCTGCCCGTAGTGGAGCGTGTGAGCGGATTGAAGTATAACGAGGACTTCTTCGCAGGCTACAGTCCCGAGCGCATCAATCCGGGCGACAAGCTTCACACCGTGGAGAAGATAAAGAAGGTGACCTCTGGTTCTACGCCCGAGGTGGCTGATATCGTGGATGGCGTCTATAATTCGGTACTCATCAACGGTACACACAAGGCGCCGAGCATCCGTGTGGCTGAAGCTTCTAAGATAATAGAGAATTCGCAGCGTGATGTCAATATCGCCTTTATGAACGAGCTGGCAAAGATATTCAATGCTATGGGCATCGACACCAACGACGTCATTGAGGCAGCGGCTTCCAAATGGAACTTCATCAAGCTCAAGCCGGGTCTGGTGGGCGGACACTGTATCAGCGTCGACCCTTACTATCTCATCCAGAAAGCACAGGTGTATGGCGTTCTTCCGCGTGTCATGTTTGCAGCACGTCGACTGAATGACGGCATGGGCGACTATGTTGCCAATCAGGTGGTGAAGTGTATGAACAAGAAAGGCATCCTCGTCAAGGACGCCAAGATTCTCATTCTCGGCATCACGTTCAAGGAGAACTGTCCGGATATCCGCAACACTAAGGTGGTGGACATCTATCACACCCTTAGCGAATACACCCATAACATTGACGTATACGACCCGTGGGCTAACGCCGAAAGAGTTGAGCATGAGTATGGCATCAGCATCAAGACGCAGCTTCCGGACGAGAAGTATGACGCCGTAATCCTCGCCGTAGCCCACAACGAGTTCCGCGACATTGACTTCTCTGCCGTTCGTGCCGCGAACAGCGTGGTTTATGACGTTAAGGGCGTATTGTCGCGCGATATCATAGACGCACGTCTTTAATCATAATGACAGACAGCATGAACAATCCTAAGATAACAGTAGTTTGTCCCATATATCAGGAACGCCGCTTCATAGAAGGACTCCTTGAGAGTATCACTCTGCAGGATTATCCCAAGGACCGTATGGAGGTATTTCTGATTGATGGAATGAGCAAGGATGGCACACGTGAGTTTATCACAGAGTATGCCAAGACACATCCCTTCTTTAAGCTCATAGACAATCCCCAGCGAACCGTTCCTTACGCTCTCAACAACGGCATTGCCCAGGCTACGGGCGACGTGGTCATACGTATAGACGCACATTGCAAGTATCCGGCGGACTATTTCTCACGCCTTGTCCGTTATCTTTACGAGCTAAAGGCTGACAATGTGGGCGGCGTGTGCAACACGCTTCCTGCCAACGACAGCACCAAGGCGCTTGCCATAGCCCAGTGTCTGTGTCATTCTTTCGGTGTCGGAGGTTCTGATTTTCGCATCGGCGCCAGCAAGATAAAGCAGGTAGATACCGTGCCTTTCGGCTGTTTCCATCGCGACTTGTTCGACAGGATTGGCATGTTCGATCCCGAATTGACGCGAAATCAGGACGACGAATTCAACGGACGCATAATCAAGAACGGCGGAAAGATATTCCTTATCCCCGACATCGTCATTGAGTATGCCGCCCGTGACACCATCGCAAAGACGCGTCGCATGTACTGGCAGTACGGACTGTTCAAGCCGTTGGTGAACCGCAAGCTCGGAACGCCAGCCACCGTGCGCCAGTTCTTCCCCCTGCTTTTCTGCATAGGCATAGTGCTGGGAGCGTTGCTTAGCTTTGTTTCGCCCATTATAGCCTACATTTATCTGGCTGTAATGGCGCTGTATTTCGCCCTTGGCTTCACGTTCGGCGTTAAGACAGCGTTGCGAAAGAAGCGCTTTGCCTTGGCTTTTTACATGCCATACATCTTCCTCAACCTCCATCTGAGTTACGGCTTCGGCTATATAAAAGGCTTGTATAAGGTGTTGACAAACAAGAAAATGACAGTAAACGTAAATAGATAATAATTATGAAAATACCGTTCTCACCCCCATATATTGATGATGATGTAATAAACGAAGTGACCGACTCGCTGCGTTCGGGCTGGATAACAACTGGTCCGAAGGTGAAGGCTCTCGAAGAAGAGGTGTGCAAGCTCTCGGGCGCACGCCGTGCTCTTGGCGTCAACTCATGGACGTCGGGCGCCATTCTGGTGCTCCGTTGGCTCGGACTGCAGCCCGGAGACGAGGTCATCGTGCCGGCATACACCTATTCTGCCACAGCACTTGCCGTGCTTTGGGCTGGCGGAAAGCCGGTAATGGTAGACTCCGGTGAGGACTTCAACATCTCTGTGGAAGCCATCCGCCGCGCCATCACGCCGCGCACTAAGGCCATTCTTCCCGTTGATATAGCCGGTTTCCCCTGTGACTATGATGCCATCATGTCGCTTGTGTCAGAACCGGAGGTGAAGTCGATGTTCTCTCCTACGTCCGACGTGCAGCGTCAGTTGGGCAGAATAATCGTGGTTAGCGACTCTGCCCATTCCATCGGTGCACACTACAACGGCAAGCGTTCAGGCTCAGAGACTGACATTGCCATCTTCTCTCTCCACGCCGTCAAGAACGTCACGACGGCTGAGGGTGGCATCATCTGCCTTAACATGCCCGAACCCTTCGACAATGACAAGCTCTATGCCGACATGCGCCTCTTCTCTCTCAACTGCCAGACGAAGGACGCCTTCACGAAGTCGAAGGCAGGAGGATGGCGTTACGACATCATCGGTCAGGGCATGAAGTGCAATCTTGCCGACGTAAATGCTGCCATCGGACTGGCACAGATACGCAAGTATGAGGATCTTCTCAAGGAGCGCAAGCGCGTCTTCACACGTTATAACGACGCACTGAAGCAGTATGACTGGGCGCTCACTCCTCCTGCAGTCACTCCCGGCAAGGAAAGCTCTTACCACGTCTACGCCCTTCGCATAAAGGACGTGACGGAGCAGCAGCGCGACGAAATCATTCAGGAGATAGCAAAGTCAGAAGTGGCAGTAAACGTACACTTCGTGCCGATGCCTATGCTTACGCTTTTCCGCGAGATGGGCTACGACATCAAGGACTACCCGCAGGCTTACCGCAACTACGCACACGAGATTTCGCTGCCTATCTATCCGCAGCTCACAGACGAGCAGGCTGACTTCGTCATCCGTACCGTAGTGGAAGCACACAATAAGGTAATGGGCAAGTAAATATTACGGGTATGACCAGATTCTTCGATATCCTGTTTTCGTTTCTGGGCTTGATAGCGCTTTCGCCCCTGTTCATAGTGCTTTACGTTCTGATACGCCTCGAGAGCAAGGGCGGCGGCTTTTATTCGCAGGAGCGTGTGGGTCGCAATGGCGTGCCCTTCCGTCTGTATAAGTTCCGCTCCATGCGAGTGGGGTCGGACCGCAAAGGACTCATCACCGTCGGCGAACGCGACAACCGCATCACTCGCACAGGACTGTTCATCCGCAAGTATAAGCTCGACGAACTCCCGCAGCTCTGGAACGTGCTGAAGGGTGATATGAGCCTTGTGGGTCCGCGTCCTGAGGTGGAGAAGTATACGCGCCTCTACACCCCGGAGCAGCGTCGTGTGCTCAGCGTCCGTCCCGGAGTGACAGACTGGGCGTCCATCGAGTATGTTGACGAAAACCGCATTCTCGGTGCCGCAGCAGACCCTGACCGTGCCTACGTGGAGGAGATTATGCCCGCCAAGATAGCCCTCAATATGAGGTATATCTCACATCCCACCGTCGGTGAATACTTCCGCATTATCTTCGCCACGTTCAGCGGAATAGCAAGGTAATGACATTATAGATAAAAGAAAGAAACAAAATGCACTTTACGAATAGACTCATAAATTGGTATTTCAGTAAGAACTCATTGCCTTATTGGTGTATCTTCACGATGGACTGCCTGATAGTGTTCCTCTCTTACATGTTTGTCTATACGAAGATGAACAGTGGAGTGGAGGCTCTGAACGTCTTATGGCAGCTGGTTACCTTCAACAGCATCTTCGTGTTGTTCCACGCCATCGGCTTCAAGATCTTTCATACCTATGACGGCATCCTCCGCTATTCCTCTTTCGTCGATCTGCAGCGAGTAGGATATGCTGTCCTTACCGGTGCTGTGTTGTCATACGTGGCTCATTTCGGAATGATGCAGATACCGTATTTCCGCTCCGTATACGTCGGAGGAGCCGACATAATGCTCGCCTCCCTGCTGTCCACGCTTCTGCTGTGGGCTGTGCGTGTGCTGGTGAAGACGGTGTATGACGTGTCCATTGACAAGCTCAATGCCCGTGCCACGCTGATTTACGGCGTGACGAAGGGCGGCATGGGACTTGCCAAGCAGGTGCGTAACGACAAGACGCTCAAGATGTCGCTTGCCGGATTTGTGAGCGATGAGGAGCATGTGAAGCATCGTGTGCTGATGGGACTGAGCGTTTATCCGCTCGACTCCAATCTGAAGAACGTCATACGTAAGCATCACGTGGAATGTCTGCTCGTGGCGCAGGGAGCGCTCGACTCGTTCCGAAACAACAAGGAACTGCAGGACGACCTGCTGTCGGTTGGCGTACATATATACATCCCGAAGGCAAACGAATGGAATCCGGCGCAGTCGCAGACACAGCAGCTCAAGGAGGTGAGCATCGAAGACCTTCTTCCGCGCGATGAGATAAAGATCGACATGGAGAGCGTGGCAGACACGCTGCGTGGCAAGTGCGTCCTTGTGACAGGCTCGGCTGGCAGCATCGGCAGCGAGATAGTGAAGCAGATATGCAAGTTCGGTCCGCGCGAGATGGTGCTCATCGACAGCGCCGAGACGCCGCAGCACGACATCCGCCTCATGATGGCGAAGAACTTCCCCGAGATAAAGGCTGAGACAATAGTCACCTCCGTAAGCGGAATAATACGCATGGAGGACATCTTCAGCCGTTATCGTCCCGACTACGTGTTCCATGCCGCAGCATACAAGCACGTGCCGATGATGGAGAACAATCCGAGCGAGAGCATCGAGAACAACGTCTACGGCACGAAGATTCTTGCCGACATGGCGGTGAAGTACGGCGTAAAGAAGTTTGTTATGATATCCACGGACAAGGCTGTCAACCCCACCAACGTGATGGGATGCTCAAAGCGCATCTGCGAGATTTACGTACAGAGCCTCGACCATGCCATCAAGACGGGCAAGATAAAAGGCGTCACGCAGTTTGTCACCACCCGCTTCGGCAATGTGCTCGGCTCCAACGGCTCGGTCATCCCTCTCTTCAAGCGTCAGATAAAGGCTGGTGGTCCCGTAACGGTCACCGATCCCAACATCATTCGCTTCTTCATGCTCATCCCCGAGGCGTGCAAGCTGGTGCTTGAGGCTGGCACGAAGGGCAACGGCGGCGAGATATTTGTCTTCGACATGGGCAACCCCGTCAAGATTGCAGACCTTGCGAAGCGCATGATAAAGCTGAGTGGAGCTACGGGTGTGGAGATTAAGTATACGGGTCTGCGTGCCGGAGAGAAGCTCTATGAGGAGGTGCTCAACAAGGAGGAGACCACCATGCCGTCCTTCCACGACAAAATCCGCATCGCCAAGGTGCGCCAGTACGACTACGACACCGTGGAGCGCGACATCGAAGACCTCGTCGAGACAAGCAAGCATTACGACGACATGGCGACCGTAAAGAAGATGAAGGAAATCGTGCCGGAGTTTAAGAGCAACAACTCCGTGTACGAAGTGCTTGACAAGTAAGCCGACTTTGACAAGAAGACATGTTTTTTAGACAAGAAGACATGAAGACATGTTTTTAGGGTTCTAGAAGAATAACGCAGATTTTATTTTTTTGAGATTACGGATTTTGCTGATTCGTCTGAGGCTACGCCCTTGCGTTAGCTGTTTTCAGAATAATCAGCCAAATCCGTAATCCACTTTCGTTTTCTTACTGATGGCGTAGCCAATTAATAACTACTAATTAAAAAGTAATAATTGTAGAAGGCGTCTTTATGACCCATTCACCATCCCTTTTTCTTCCTTTATGTTCCAATACTCCGATTTCTTTAAGGCTTTTCACAATTTTATAAACAGAAGTACGGCCAATACCGATCGCTTCGCCTATCTGTTCCATAGTCAATGTCGGATTTTCCTTGACAATCTGAATAACTTTGGCTTGAATGTCTGTAAATTCATTCTTGCTATTTGGGGAAGGTCTGCGAAATGTAACAGTAAACATTCCGTCTGTTTCATAGGTCGGTTCTGGAAGTCCGGCATCAAGCATATCCTTGCGCATTCTTGGTATGCCTGAGCCTATATGCTCCACAAGGTGCATTCTTGTAAATAAGCCAAAAATCAAAGGGTTGCGTGACAAACTTTTTCTTCCGAAATTCTTTGCAACTACAGGTAATAGAGTTCCTGGATTTGTAATTTCCACACGGTCGTCAAACATTTCGATAGTAATACTTGCTCCTTGTTCGTAATAGTCACGATGGGCAAGAGCGTTGATGATAGCCTCCTTGAACACCCCTAATGGTATTTCCCAAACTTCCTTTCTAGGACCTGTGCCTTCAATCTTATATGCAACTTGCAGTTTGCCTTTCAGCCATTCGATTGCCTTGTTGTATTGTTGCAGTAGCGGTCCGCCAAACGTCTTGTCATCAAGAATATAGACTTTGTCCGTACCCTTGAACAGCACACATCGTACAACGGCATGGAAAAATACATTCTCTGGATGGTTGGCAAAAAACAGCACGCCTCCGCTTTTTGCTACATTGTTATCATCAAAGACCCTCATACTGTCAAGTACTTGATAATCGTCAACATCAGAAATTATATGTGCTTCTCGCTTAAATTCAAGGAAGTTTTCTCTGTCTAACAGCTTTATGAGATTGACTTTGGGCAAGGGTATTGCATCAAAATATATGCGTTCATGACGCTGGAACACTTCACGTATTTCCTCTACATTTGTTAGTTTCTGGCTGTTTGCTCCTTCACGTAAGTAGATACATCCAGAAAAGAAATACGGCTTGTTCTTGCCTGACGGAACTTCTATCACCCAGACTTTCTTCCCGTCAACATCCACGTCATACATATTATAATGACACATAGGCGAGATTTCACCTATTGAGCCTTGTATTGCAGATCGCTTGCTGTTGTCTATCTCCGCACCTACAATCTCGTTGTTGTCATTTACTCCTATAAGCAGATAGCCACCAGCAGCATTCAAAAAGCTGCAAACTTCTTCTGTAAGTTCGCGAACTTTTGAAGGTACGCTACGCTTAAAGTCCACGTTGTAGCCTTCACCTCCATTGATTAAATTTCGTATTTCTTCTATACTTAACATGCTGATTATGAGTTGTGTCTGATATGTTTTAGTGCAAAGGTAATAATAATAATTGAAAGTTCATCATAAGTTCATTAAAAGTTCGTTTAATGTGTGCTTCTTGACAGTAAGATATGTGCAACATCCGTCACAATATTTGCATTCCTAACGCTCAATACTCCTCGCTCAGCGCACAACAAAATCTTTGGTGCGAAATTCTTGAGTTTTGAGCGTGCAAGGATAAACGGTTTATACACAGTGAGTTGGAAAGCTTGTGAGGAGAGTGTGCAAAAAAATAAGCAGCAAGAAGCCTGTTTTTGCTGCAATAGCGCCACTTTTACACTCCAATAGTGCCACTTTTATCATGCAATAGCGCCACTTTTACACTCTAATAGTGGCACTATTGTAGTGTAAAAGTGGCGCTATTGTTATGCGCAGGTGCTGATTGCACAACAAAACACCGTAAAAACAGCAAACTGGAACTCTAGAATCAATTTTTATTTTGTAACACCTTTTTACTCTTTGTACGATATTTGCATAGCAGACAAGAAGACATTTTTTATCGACAAGAAGCCATGTTTTTTTGACAAGAAGACATGAAGACATGTTTTCATGGTGTGAGAAGATGAAAACAAGGATTTCGTTTTTTCGTGATTACTTGTTGCGATATTGAGCAGACAAGACAAACCTAGGAGGCTATGGCGTCTCGCCGTAGCCCCGCACCCCACGTTCAGACAGTATATATATATTGTCTTGACAAGAAGCCATGATGTAAAGGGAAGAAGACAAACTTAGGAGGTAACGAGATTCTCGTCATTGCCTCCTATTCTAAGTTTGTCTTCTTGTTTCTACCAACTGATATGTTACTTGGTATTTCTAATTGTCCTCAATTCTCCTACAAGCATCTTTGTGTATTTTGTAGCTCCCGTCCTGTTCATATGCACAGAATCGTAGAAATAATCCGAGTTGTCCACAAAGTCCTTGTCGCAATAGTGATTGAGAAGCGGAACTTGGTATCTGCTGCAAATCTCCTTCAAAGGCTTATACACATCGTCGTTATGTGAGGCGTATTGAGGTGAAATAGTAAATACCAGCTGTGTGCCTTTGGCCTTACATTCCTTAACCAACCGCTCCAAGTAATACAACTTTAGAGAATCGTATTTGTACTCCTCCTTTAGTAACGTCTTCTTTGGCTTGTAAGTCATTGTCTTATCCATAGGTTTGTATCCTTTGTCATTACTTTGTAGAGGATGGATGTTGTCGGATATAAGCTGCAGCCATTGTGAGTTATAGCGATAACAATTAGACATCATCTTAAAGCGCTCTGTCTTGTCTACATTCCAGAATATAGAGTCAATGCCTTGACGGTCATAATAATATCTCAGTCCACCCAAATATTTATGGTTGTCGCCTTCTAAAAGGTCGAACGAAGTCTGCACATCATAGATAAGCATTTTGGGAGTGTATCTCGCACTCAGCATCTTATATCGTCCATACATAAGTATTATGCCATTACCGTCAAGCGAACAGTTCCAGCAACTCATGTCCAGACTGTCGGTAATGATGTTAGGGTCATAATGGTGCATACCACGTGAAGAGCCAAAGATGATGCACTCTTCCTCCATCTGATTACAGATATAATTGTTAAGCCCCGTGTCTCCTCCTTTGGCATGTCCGACCAAGTAACGCGCACCGATGCCTACAAGCTGGTCGAGGATCACAAGACCTATCAAAAACAGTATTACCTTACTAATAAACTTCTTCATATCGCTTAAAAACTAACATAAATAAACTGGCTGGAGTCAAAGACTCCGCTTAATAACACAAGAAGCAGCAATGCCCAATATACGCACCATCTGATGGCGGTTGGAGCTTGCGTGAATAGATAGAATCGTTTGGGCATGAACTCTCTTGTCAAGTCTACACACGCGACTATACCAATGGACAACAGGGAGAATACCACGTCTTTGTTGGATGGCTTGAACAGAGCACCATGGTCCGTCACGATTCTTTCTATAACTCCGAAGGCATCACCGATGGTTGGCTGACGGAAGAATATCCATGCTATGGTGACAAGAGTGAATGTAAGGAATATCCTACCAATACGCACTGGCAGATTTGTCGTGTTGACTTTCTGCCAACCAAACATTTTCTCAATGATTTGGAATACGCCATGGAGAATACCCCAGAATACAAAAGTCCAATTTGCGCCATGCCAAATACCACTTACCAAGAATGTCATGAAGATGTTCCAGTAATTTCTCGCCTTGGAGCATCTGCTTCCACCCAAAGGAATATATACGTAATCTTTCAGCCATGTAGAGAGTGAGATATGCCATCTACGCCAAAAGTCAGTTATGGAAGTGGAGAGATATGGTCTTTGGAAGTTGTTGATAAGATTGAATCCCATCAACTTTCCAACGCCAAGTGCCATGAATGAGTAACCGGCAAAGTCGCCATATATCTGAAAAGAGTAATATATTGTAGCAAGAAGACAAGACGTACCTGAATTGGACATATAATTGTCCAACACTTTGTCAACGTACATTCCAAGTCGGTCTGCCATCATCACCTTAAGGAACAATCCCCAAACAAACCACTTGAGACCTTGAGAAGCCATAGTTTCATCAAAGTGCCTGTAGCTCTTGATTCGAGGCAACAGGTCTTTAGCCTTGCTGATAGGGCCAGACATGATTTGCGGGAAGAAGGATACGAAGAGCATGTAGTCCCACCAATTTCGTTCAGCTTTTATGCGCTGATAATACACATCCATTAGGTAGCCCACCGCTTGAAATGTGAAGAATGATATTCCAATAGGAACTGCCCAGTTTAGTCCTGGCAAGACCGTAGCGCAATGGATACTTTCAAGCAATTCGTTGCTTGATGTAATGATAAAGTTGTAATACTTGAACACTAGCAATGGAAGCAATGCTAACAGGCTTCCGCAAGCTATCAACAATTTCTTGGGTCTGTCGTTTTCGCTCCTCTCTATAAGCAGAGCGAAAAAGTAAGTAACAAAGGTAACACCCAGTAATATGAGCGTGTAAGCAGCATTGGTTTGGGCGTACAATCCATAAGAAACAATCAGCAACAAAGCGTTGCTCGTTTTTCGTTGTCGTTCAGGGAGATTCTTACCTAATAGACACGACAAGAGATAGTACCCAATAAAAATTATTGGGAACAACCAGACAAACTGGAATGAATTAAAAATCATAAAAACGCAAAGATTGTGCGATACTGCAAAAGGAAAAATGAAGGGCGTTTCGCTATGGCCAAGTACAAAAGAAGCGTGGACAAACTTATCCACGTCTTGGGTACTTGGCCTTGACCCTTCAAATACAGACAAGTTTCGCCCACGCTAAGCGCAGGCGTTTACAAACTTATTCGTGTATTTGAGCTATCTTGTTACGGCCAAGTTTCAAGACGTTCCGAATAACAGCAAACGCTATTTAACAATATGTTATAATAAAATGTTTATTCTATATTTTCATTTTTTCGTTACCGCAAATTCTTCTTGTTCATCAGATACGTTGCGGCGACATACCTGCCAATTCCTTATGAACTGCAAAGGTACAAACAAATTCGCAGAAAATACAACCGAACGATTAGAAAGTAAATCGGAAAGTATATCCATGTGGTTACGCTAGTCTGACTTCACCTAAAGCTCATGTAGCACAACGGCTATAGACGCCCCCTTTTTGTTTATGTGGTTATCTATAGCCGTTGTTAATATTATTATGTTTCTGATTTTTACTGAATCAAACTGGAAACCTTATCAAGTGATAGTCCTGTTATTTCAGCAATAAGATCAGCAGACATACCCTTGTCAAGCATTTTTTTAGCAACTTCCACAATTCCTTCGGCACGACCTTCAGCAAACTTTTTCTTTTCTGCCGTTCTTATCGCATTCACTATATCGCGATACGCATTGACACTGTCTTCATACAACTTTAGTTCTTGCTTGTTAAATTTAGCTATCTCAGCTTGTTCGAAAAGACGAGTGAAGACACGTTCCTGCAATGCTGCGGGACGTTGCATCAAATTGGAGAGATTCTTCAATACGTACATCCACTTGTCATACATAGTGTCAAGTTCACTCTCTTTTTTATCAAATTTTGGAATCTCCACATATATATATGTAAGCTTGTCATAGAATACTTCGTGTATATCCACCTCCATCAACTTCACTTCATGATGCCAACGCTTTGCGTTTTCAAGACCGTCAGCAAAGTTGAAGTTCAACAAGCCGATTGTATATACAGGATTGAGATGAAAATCCCAATCACCGCCTCGTTGTGCCTGTTCACGAATAGGAAACGTAGAATAATAAATGGTGCGGTCTTTAAAGAATTCCTGATATACGTTCTGCATCTCTACAATAAACTTCTCGCCTTTGTCGTTCTCGCAATATACATCGAAAATGGCGCGACGGGCATCAGTACGGTCTCCTAATTGCTCAGAGTTGAGATAAGTGACATCCTGCACGTTCTGTTCTCCATGGAACATAGCGTTCAGAAAGCTTATAAGCAACTCCTTATTAAACTCAGAGCCGAACAAGCGCTTAAAGCCAAAGTCTGTATGTGGATTTATGTATTTCTCTGTCATTCTGTTGCATTTATTATTCCTTCCGCAAATATACGGCATTTTCGTCAATAAACCAACACCATTATTTAAGTATTTTTTTAGTCTCCCAATATGCCGTCACATCTATATGTTTCACTCTTCAGAATCTCTTGAAGTAAAGTCTTAGGGTCTTTGACTTCAGCACCATTGAGCTGCCGTTGAGTCGTTCCTTGAGGAAGGGTTCTTCCAGGTTGTTGATGCCGTATGGGGCGAGCAGGGCAGGGTCGACGATGGGGAGGTCGCCGCCGTCTTCACCCTTGCCCTGGTGCCAGTTGTCTTTATAGGGCGTGTGGGTGATGATGCTGTCCGCGGTCTGTCGGAAGCGGAGATAATAGCCGTGGTTCTGGTCCTTGTCGATGTCGCGTGCGCTGATGAGCTTCGCCTGCACTCCCCAGAAGATGCGCTTCTGCTGCAGGTTGAGGCTGCCTCCGGTGGCGAGCGTGTCTACGCGTTCGAGATGCCAGAAGCCGTCGAACTTTCCGTTGTCGCTTGTCTCCAGTTCGCACGAAGCAAGGGTCAGGGCTGTTGTCAGTATGGCGGCGATGGTTGCCAGTTTGTTATTTCGTATTGTCATCACTAAAAATTAATATCTTTTCTTTTGCTTTGTAAGGATTCCTGTCTTTCTTACCGTTATCTGTCCTCCTGCGTTATGTCCGAGCATCAGGTTGGATCCGAAGTCCATGGCGTATGCTGCTCGTACGTCCCATCCGTTGTTGAGGTGGTATGTGGCTTCGGTGAGGAAGCTGACATTATGATGAGGCTTTGTGAATGGGTTTTCGTACGTGCCCAGTCCTGACTGGTATGTGGCGAGGACGCGGTAGGCGAGACGTTCAGTCGGTGCTCCGTCCACTCCGAGATGGAACGCCATGAAGCGGTTGTTCTCCACGCGTATCAGTCCGTCGGTGTTGTAGATGGGGGAGCGGTAGAGCGGATTGCCGATCACCTGTCCCCAGTGTTGCCACCCGGTATACGTGGAGTGATTGTAATAGTCGTCAATGCCAGCTATATGGTCGTTGATGTTCTGCGTGCGGTCGTGGTTGTACGGACCGCTTTGGTATTTCGTATAGAGATATTCGAAGACGATGTTCCTCAGCCACGTACCGTACTTGATGTTCACCTCCGCTCCGAGCATGATGTCCTTCAGATCGTAAAGGAAGTAGCGGTTGTGCTTCCAGTTGTTCCAGTCTTTGCCCTCGCCATATCCGTTATAGTCGAGGAAGAACATCTGGCTGTGGTCTTCAAAGAAGTGGTCGGCATACACCGATGCACGCCATTCCTCCGTATCGTAGTTGATGCGTAACAGCCACGAGCCGAGCTGGTTGCCCTCCTTGTTGGTGTATAGTCCGTCCGTCTCGTCCGAGCCACCCGGAATAAGCACGTTGAAGAAGTCTTTCAGAGATGATCCGGTATTGATGCGCTTCATCTCGCCGTCCCACTTTGTGTATGGCTGTCCGCCGAACTGAGCTGCCATCTCCAGTCCCATCTCTATGCTGATGGGGAAGAACGAGTATTCGTTTCCGATTTTGAGGTATCCTGCCTTCGAGTGATATAGCACGTTATCGGCATAACTCGACTGACGGTTGGTGAACTGATGCTGCCACGAGTTGTCCGTCATGATGCCGTAGGCGATGTGTCCTTTGAGGTGTAGCCATCCGCGTGTGAGCGGCACGGTCCAGTATTCTGGCAGCGCCAGTCTTACCTGCGGCACGGGGCGTGCGTTTATTCCGAATGTCTGCGAACCGCTGCTTAGCGTCTGGTTCTTAAGCTCCATGGGACGTTCCTTGGCTCCGACGCTGAGCATGCCGTGCAGCCATCTCACCTCAGCGTAAGCCTGCTGTACGATGAAGTGGCTGGTGTAATTAGCCGGCACCACGATGTCTGCGCCATATCCCACCGCCCATCGTCTTATTGAGTCGGCTCCGACGGAGCGCTGTATGCTCGCCCTCATATATCCGTTGGCTTCCTCCAGCGAGCTGAGTCCGTGCTTGTTGGCGTTGAGCCAAAGCGGAGTCTTGCCCTTCGATGCAGAGCCCTGCGCCTCTAAGGTGTAAGTGATGTCGCTGCCGAAGTGTGGCTTTGACGCCTCACGTTCCTCTTCTTGCCATGCGTATTGGGCGCTGGCAAGTGACGGGAAAAGGGCAAGGGTGCATATCAACAAAGTGGGCTTAATTTGTAATGTCATATATCTACGTTGGATACAATAATCAAAATCTAAGTAAAAACTGAGAACAAAATTACAACTTTTCAACGAAACTCACTCTTTTTTTTACATTCTTTGTAATTTTTGTGTGCGTTTACAAAGCGTTATATATATGTAAAGAGAAAAAGACCTACCTAAAACAATATTCTTAACTCAAAAATGTGTAAATTTGTAATCTGAATAAAAGTATTTGATTTTTTTGATGAAAGAATTTGTAATATCAGAAGTAAAGGCGGAGACCGCCATCCTTGTCGGACTCATCACGAAGGAGCAGGACGAGGAAAAGACGAAGGAATATCTGGACGAGCTGGAGTTTCTCGCTGATACGGCGGGAGCGGTGACGGTCAAGAGATTCACGCAACGCGTCGGAGGCCCGAGCCAGGTTACATACGTAGGTTCAGGAAAGCTGGAGGAGATTCGTCAGTACATCGCTGACGAGGAAGACGCCGAACGCCCCGTGGGTATGGTTATCTTCGACGACGAGCTTTCTGCCAAGCAGATACGAAACATTGAGAAAGTGCTGGGCGTGAAGATATTGGACCGCACCTCGCTCATCCTCGACATCTTCGCCATGCGTGCCCAGACAGCGGCAGCCAAAACGCAGGTGGAGCTGGCGCAATATCGCTATATGCTGCCCCGACTGCAGCGCCTCTGGACTCACCTCGAGCGTCAGGGCGGTGGCTCGGGTTCGGGTGGCGGAAAGGGTAGTGTGGGTCTGCGCGGACCAGGTGAGACCCAGCTCGAGATGGACCGCCGTATCATCCTCAACCGCATCACGCTGCTCAAGCAGCGCCTCCTTGAGATAGACAAGCAGAAGACCACGCAACGCAAGAACCGCGGTCGCCTCATTCGTGTGGCACTCGTGGGATACACCAACGTGGGCAAGTCTACCATCATGAACCTCCTCTCGAAAAGTGAGGTGTTCGCCGAGAACAAGCTCTTCGCCACGCTGGACACCACGGTCAGGAAAGTGGTGGTGGAGAATCTGCCGTTCCTCCTTGCCGACACCGTAGGCTTCATCCGCAAGTTGCCCACAGACCTGGTGGACTCGTTTAAGTCTACGCTGGACGAGGTGCGCGAGGCAGACCTCCTGCTCCACGTCGTCGACATCTCGCACCCCGACTTCGAGGAACAGATAAACGTAGTGGAGAACACGCTCAAGGACCTCGGATGTGCCGACAAGCCGTCCATGATAGTCTTCAACAAGATAGACAACTATACGTGGACAGAGAAGGAGGAGGACGATCTCACTCCTGCAACCAAGGAAAACATCACCCTCGACGAGCTGCGCCGCACGTGGATGGCGAAGCTGCACGACGAGTGCCTCTTCATATCTGCGAAGGAGAAGCAGAACATCGACGAGTTCCGTGAGGTTATCTACAGGAAAGTGCGCGAGCTGCACGTACAGAAATATCCCTACAACGACTTCCTTTACGACGTAGGGGAAGACGAGTAAGACGAACCAAAATCGTTTATATATGGCATACAGAAACTTAACCGACCCCGAAATCACAGCCCTTCAAGCCAACGGATGTTGGGCTGAAGACTGGATGCGCATAGAAGTGAGTGAAGACTTCATGCCCAACTTCTTCCATCGTGTGATGTTCTATGGCGACATACGCCTCGGAACATTCACGAACAACGTGGAGGTGAGTCGCGGATTCATGAAACACTCGGGCATCAACAACGCCACGCTGCGAAACGTGACTATCGGCAACAACTGCCTTATAGAGAACATTTCGGGATTTATAAATAATTATGTCATCGGCGACGACTGCATCATCACCAATGTATGTACCATGGAAACCACAGACGGCGCCACGTACGGAGAGGGCAACCTCATCTCTGTCCTCAACGAGGTGGGCGACGGCAATCTGATTCTCTTCCGGGGTCTGACCAGTCAGGTGGCAGCCCTTATGGTGAAGCACTTCCAGAACCGTCCGCTCAAGGACGCCATACGCCGACTTGTGCGTGAGGAGATAGAGCGCACGTCGCCGGAGACAGCCACCATCGGCAATCGTGTGAAGATTGTCAATACGAAGGAGATAACCAATACGGTGATATATGACGACTGCGAGATTTCGGGAGCGGCGCGTCTGAGCGACTGCACGCTGATGAGCAACCGTGACGCCTCGGTGTATATAGGCACGGGTGTCATTTGCGAGAACTCGATCATCAGCGACGGATCGTCCATCATCAACAGCGTGAAGATGCAGGACTGCTACGTGGGTGAGGCTTGCCAGCTGAGCAATGGCTTCACGGCGGCAAGCAGCGTGTTCTTCGCCAACTCGTATATGTCGAACGGTGAGGCGTGTGCCGCTTTCTGCGGTCCGTTCACGGCATCCCATCACAAGAGCTCGCTGCTTATCGGCGGACAGTTCTCGTTCTACAATGCGGGCTCTGCCACCAACTTCTCCAACCACGCTTACAAAATGGGACCTATGCACTACGGTACGCTTGAGCGAGGATCGAAGACGGCCAGCGGTGCCTACATACTCATGCCGGCGCACATCGGCGCGTTCTCGGTTTGCTTCGGCAAGCTGATGTATCATCCCGACACGCGTTCCCTGCCGTTCTCATATCTCATCGCCTACAACGACGTGATGTATCTGGTGCCGGGCCGTAACCTCACCACCGTGGGACTCTATCGCGACATACGCAAGTGGCCCAAGCGTGACAAGCGTCCGGCTGGAGCACGCAAGAGCGTGGTCAACTTCGACTGGCTGTCACCGTTCACCGTGGGTGAGATTCTGCGCGGAAAGAAGATACTGGAAGACCTGCGTGACGCATCCGGCGAGGACGTCTCCACATACAATTATCATGAGTATGTAATCAAGAACTCGTCACTCAGAAAGGGCATCAAGTATTACGACATCGCCCTGCGCATCTATATGGGAGCCGTGCTCAAACGCCACGCCCCCGTGGAGCCAACCACCAGCGTAGGCACAGGTCCGTGGACAGACATCTCCGGACTGCTCCTGCCCGTGTCGGAAGAGCAGCGCATCATCGACGACATCATCTCCGGCGAAATAGAAACCACGCACGACCTCATCGAACGATTCGAGGAGATAAACGCCAATTACTCCGAATATCGTTGGGCATGGTCGTATCGCATGATTCTGGACTATTACGGATTCACGTCGCTTACTGAGGAGAATGTGGAGCGCGTCAAGAGCGACTACATCACGGCACGTCGCGCATGGATAGCCGAAATAAAGAAGGACGCTGCCAAGGAATATCGCCTGGGCGACGTGGAAGAAGAGGTATTCCGAAACTTCAACGACCAGCTGGACAAGGAAGTGGACTTCGAGAACCAGAAACTGTATATGTAATATATAAAGATGTAATAAACAGTCTATTAAATAACATTTAAAAGATGAAATTCAAATCTATTATTCTTGCCTCAATCCTATCCTTAGGATTCTGTGGTCAGGCTTCAGCCTACGACTACGAGACCGTGAAGGGCGACCCGATGCAGACACGCATCTACACCCTGCCGAACGGACTGAAGATTTATCTGTCTGTCAACAAGGAGCAGCCGCGCATCCAGACTTACATCGCCGTACGCACCGGCTCGCGCAACGACCCTGCCGAGACAACAGGTCTTGCACATTACCTTGAGCACCTTATGTTTAAGGGATCGAAGATTTTCGGTACGACGGACGCAGCCAAGGAGAAGCCTTACCTTGACGACATAGAGCGCCGTTACGAGCATTATCGCACCGTGACAGACCCGACAGAGCGCAAGCGCCTCTATCATGAAATTGACTCGGTGTCGCAGATTGCAGCACAGTACTTCATCCCCAACGAGTATGACAAGCTGATGGCGAGCATCGGTGCCAACGGCACCAACGCCTACACCAGCAACGACGTGACGTGCTACGTGGAGGACATCCCCGCCAACGAGGTGGACAACTGGGCACGCATCCAGGCTGACCGCTTCCAGAATATGGTGATTCGCGGTTTCCATACAGAGCTTGAGGCTGTGTATGAGGAATACAACATCCACCTCTCTAACGACGGCGACAAGGTATGGAACGCTCTCGGAACAAAGCTCTTCCCCACACACCCGTACGGCACACAGACCACCATCGGCACACAGGAGCATCTTAAGAATCCGTCAATCACGAACATAAAGAACTACTTCCGCCAGTACTACGTGCCCAACAATGTGGCTATCTGTATGGCGGGCGACTTCGACCCTGAGCAGGTGGTAGCCACCATCGACCGCTACTTCGGCGCATGGCGTCCGAGCCGCAAGGTCACATATCCTGAGTTTGCACCGGTTCGCACGCTGACAGCTCCAACAGACACCACCGTTGTGGGCAAGGAGGCTGAGCAGGTGATGTTAGGATGGAAGATGGACGGTGCTGCTTCATTGCAGAACGATACGCTCAACGTCATCACTTATATGCTCAACAACGGCACAGCCGGTCTGCTCGACCTCGACGTCAATCAGCCTATGCTCTGCCTTGGAGCAGGTGCAGGATGCATTGACATGCGCGACTATTCGCAGTTTGTGATGGTGGGCCAGCCCAATGAGGGTCAGACTCTTGAGGCTGTGAAGGACATCCTCCTCGCCGAAATCAACAAGCTCAAGCGTGGCGACTTCAGTGAAAAGCTCCTCAGCTCGGTGAAGAACAACCTCAAGCTCAACTTCCTCCGTTCGCTTGACAGCAACAGCAGCCGTGCCAACGCCTTCGTCCAGACATTCGTCAACGGACGTCCGTGGCAGACAGAGGTGGAGAAGTTCGACCGCATCAACGCCATGACCAAGCAGCAGATTGTCGACTTCATGAACAAGCACTTCACGGACGGTTATGCTATCGTTTACAAGCGCATGGGTGAGGACACGACGCAGAAGAAGATTGATAAGCCGCAGATTACTCCCATCCCCTCTAACCGCAACCTCCAGAGCGCATTCGTGAAGGAGATAACCGAGTCGGAGGTTACGCCTATACAGCCGCGCTTCCTCGACTACGACAAGGACTTCCAGCGTGCACAGACCAAGCGTAAGCTGCCGGTTTACTATATCCAGAACAAGCAGAACGAACTGTTCGACCTCTATTATCGCTTCGAGTTCGGTGAGGAGAGCAACAAGTGGTTGCCTTACGCACAGGATTATTTCGACCTGCTCGGCACAGACAAGATGTCTGCCAAGGAGGTGAAGGAGCGCTTCTATGAGTTGGGCTGCAACTACGGCATCTCTGTAAGCAACTCCAAGATGTATATCTTACTCAGCGGTCTGGGCGAGAACATGAAGGAGGCAATGGCTCTCATGGAGAACGTCATCAACCACGCCAAGGCTGACCGTGAGGCTTACGACCGCTTCGTGAGCACAACGCTGAAGTCGCGTAAGGACAACAAGCTCGACCAGAAGACCAACTTCCAGGCTCTTCAGACCTACGGTATGTACGGACCGTACAACGCTTTCCGCAACGTGCCCAGCAGCACAGAGCTGGAGCAGAAGGATCCGCAGCAGCTTGTAGACCTCATCGCTTCTCTGAAGAACTATAAGCACAGTGTCATCTATTATGGTCCGATGGAGCTGAAGCAGCTTATCGCCACTATCGACAAGGGTCATGCTGTGGGCAAGAAGTTGCAGGACGCACCTGCCGCCAAGTATTACACCAAGCAGCAGACTCCTCAGACCGAGGTGCTACTGGCTCCGTATGACGCCAAGAACATCTATATGATGCAGTATAGCAATGACGGTAAGAAATGGAATCCGGCTGAGCAGCCCGTCATCACAGTCTTCAACGAGTACTTCGGTGGTGGCATGAACGGTGTGGTATTCCAGGAGCTTCGCGAGAGCCGCGGACTGGCATACAGCGCTTATGCTGACTATTCTACACCGAATCGCCAGCGCGACACCGACTACGCCATGACTTACATCATCTCTCAGAACGACAAGATGAACGACTGCATCCGCGTGTTCAACGACATCATCGATACTCTCCCGCAGTCTGAGCAGGCTTTCGAGCTGGCTAAGCAGGCCACCAGCAAGCGCATCGCTTCCGAGCGAATCACCAAGACTGGCATCATCTTCTCTTACCTCAGCAACATGGAGCGCGGCATCAATTATGACATCCGTCGCAACATCTACGATGCACTGCCCAACCTTACTTTGAAGGACGTGGTGAACTTCGAGAAGAACAACTTCGCTGGCAAGACTTGGCGCTACATCATCCTCGGTGATGAAAAGAACCTCGACATGAAGGCTCTCGAGAAACTCGGAACCATCAAGCGAGTGTCAACAGAAGAAATCTTCGGCTATTAAGCCGAAAGGACGCGTTCCTTAGTCAGGGATAAATAAAATAACAGGAGTTACGAGCAAGGCGCAATGCTAAACTCGTAGCTCCCGTTTTGTTTTTAGGCGTAAACGAAATAGGGAATTTCCTATCAACCATTAGGGAATCATACCATTACGTTTTCATTCCATCTTGTTAATTTTGCATCCAGAAAAAAACATAAAACCATAGAAGTTATGAAAACGAATGAATGGATGGCACTTATTGCTACAAGTTTTTTAATGTTTGCCTTATGTCTCTCGGCAACTGTATAAACTAATAAAAAAACGGAACATAAAAAAACAAGGACATACTCTGCGTCAATGCAGAACATGTCCTTGTGTATAGATATATGCCTTCAGCAGCGATAAAGTGAAGGCTGAAGAATAATGAAATACTCTACTCGATAAAGAAATCGAAGTCTTCCTTTTCTTCCTTCTTGCTGTCATCGAAGTCGTCGAAGCCATCGTCATTCTTCTTGGTCGCTGACTTCGGTTTCTCCTTCAGCTTGCCGTCCTTGTCGAACATTCCGTATGTGGTTCGGAGGACGATAAACTCGGTGCGGCGGTTCAGCTGATTGCATACCTCCTGCTTATCCTTGTCGAGCTTAAGGATAAATTCCTCCGACAGCACGTCGTTCTCCTTCAACCAAGGATATTTCTCGGTTAGCTTCTTCTTTATGGTCTTCGGCTTCTCCTTTCCGTAGCCGACAGGCGAGAGGCGGTCGCGCGAAATGCCCTTTGCCGTGAGATATTCCACTACCGCTTCGGCACGACGCTGCGAGAGCAGCTTGTTGTATTCTGCAGATCCCTTATAGTCGCAGTGTGCCGACAGTTCTATGGTGACGTTGGGGTTCTCGTTCAGCAGTTTCACCAGCTCGTCCAAAGCCACTGTAGATTCTGGACGGAGCGTAGCCTTATCGAAGTCGTAGAAGATGTTGTCGATGAGCACAGGAGCTGTTATCGAGGCAAGCGGGAACTGCAGTACGTGTTCTTCCGACTTGTCCGACTTCTCCACTCTTATCTCCTCCTTATGGTTGAGGAATCCCTTGCAGGTTCCGAGCAGAATATAGTCGACGCCCGGTGTCAGCACATAGTCAAACGAACCGTCACCCTTTACGCTTATTTTCTTGTTGGTGCCGTCAGATCCGACAACGTAAACGAGAGCTGCGGGCAATTCGTAGCCGTCCTGCTCATACACCCACCCCTTCACGCTCTGTATTATCTCCGGGTTCTCAAAGCTGTAGATATGGTCCCATCCACGGCCGTCGTTACGGTTTGACGAGAAGAAGCCACGGTTGTGAACCCCTTCGAACGTCATGCCGAAGTCGTCGCCTTGCGAGTTGAGCGGATAGCCGGGGTGCGACACGTGGTACTTGCCATCCTTGCCTACGGAGGCAATGAATATGTCGAGTCCTCCCATTCCGGGATGGCCGTCACTTGAGAAATAGAGGTCGCCGTTGGGACGGAATGTCGGGAACATCTCGTTGCCCGGCGTGTTGATGGGCGCACCAAGATTCTCCACACCACCCAGTCCTGCTGCTGTGATGCGTGCTCTCCAGATGTCAAGCCCTCCCATGCCACCCGGCATGTCCGACGTAAAGTAGAGCCATAGTCCGTCGGGCGAAACGGCAGGGTGGGCGTAGCTTGAGAGCGTATCGCCCGTAACCTTCAGTTCGTTGGCTTTTCCCCATGCTGCGTCCGATCGCGATGATGTCACAATCTGTGCGTAACGGGGATAAGTGGGATCGGTGGCGCATTGCGTAAGATACATAGTACGTTGGTCGGGCGACATGGCGCAAGCTCCTTCGTCATAGTCAGTGTTTACGCCTCCCGTTACAGCCTCAGGCTTCTGCCAGCGTCCCTTCTCGTCCTTTTCAGACACGAAGATGTCGGCAGGCTTAGCTCCGGTTATGCCGCTAAGTTCGTTGCCCTGCGCGTCATTACGGGTGGAGGTGAAGTAGAGCTGGTCATACTGGTCGCCTGCAAGCACCGGCGAGTAGTCGGCTCGGCGCGAATTGAATATGTCCATACGCTTGACCGTATAGCGCGAACCTTCCTTCTTCCATATCGGTGCGTTTTGCGCCGAAACCAGACCGTTGCGTGCCAGCGTCATGGCGTCGTCGTGCGACAATGCTGCGGGCAAAGCAGCCGACGAGCGTCCGAGTGTCTTCTTCTCAGTCTGCAGGTCTGCACCTGCCGAAAGCGAATCCACTACTTCCTTGAACAACGTCTCAGCCTGCTTGTATGATCCGTTCCTAAGCAGCTGGCGTGCGTAGGCGAGGCGGTCCATTGTGGACGCCTGCTTGTAGCGGATGGCGTTGCTGTAGGCAGCCATAGCCTTCTGCGAAGCATTGATGCGCTCGTTGCAGTAGGCAATCTTGAGCGCTATCTGTCCACGGCGCTCGCGTTCCTTAGGCGAAGTCCTTGAGTAGGCTTGCTTAAACTGTGTGGCAGCGTCGTAATACTCGCCGATGGCAAGATATTTCTCGCCCTTCTTGAGGTTCTTGTCTGCTCCGCATCCCGTCACGGTCATGGCGATGATGACGAGAAGGCAGAGAGCGGTGAATGGAATGTATGGTCTTTTCACGTCTTGGATGTTTTGCTTGTTTTATTGTGTGCCGGCGGTCGGGCTATTTGTTGAAGTCAACGCGGTATGTGCATCCGTTACGCCAGTTGCTGCAGCCATAAGCCGTCTTGCCCTTTATTATCGTTCCCTTGCCGCAGACCGGGCACGTCGTTCCGATGATGGAATCGTCAGCAGACGTACTGGCTGGTGGAGTCGGTTGTGGAGCGTCGGCCTTCTTGTTGTCCGCTTTTGCTGTCGTTGTCTTCTTCTTTGTGGTCTTCTTTTTCTTCTTCAGATCCTCGTCAGTCAGTATGGTCACACGTCGGTTGGTATTGTCGCGCAGCACGTCGTTCACAATCTCGGTGATCTGCTGCTTCAGTCCGTTGATGAAGTCGGCAGCGTCGTCCTTCTTGTGCTCGATGTCGCGCAGACGCTTCTCCCAAATGCCCGTAAGCTCACAGCTCTTGAGAAGTTCCTCATGGATGATGTCGATGAGTTCTATTCCCGTTGCTGTAGCCACCAGATTCTTGCGTTCGCGGCGTATATAGTGTCTCTTGAAGAGGGTCTCTATGATTCCTGCTCTTGACGACGGGCGTCCGATGCCGTTTTCCTTCAGTGCGGCACGCAGCGTCTCGTCCTCCACAAACTTACCCGCTGTCTCCATCGCACGGAGTAGAGTAGCTTCGGTGTAATACTTCGGTGGAGTGGTCCACTTTTCGGAAAGCGTCGGCGTATGCGGTCCGCTTTCTCCCTTGACGAACGTGGGCAGCGTGCGTTCCTCGTCGCCCTTGTTATGGTCGTCGTCCTCAGACGTGGCGTTAGCCGTTGGCGTTGCTGTTTGGTTTGTGGGTTGTGCGTATACGGCTCGCCATCCCGGAGAGAGGATCTCCTTTCCGTTAACCTTAAACTCAATGTCCTCCACGTTTCCTAATACTGTCGTAGTGGAGAACTTGCAGTCAGGATAGAACACGGCAATGAAGCGGCGTGCTATCAGGTCGTAGACGTTTCGCTCAAGGTCTGTAAGGCTTGTGGCAGGCACGCCGGTCGGGATGATGGCGTGGTGGTCGGTCACTTTAGACGTGTCGAAGACGCGCTTCGACTTCGTCAGCTTCTTTCCCATAAGCGGCTGCATGAGCGGTCCGTACTGCTTGCTGATGCCTGAGAGGATGGACGGACACTTGGGATAGATGTCGTCGCTGAGGTATTGCGTGTCCACACGTGGGTAAGTGGTGAGCTTGCGCTCGTAAAGACCCTGTATTATCTTAAGCGTTGTCTCAGCGCTGTATGAGAACTTACGGTTGCATTCCACCTGCAGCGACGTAAGGTCGAAGAGTCGTGGTGGTGCTTCCGTACCGTTCTTCTTCTGCACGGCAGTGACCGTGAACGGCTTGTCGGCTATGGTTGAGAACGCTGCCTCTCCTTCTTCCTTTGTCGTAAACTTGCCCTTTGTGGCTGTGAAGGTGGTGTCGCGATATACGGTGGCAAGCACCCAGTAAGGTTCCGGCTCGAACGAATCAATCTCCTTCTGACGGTTTACGATAAGTGCAAGCGTCGGCGTCTGCACACGACCGATGGACAGCACCTGACGGTTCTGTCCGTACTTCAGCGTGTAGAGGCGGGTGGCGTTCATGCCGAGCAGCCAGTCACCGATGGCACGGCTCAGTCCGGCAATGTAAAGCGGCTGGTATTCGCTCTGGTCTTTCAGTTTGTTGAATCCCTCCCTTATCGCCTCGTCCGTCATTGACGAAATCCAAAGGCGCTTTACGGGGCACTTCGCTCCAGCCTTCTGCATCACCCAACGCTGTATGAGTTCACCCTCCTGGCCGGCGTCACCGCAGTTGACGATGCTGTCAGCCGACTGCATTAGTTTTTCTATCACGGCAAACTGGCGCTTGATGCCGTCATCATCAATGAGTTTTATTCCGAATCGTGGTGGTATCATAGGCAGAGCCGAGAGGCTCCAGTGCTTCCATAAGTCGGTATAGTCGTTTGGCTCCTTCAGCGTGCAGAGATGACCGAAGGTCCACGTCACCTGGTATCCGTTGCCCTCCATATATCCGTTGTGGGCGCTTGTGGCACCAAGTATGCGTGCTATGTCCTTTGCCACGCTTGGTTTCTCGGCGATGCAGACTATCATATAATGTATCCTTTTTGTTTCTTCTTGTTGTTAATTATCTTCTTCTTGTTTCTCTTCTCCCTTTATCATGAAGGCAAATTTAGGGGTTATCTCGCATCCTATGGCTGTCTTGAAGTCGCACAGACCATAGTTAGGCGTGCCGTCCATTGTGGACGGACCGATGTCGAGGATGCGTAGTCCTTCGCGCTGGTAGTGCATGAAGAGTCGGTAGGCGAAATAGTTCATCGGGCGAAGATGAGAATAGGCACGCAGGTCGCCCCAGTAAATCACCTGCGCAATGCCCTCCGCCACGTGGAATATCTGCGCTGCCGCCACGTCCTTTCCCTCATATTGCAGAAGGAAGAAGTCGGCAGGAACCGTGCGAACCGTCTTTTCCACGTCATCCAGCGTCATGCTCAACCTATAGTCATGCTCCTCACGGTTGGCTTTTATCACGCTGTACGCCCGGCGTAGTCCTTCTGTGTCGTCACGTTGGATGGCTACGAACTCGAATCCGGCACTCATTCCTCTCTTCAGATTCTTTCGTGCGCTCTTTTCAAGTCCCTCCTCATACCCCTTGAACTTGTCAAGCGGGAAGAAGAAGTTGAGGTCAATGTATTCCAGTTTGGCGTGGCGTGAGAGAATGTTCACGCAGGAATTGATGAGCGTCGGAGCGTAGAATGCTGGTGGAAGGACAATGTATATAGGCTTGCTGACGTTTTGGGCGTATTCAGCAAGAGCCTTTACAGCCTCCTCAATGGTGTCGAGCCTTTGCTGCTTGTTGGCGGACAATCCGCCGAAAGGCGCCGAGAAAGGCGAGAGCAACTTTCCTCCGCGTTCGCCAAGCACCATCCCGAACCTCGTCTTTCCGCCGTCAGCAAAGAGCAGATACCTTACTGCGTCAGCCTTATGTCGGTTTATTTCGCTGAAGGCGGCGGTGTTGAAGATGTGCGGGTGATGCTCAATGGCATTCGTATATTCCTGTGCCGATACTTCCTGAATGGTCATTTCTTAATATTCCAGTTGATTTTGCTTTACAATATTGTTGCTATATCCTGAAGTCGTTAATCAGTTTAGCCACGCATTCCCTCTCCTTTTCAGTCACCACTTGCGAAACCGGAATGCTCAGTTCTTCCAAGTGTATGGCCTCCGTAATGGGCAGATGGAGGGAGCGCAGTTCCTCATAAGCCCGCTGATGATGTGGCGGGATGGGGTAGTGGACGTCGGTCTGCACCCCGTTGGCTTTCAGATATTCCTGCAGCTTGTCCCTCTGTTTGCACATAAGCGGAAAGATATGAAACACGCTGTTCTGCCAAAAGTCGTCGGTAGGCAGGCTGACCAGTCGGTTCTTTATATTGTCAATGTAGAAGCGGGCGTTGCTGCGTCGCCTCTCGTTCTCCTCGTCGAGGAACGGCAGCTTAGCCAACAGCACCGCAGCCTGCAGCTCGTCCATGCGCGAGTTTACTCCTTTGTGTGAGAAGACATACTTGCGTTCCGAACCATAGTTGCCCAATGCCCTTACCATATCAGCCAGTTCGACGTCGTCCGTCGTAACGGCTCCACCGTCACCGAGTGCTCCGAGGTTCTTCGTTGGATAGAAGCTGTGTCCGGCGGCATCGCCCAAAGCTCCCGTCTTCTTATCGCCGAAGCGACAACCATGAGCCTGGGCGTTATCCTCAATGAGCAGCAGATTATGGCGTCGGCAGATGTCGCCTATGCGGTCAGTGAATGCGCATCTGCCGTACATGTGTACAATCATTACGGCACGAGTGCGCTTCGTGATGGCATTCTCGATGAGGCTGTCGTCAATCTGCAGCGTGTCGCGTCTCGGTTCCACCAGTACGGGCTTCAGCCTGCATCTCGAAACGGCAATGATGGAGGCGATGTATGTGTTGGCAGGCACAATCACCTCGTCGCCCTCCTGCAGTCTGCCCATCTCTATGTAGGCACGCATGATGAGCGTAAGTGCGTCCAGACCGTTGCCGCAAGCCACGCAATGACGGGTGCCTGTATAGTCGGCATATTCCTGCTCGAAGCGTTTGGTGGCGTTTCCCTTCAGAAACCATCCGCTGTCCGCCACGTCAGTGAGTGCCTGCCTGATGCTTTCGGCATGCAAGGCGGTGATGCGCTTAAGATTGACGAGTTCTATCATTATTTCTTTTCTTCTTCCTTATTTTGTATATATCTTACAAAGTCGTCGTACTCTCTGATGTAGTCAGCTTCGAGAAACTCCTCGCTTGCGAGAACGAGGCACACCGAACCCGATGAGAAATCTTCGAGCGTACGCCATATTCCTGTCTCTACAAGCAGTCCCTGCCAAGGGTGATTGAGATGGAAGGTCTCCTTCTCGTGTCCGTTGTCGAGTGTCACGCTGAACGATCCGCTCACGGCAATGATAAATTCGCGGCATTCTTTATGTGCATGACCGCCGCGGCTTTCGCCCGCAGGGATGTCATATGTCCAGTATACGCGCTTAATGTTGAAAGGCACATGGCGCAAGCCTTCAGCCACGGTAAGGTTGCCGCGGATGTCGAATATTTTCGGTAGGTCGATGAGGGTGCGTTCTGATGTTTCCATTGTGGATATATAGTTGTGTGTGATGTAATATATATTTAACGTAATAAACGGCGGTTTATTACATCAGTGACCGGTTTAACGAACCATCTCCTTAGGGCTTCCGCCACGAGGATGGTGCTAACGATGGACACGGCAAGATTGATGGCAGCCAGTTTCTCCGACCCGTCATAACCGACGATGTGCTGTACGATGCGGATGACGAGAAGGTGTGCGATGAAAATCTCGAAGCTTACAGATCCGAGCCAGCTCATCGGCTTCGACTGTAGAAGCCTTGTTGCCCAACCTTCCGAAACGTCAGCCGTCGTCAGTCTCACCACTATCAATGGCATTACGGGCCAGAACAGCATGGAGCATCTTATCTGCGGGCACGTTATCTGATACAGGGCGTACACAGCCAGAAGCAGAGCCACGTCCACGTAAGGAAACAGTCTCGGCAGCTTCCTTACGCTTGGGCAGGTCTTGTAAAAGCGGTAGGCGATGATACCCAACGAGAAGTCGATGGCGCGGAGCAGCGGATTGGAGTAGAGCGTGCAGTTGGTCATCTTGTCCGGCACCTGCAATGCCAGGCAAGCGTACACGGCGGCAAGTACTGTCATGCCTATTGCGAGGCGGCTCGTCCTTATGCTTGTGAGCCATTTATAGAGCCATGCGAACACGATGTAGCAGAAGAGCGTATCGCAGAGAAACCACGACACACCGTTAGCCACGAACAGCGTATGGTCAGACGGTATCCATGTCTGGACGAGCAGAAGGCTTGTCGCTATCTGCAATGCGTCGTAGGTGACGCCAAGCCTATAGTCCAACACCACTGTGGCTGAGAAGAACAGCAGGTGGAGCGGATAGAGATGCCAGAAATGCTTCCAGAAGAAGCGCTTCCCGTCGAACTCGCCTCTGCTTACTCTCGGACCGTAGCCGTATGAGAGGACAAAACCGCTGAGCACGAAGAAAAACGCCACGCCGCCTTCCCCTCCGAAATCAAATGGCGAGTGGGCGAGCGGTTCCACGCTGTGGCTCAGATATATAAGAAGAATAAACAGGAAACGCGCCGCCTGAAGCGTGCGAATCCTGTTCGTATTGTCTTGTCGTAATGTCGTTTCCTGCATGCTTTTTACTTCTCCATGTACGGATCGGTGCCCAGTACTGTAGCAGCCAGACGCTTAGCCTTGTCGCGCAGGGCGGTGGTGTCAGCGTCAGGTTCGCCGTAGCAGAGCGTCACGCCCATTCGTCTGCCGACGTGTGCCTCGGGCTTTCCGAAGATGCGGATGCGTGTATGGTCTTCCTTGAGAGCCTCCACGAGGTTGTAAGGCAGCGGATCGTTCGACTCCACCGGTGAGAGAATCACGGCGCTTGCGCCTGCATGCTCGAGGTGGATGCCGGCGATGGGCAGTCCCATAACGGCACGGAAGTGAAGCTCAAACTCTGAAAGGTTGGTGGTATGACCAAGTGTCACCATGCCCGTGTCGTGCGGACGCGGTGAAAGTTCGGAGAAGATCACCTCGCCCTGCTTCGTGAGGAAGAACTCCACACCCCACAGTCCGGCTCCGGTAAGAGCGCGTGTCACCTTCTCTGCCATGTCCTGTGCCTTGAGCAGTTCGTCCTCAGGAATGCTGAACGGCTGCCAGCTCTCGCGATAGTCGCCGCCTTTCTGTACGTGTCCGATGGGCGGGCAGAAGAGTGTAGGTCCGTCTTTCTGTGTAACGGTAAGGAGAGTAAACTCCGAATCGAAGTGGATGAATTCCTCAATGATAATCTCCTTCACGTCGCCGCGGCTGCCTTCCATGGCGTCATTGAAAGCCTTTTCCAGCTCTGAAGCTTCGCGGACGATGCTCTGTCCGTGACCTGAAGACGACATAAGGGGCTTTATCACGCACGGGAAACCAATCTCCTTCGAGTGCTCGCGGAGCTGTTCCAGGGTGGTGGCATAGAAATACTTGGCTGTGCGCAGACCCAGCTCCTTGGCTGCGAGGTCGCGGATGGCCTTGCGGTTCATGGTGAAGTTGACGGCGCGTGCGCTCGGAACCACCTGAACGCCCATCTTCTCAAAGTCGAAGAGTCGTTCGGTTCGGATGGCTTCAATCTCTGGTACGATAACGTCCGGCTTGTGACGCTCCACCACAGCGGCAAGTGCGTCGCCGTCCAGCATGTTGAAAACCTCATGTTCGTCGGCAACCTGCATTGCCGGTGCGTTCTCATACTTGTCGCATGCAATGACATACTGTCCTGCACGCTTGGCGGCGATGACAAATTCCTTGCCCAGTTCGCCCGAACCTAACAATAATATTTTCTTCATCTTATAGTGTAGTAATTTTATGTACATTATGGTTTCAAGATGCTAATGTACGATTAATTTTGCAGTCTACAAAGTTTTTTGAACGAATTTTATCAAATGGTCGGTAAGTCAGAAAATTGTTGTATCTTTGCAAAGATAGTACAAACTAATAAAAACAACAATAACTCTATAGAATAAACAACATTTTCGACAATGGCAACAGTAGACGACAAGAAGGTTATCTTCTCCATGGTGGGAGTGTCAAAGATTATCCCCCAAAACCGTAAACAGATTTTGAAGGACATCTATCTGTCCTTCTTCTATGGCGCCAAGATTGGCATCATCGGACTTAACGGAGCCGGTAAGTCCACTCTTATGAAGATTATCGCAGGCCTCGAGCAGCCCACAAGCGGCGAGGTGGTCTGGAGTCCGGGCTATACTGTCGGCTACCTGCCGCAGGATCCGCCGCTCGACGAGACGAAGACTGTGAAAGAGAATGTCATGGAAGGCGTTAAGCAGGCTTATGACGCATTGAAGGAATACGAGGAAATCAATGCCAAGTTCGGCCTTGAGGAGTATTATGGCGACCCGGACAAGATGGACCGTCTCATGCAGCGTCAGGCTGAGGTGCAGGACATCATCGACGCTACAGACGCATGGAACATGGACTCTAAGCTCGACCGTGCTATGGCTGCATTGCGCTGTCCGAAGGGCGAACTCCCCGTTACGCACCTCTCTGGCGGTGAGCGCCGCCGTGTGGCATTGTGCCGTCTGCTCCTTCAGAAGCCCGACGTGCTCCTCCTCGACGAGCCTACCAACCACCTTGACGCCGAGAGCATCGACTGGTTGGAGCAGCACTTGCAGCAGTACGAGGGAACGGTAATCGCCGTTACGCACGACCGCTACTTCCTTGATGATGTAAGCGAGTGGATTCTTGAGCTCGACCGCGGTGAGGGAATACCTTGGCATGGCAACTATTCGTCATGGCTCGACCAGAAGACCAAGCGCATGATGCAGGAGGAGAAGCAGGCTTCCAAGCGCCGTAAGGCTCTCGAACGCGAGCTCGAGTGGGCACACATGGCTCCGAAGGCACGTCAGGCAAAGGGTAAGGCACGTCTTAACGCATACGAGCAGATGCTCGGTGAGGAACAGAAGGAGCGTGAGGAGAAGCTCGAGATATTCATCCCGAACGGTCCTCGTCTCGGCAATAAGGTGATTGAGGCGCAGCACGTGCAGAAGGCTTTCGGCGACAAGGTGCTCTTCAACGACCTCAACTTCATGCTTCCGCCTAACGGCATTGTGGGCGTCATCGGTCCTAACGGTGCCGGTAAGACCACTCTCTTCCGCCTTATCATGGGACTGGAGAAGGTTGACGGTGGTACGTTTGAGGTGGGCGAGACAGTTAAGCTTGCCTACGTTGACCAGCAGCATAAGGACATCGATCCGAAGAAGTCAGTGTATGAGACCATCTCGCAGGGCAACGAAACAATGCGCCTTGGCGGTCGCGACGTCAACGCCCGTGCCTATATCTCACGCTTCAACTTCGCCGGAACAGACCAGAGCAAGTTGTGTGAGAACCTTTCAGGTGGTGAGCGCAACCGCCTACAGCTGGCTCTCGCTCTGAAGCAGGAGGGCAATGTGCTTCTCCTCGACGAGCCCACCAACGACATCGACGTCAATACGCTGCGTGCGCTTGAGGAAGGTCTTGAGAGCTTCGCCGGTTGTGCAGTGGTTATCAGCCACGACCGTTGGTTCCTCGACCGTATCTGTACGCACATCCTTGCCTTCGAGGGCAACGGAGAGGTGTTCTTCTTCGAGGGCAGCTATTCTGACTACGAAATCAACAAGGCACGTCGTCTCGGCAATGAGGATATCAAGAAGGGACGTTACCGCAAGTTGATGGACGACTAAACGTAGTCTTTAAATAATAACTGTTAAGCTGATTCTTTCAAGTCACGAAGAATCATGCTTCCTATGATTATGAGCGCAAGTGTTACCACTAACGGAGTGTAAGGGGTGATGCTTGCGCTCATTGTCGTTGGTAGGGATATGTGTGAGATGGTGTTGTGTATGCTGTCCGACATGGAGGCGAGCATACTTGCCGTCATGCTGACGATGCGAGTCTTGAGAATGTCAAAGCCGTCGACGAGGAAGAACACCACTACGCATGCCGCTGCCATGACAGCCGTCCACAGATTATACATTCTGTAGCAGCGCGCGTCAACCTCCTCCGGCATCTGCATAACACGCTCTGCGAATCCGTTGTCGTCTATACGCATACGCACACTGTCGGCAAAGAACTTCTTGAGGAGTTCTTCGTCGACAGCACCATTATTACTTATTATGTTCTTTTTTTCAGTCATAGTTAATATCAATTTTGTTTTAGGAACATTGTCAGCTTCTGCTTGCCTCTGAATATGTGCGACTTGACGGTGCCGACCGCCATTCCCGTTATCTCGGCTATGCGTTCTATGGGATAGCCGTCGACGAGTTGCAGCGTCACACAGGTGCGTTCCTTGTCGGCAAGTCTGGCGAGCGCTCCGTAGACGTCCATCTTCATGCCCTGTTCGCTGTTGGCGGCGCATCGGTTAGCCACAGCCGGACAGTCCGTATCGGTGGTGGGACGCTGTCGGCGGTGATGGTCGTAGAGCACGTTGCAGGCTATACGATACAGCCAAGTGGAGAACGCCGCCGTACCCTTAAACTGGTGTATGTTGGTGTAAGCCTTAATGAAGGTATCCTGCGCGAGGTCGTCGCTCAGCTGCTCGTCTCCCAAAGTCTGGTGGAGGAAGAATCGTCTTATAGGCGACTGATACTTCCTGACAAGCTCATTGAAAGCCGCTTTGTCATGAAGCTCAGCCACCTGTGAGACTAGAGAGAGATCGTCGTTTGTTACCTTCATTGTTTTAATAATATGATTTCTGAAGTGGCGGAGGCCGGAGACCTCCGCTACTATTAATCTTCGTTTCTTAACGATTCGTTTCGTTGGGATTATTTCTTTCTTCTCCGTTTTCCTCGTTATTCTCCGTCGTATCAGCGATGTCCGAATAGAGCGGTTCTTCGTAGGTTTCCTCGTTCTTGCGCTTCCACGTCAGCTTGCTGTCATAGTTGTATTTCACCATAAACATCTGTCCTAAGCCGATGCAAGCCACGAGTCCACCGATGCCTACAAGAGGATTGGCGCCTAAGCACCAGAAGAAAATCATCAGACCCACACCCGTCGACGTGTTTCTCACGCCGCGTCTCCACATATATTCTGCTCTGCTGTTGAGGAGCGGTGCCTGCTCTTCCGGAAGTGGCACGCCTTTCTCCATTGCCATCTCAGCCAGACGCACGCGGTCCTTGTGGCGGCGTACGAAATAGCGGATGATGAGCAGCACTATTATCAGCGGCATGAAGATGGAGATGAGGACTGTCAGGATGATGATGGTGTCCAAAAAGCCGCCCAACGCTGTCGTGAACATGTGGCTGAGCCATGAGAACGGATCGCCGAAGCGCGAAGGGTCTAAATCATTGGTGTCGTCCACCACATGCGATTTCCATCCAGGCATACTTGTGACCGAAACGCTGTCGTTGTCCGTCGACGTTGTGTCCGAGTAAGCCTCTATGCCTTCATCTTCCTGCGAGGCGGCATCAGCCTTCGTGTCCTTCTGCTTGTCCACCATCTGCGTAGTAGGCGTGTGGCGGTGTTTCTGTGCCAAGGCAGGAACTGTGGCGCTCAATGTGAGGAGCATTGCCATTGAAAGGATTGTCTTTTTCATATCTGTATGTATGTTTTTTTATTGTTTTCTATATGTTTGACTATTTATGCAAGCGATAAGTTGCAAAGCTACGAAAAAAAAATGGCGACTTGCTTACTTGGATAAAAATATGTAACTTTGCAACACATATATATAATATAAGTATATCCCAACGCTTTTAACAAGTAAGGACAATCCTATGAATCTTCCTTCAGATTTCGAAAACTATACGCGCAATCTTCTCGGCGACGCCCTTTACAGCCGTCTCCGCGAAGGACTGGCAGAAGCGCCGTCGCCCACAAGCATACGTCTCAATCCGTTCAAGGCCGCCTCGCGTGAGGTGAACGGACAGCTTATGGAGAGCGTCGTGCCTTGGTGTCCCGCCACGGGACGCTACCTTAACGAACGTCCCAACTTCACCTTCGATCCGCTCTTCCATGCAGGAGCTTATTATGTGCAGGAGGCAGGCTCAATGCTTGTCGACCTTGCCGTGCGCCATCTCATCACACAACCCGTCCGCATGCTCGACCTCTGCGCTGCTCCAGGTGGCAAGTCAACAGCCCTGCGATCCGCTCTGCCCGAGGGAAGCCTTCTCTTCACCAACGAGCCGATGCGCACACGTGTGCAGATTCTGAGCGAGAACATACAGAAGTTCGGTCATGAAGACGTCGTCGTAACCAACAATTATCCTCGCGATTACCGCAAGGCTCGCATCATGTTTGACGCCATCCTTGCCGACGTGCCCTGCTCCGGCGAGGGAATGTTCCGCAAGGACGAGGGAGCCATAGCGGAATGGAGCCGTCAGAACGTCGACAACTGCTGGCGACTGCAACGCGAGATAGTAAGCGACATCTGGTCGTGTCTGCGTCCCGGCGGACTGCTCATCTATTCTACGTGTACGTTCAATGCGCACGAGGATGAGGAGAACGTGGAGTGGATAGCCTCTGAGCTTGGTGCAGACATCCTCAGTCTGCCCGTTGAGGCGGAGTGGGGCATAACGCCAGCCGTAGTCGGCGGCATACCCGCTTATCGCTTCCTGCCGGGAGTGAGCCGTAGCGAAGGACTCTTCCTTGCCGTGCTCCGCAAGCATGGCGACGCTGATGAGGCTCCCGTGAAGGAGGACAACAGGAAAGCGCTGCGCCGAGGACGTGGCGAGAAGGCGGCTGCGATGAAGACGCCCGACGTGCAGCTTGTCTCTCCCTCCGACTATGCCGTACGTCAAGGCGCCTCCGACACGCTCCTTGCCGTGCCGACGCGATGGGCTGACGTCTATGACAAGGCGGCAGCGTCGCTGAAGGTGATGCACGCCGGTGTGCAGCTCGGAACGGTGAAGGGCAAGGACGTGGTGCCAAGCCAGTCGCTCGCTCTCTCACGACAGCTCGACCGTTCAGCCTTCCCCACCGTTGATCTCGCCTACGCTGACGCCGTGGCTTATCTTCGTAAGGAGGCTGTGGCTCTACCCGACGGTACGCCGCGCGGCTATGTGCTACTCACGTACGACGGCATGCCGATAGGCTTCGAGAAGAACATCGGCAACCGCGCCAACAACCTCTACCCGCAGGAATGGCGCATAAAGAGCTCGCATGTACCCGATGAGGCTCCCGCCGTTCTCACACAATCCGTATAACAAAACAAGAAAAACGTATACATAACAATATCATGCAACAATATCTTTCTCTCCTTAACCGCATCCTTACCGAGGGTGCCACAAAGACAGACCGCACGGGAACGGGCACGATGAGCGTGTTCGGCAATCAGATGCGCTTCAACCTTGCTGACGGCTTCCCCTTGCTCACCACCAAGAAGCTCCACCTCAAGTCTATCATCTACGAGCTGCTGTGGTTTCTGCGTGGCGACACCAACGTGCATTACCTTCAGGAGCATGGCGTGAGAATATGGAATGAGTGGGCAGACGAGAACGGCGACCTTGGTCCTGTCTATGGTCATCAGTGGCGCTCATGGCCCGACTATAACGGAGGCACCATCGACCAGATTCAGAACGTGCTCGACCTCATCCGCAACCATCCTGACTCGCGCCGCATGATTGTCTCTGCATGGAATCCTGCCGAGGTGGAGCAGATGGCGCTGCCTCCCTGCCATTGCCTATTCCAGTTTTATGTAGCTGACGGCAAGCTGTCGCTCCAGCTCTATCAGCGTTCCGCCGACACCTTCCTCGGCGTTCCGTTCAACATCGCCTCTTACGCCCTCCTTCTTCAGATGATGGCGCAGGTGTCAGGACTGGAGCCGGGCGAGTTCATCCACACCACCGGCGACACCCACCTCTATCTTAACCACCTCGAACAGGCACGCCTCCAGCTCACGCGCACCCCACGTCCGCTGCCCAAGATGCGCATCAATCCCGACGTGAAGAATCTCTTCGACTTCCACTACGAAGACTTCCAGCTCGAGGGCTACGACCCGTGGCCGCATATCTCAGCGCAAGTAAGCGTGTAAGAAATCCTAACTCAAAACTCAAAATTCAAAAATGATAAACATTATCGCTGCCGTTGCCGCCAATCGCGCCATCGGTCTTGAGAACAAGCTTCTCTATTGGTTGCCTAACGACCTCAAGCGTTTCAAGGCACTCACCACAGGTCATACCATCATAATGGGTCGCCGCACCTTCGAGTCGCTCCCCAAGGGCGCTCTGCCCAACCGTCGCAACATCGTCATAAGCCGTACGCAGACCTCGTTTCCGGGTTGCGACACCTACAGCTCGCTGGAAGAAGCCATCGCCCATTGCGCTGCCGACGAGGACGTATATATAATAGGTGGCGCAAGCGTCTACGAGCAGTCGCTCCCCCTTGCTGACCGTCTCTGCCTCACTGAGGTTCACGACACACCAGCCGACGCCGACGCCTTCTTCCCAGAATACGAGGGATGGCGCGAAGTAAGCCGTGAGGAGCATCCCACGGACGAGAAGCACCACCAGACCTACGCCTTCGTTGACTATGTGAAGGCGAAGTGATAAGCTGCTGTGTAAAATGCTGTTTAGGCAGGGCTTTGACAAAGAAAAACACAAGCAACAGAACAAACTTAGGAGGCTATGGCGTCTCGCCGTAGCCACGCACCCACAAATGCAAGCAAATGGAATAATAGCCGATTGGGGTATGCTATGGGAGGCTGCGGGGCTACGGCGAGACGCCATAGCCTCCTATGTTTGCATTGGCTGCTTATAACTGGCTGTTTACTTCCCATAAGCTCTATATCACCACTTAGAAACCACAAGCAGCAGAACAAACTTAGGAGGCTATGGCGTCCCGCCGTAGCCACGCACCCACGAACAGTCAAGCATTAGCTGAGAGTAGCCATGCAAATATCGTACAAAGAGTAAAAAGCTGTTACAAAATAAAAATCAATTCTAGAGAATCAAAACGCTGTTTTTATGGTGTTCTGCTGCGCAAACAGCCCCCACGCTTAACGATAGCGCCACTTTTACAGTCCAATAGCGCCACTATTGTAGTGTAAAAGTGGCGCTATTGCATGATAATAGTGGCACTATTGTAGCGTAAAAGTGGCACTATTGCAGCAAAAAACGGCTCTTTTGCGAGTCTGATTTCATGACTTTTTGTCTGAAAACTGCATAATACGCTGTGTATTAGTGATATAGCTCCAAACGCTCAAAACTCAAGAATTTCGCACCAAAGATTTCTTAGTGCGTTCAACTCATAGTATTGAGCATCAGAGATGCAAATATTGTGTCGGACGGCAAGGCGTCCGAATTAGGAATTAGGAATTTTGGGGGAGGTAACAACACCTGTTGATTACAAAAAAACGCCTTTTGTAACCAACTATTCTTTGATATGTGAATTTACGCACAATATCTGCTATAATTGTGTCAAAATATACAAGGGATTTGGCGTAATTTTGCAAGCGTAAAAAGAACGATACATTCTTTTCTCTGTAATGAAATAATAAGGATTTTAGGTTTTAGGATATTAAGTTTAGGTTAGTTGTAGATCGGTTTTTAAAGTTTTACAAAGGTATTCGGCCTTTAAAGGTAATAAGATTGCCAGAGGGACATCATTCCTTAATAACCAAAGAGGCGCGGCTCCATGTTAGGAGACGCGCCTCTTGCTTGTAAATCGCAGTTTTTCTGTTAGTCTGCTATGTTAGGCAGTGCTTTGACAAAAACCTTTCTCCACAGTCCGCTTATGCTTTTCGAGCCTTCGGCAATTCCTTTATGGTATATATGGTCTTATGAGAACAAGTTCTCACGCCCATATATGCCATAAATGAATGAGAGGCTTTCGCTTCTCTCGAAAAGCACAAGCGGAAAAAACAAAGAAAAACACAAGGTTACAAGAGAATGTGTGAAACTAAACAAATTGAGAAAAAAGCTAATCGTATGAGCTGCGGATTCCGCGGAGCGGGACCTATATCATGAAACCCACTGCAAGCTGCGAAGCAGCGCAGCTGTGGGTACGTGCGAACCTCCACCCATATAGTTCCCCTACCCTTATGGCAATTTTCTTGCCGATTCTTTCTTTATTTTGGATTTTCCTTATTACATTTGTTGTCGGATTATAAGCACTCTGACTGTCGTTATAGGAGACGTGCTCTTCTAAGACCACAAGAGAAACGCCTACGCCGAGCTGAATGTAAGTAACATGCAGCGGGCTATGGGTGGGAAAATAGTCCAATACATAATCAACTCGGATAAAAAAATTATGAAAAAGGTTCTAGCAATAATTAGTCTCTTGTTTCTTGTTTTGAA